>Ga0351831_1008_pt1 | contig 37202 bp, 28 predicted proteins | sample BONcelHFGM3001C3_FD_206748 | JGI IMG/M metagenome (GOLD analysis project Ga0351831, IMG submission 206748) | Enriched cells from coal bed in the Powder River Basin, Montana, United States - BONCAT cells FGM rep1 HSBNCT.FGM.300.1.C3 ... | reverse complement strand
ATGGATTACGGTGATTCGGGAATCCCCGATGCCTGCCGTACGCTGGTCGTTGTTCCGATGATGCTGGTGGATCGGCCGACTATCAGGCTCGAAGCGGGGAAGCTTGAGACGCGTTTTCTTGCCAACAGGGAAACGAACCTGCTTTTCGCCCTTTTCGCGGATTTCACTGACGCTGAACAGGCCAGGTGTGATACGGACTCCTCCCTGCTCGAGGACATGGCGGGAAGGATCAGGCATCTGAACCAGAAGTACGGAGATGACCTGTTCTTCCTGTTTCACAGGGAGCGCAGATGGAGCGAATCGGAACGAAAGTTCATCGGATGGGAGCGCAAGCGGGGAAAGATTGAAGAGCTGAACGGCATCATTGATGGATCGGGTTCCGATCCCCCGGGTCAAATGGTCATTGTGGGCGATCCTTCAAAGCTTCTGAACATACGATTCATCATCACGCTCGACAGCGATACCCAGCTGCCTCACGACACCGCACGCAGAATGATCGAGACGCTCTCGCACCCCCTGAACCGCGTATGCTTCGACAGCGCCGGCAGGGTCATCTCCGGCTTCACAATCATTCAGCCCAGGGTCAGCGCCTCGCTGCCCAGCGCGAACGGCTCGCCTTTCAGCCGCCTCTTCTCCGATCCGGTTGGAATCGACCCCTACACAAACGCTGTTTCAGATGTCTATCAGGACCTGTCCGGCGAAGGCTCCTATCATGGCAAGGGCATCTATGATGTGCGGGCGTTCAACCGTATCCTCTCGGGCAGGTTTCCCGAAGCTCTGCTTCTGAGCCATGATCTGATCGAGGGTGCTCATGTGCGTGTGGGGCTGGCCAGCGACATCGAGCTGTTCGACGAGTTCCCGCAGGATTACCTTGGCTACATCAGGCGGCAGCATCGCTGGGTCCGGGGGGACTGGCAGATCGCGGACTGGGTCCTTCCACGGGTTCCCGGACCCGATGGCGGGCGGATAGAAAACCCCCTTGTAATGTTCGATCGCTGGAAGATCTTCGACAACCTGCGTCGAAGCCTTCTGCCCATTGCAAGCACGGCCCTGCTTGTGGTTTCATGGCTTGTCTCAGTTCGGGCCGGCTGGGTCGGCACGGCACTGGTCTTTGCGCAACTGTTCTTCAACTCTCTTGTGAAACCCTTGACATGGGCCACAAGAGGAAGGGATCCAAAACCCCTGTCGCCATCCCGGATTGCCCATGATCTTGCGCGCATACTGGTCGAGGCTTCCCTGCTTCCGTACCAGTCATGCATCGCGCTGGACGCCATTGGCCGCGTCTTCTACCGGAGATTTGTCTCGCACCAAAAGCTGTTGCAGTGGGTTTCAGCCCAGAAGGCCCGGGGGGTTTCCCGGGAAAGAATGCCCGCCTTTCTGCTTTCCATGTCCCTTGTGAGCGTGTTCAGCATTCTTGTCGGAGTAACGGTGCGCTACTTTCAACCTTCCAACCTGTGGATGGCCAGCCCCTGGCTCGTGCTCTGGTTTCTGTCCCCCCTCATCGGCGGGTTGCTGAACCGGTGTCGTCAGCTGAAGCAGCCGGAGTTCAAGCTTTCAAACAATGACCTGGCACTGATGAGGACGATTGCCCGTCGTACATGGCGGTTCTTCACGGACTTTGTCACTGAAGACAGCTCATGGCTTCCGCCTGACAACTTTCAGGTTGCCTATCAGAACAAGGTCGCCATGAGGACCAGCCCGACAAACATCGGCCTTTACCTGGCAAGCGTTCTCTGCTCGCATGAATTCGGGTACTCCACCGTTGATGAAGTGGCTTCAAGCCTTTCACTCACGATGGCAACCCTCGACAGGCTCGAGCGGTATCAGGGCCATCTCCTCAACTGGTACGAAATTGAAACCCTGACACCCCTCAATCCGCGTTACATCTCAACCGTGGACAGCGGCAACCTGCTCGGGTCCCTGTGGGCGCTGAATCCGGGACTTGATTCGCTTGTGAGGGTCCCTGTTCTAGATGCAAAAGCGTTTGCTGGGCTGCACGATACCGGAGAGGTCCTTCGTCAGGCAATACGGGAAGAAAAGCCTGCCAGCTTCGACAAGCGAACCCTGTCCGATTTGATGAGTGACTGGGAATCTCCACCTGAGCGAATCATCAACACCCTCAAACTGTTGCGGCGGGACGAGGAAAGGATCGGGAAGGTTTGCGCAGGCTCCGGCACGTACAGGAATGATCATGATAACAGCCTCTACTGGGTGGAACAACTCCGGAGCAGACTGGCATCATTGAGGACTCTGGCGGACCGCTATCTCTCCTGGATGGAAATCCTTGATGAGAGAACGGCGGAGGAGATCCACGAGCTTTGCCCTGCTGCGCTTCCCCATTATCTCGAAGCCCTTCAGCATGCTCCATCCCTTCGCAACCTTGCCCGGGGACGTACGGCGTGCGCCGATTTTCTCAGAACCTTCAGGGACCACTCGCCTGAGGGTGAGGCTGACCGGAACAGTTGGGTCGGCCGGATCCAGAAGGCTCACGACAACTCCAAGTGGCTAGCCGGTGAGATGCTGGCCCGGATAGTGCATATCCAGAGATCGGTGCGGACACTGTCCAAATCAATAAACATGGGCTTCCTGTACAATGATGAACACCGTTTGTTCTCCATTGGATTCAACGTTACCGATGGGAGGCTGGACCACGCCTTCTATGATCTGCTGGCGAGCGAGGCAAGGCTGGGAAGCTTCATCGCCATTGCCAGGGGAGATATCCCGGTTGACCACTGGTTCGCCATGAGCCGTCCCTATGGCGCGATCGGCAGGCGTCGCACGCTGTTGAGCTGGACAGGAACGGTATTTGAGTATCTTATGCCCCTGCTTTTCCAGAGATCCTTTGAAAACTCGCTTCTGGACAAGTCAGTGAAGGAAGCTGTAGCGATTCACATCGAGTTCGGCCGCAGGCATCGGGTGCCATGGGGAATCTCCGAGTGCGCGTTCACAGCTCTGGACATGCACAAGACCTACCAGTACCAGGCCTTCGGCGTACCTGAACTGGGCCTCAAACGGGGTCTTGCCGACAAGATAGTCGTGGCACCTTACGCAACGCTGCTGGCCCTGAGCGTGGCACCGCGGGAATCGGTCAGGAATCTTGGAAGACTTGCGGGTCTGGGGCTGCTCGACGACTTCGGGTTCTACGAGGCCATGGACTACAGCCGGCAGTCAAGCCGTGAAGGCGATCACGGGGTCATCGTGCAAACCTATATGGCTCACCATCAGGGCATGGGCTTTCTGGCACTTTCCAACTTCCTTCATGACAACTCCCTCCGGCGCCTTTTCCGTTCCGACCCCCGCGTGGATGCATTCGAGCCGCTCCTTCACGAGCGGATCCCGAATCTTCCCGCTTTGCACTACATGACGAACAGAGAGAGGGTTTCTTCAGTGGCGTTATCCGGCGAGGCCGTGACTCCGGTGAGCCTCTTTGAAACTCCCCATACCGTGACTCCCAAGACCCTTCTTCTGAGCAACAGCCGCTATTGTCTGATGCTGACGAACTCGGGCGGAGGTTACAGCCGCTGGAAGGGCCTCGACATTACAAGATGGCGTTCCGACCGTACCCGGGACTCTTGGGGAACATTCTGTTACATCCGTGAGACCGATACGGACCGGTTGTGGTGCAATACGTATCATCCGGTGTGTGGCATGGTCGAGGGTTACTCGGTCAACTTCACGCTTGACCGGGCCGTGTTCAGACGCCTCGATCACGGCATCGAAACCGAGACAGAAGTGGTTGTCGCACCGGAGGACGATGTCGAGATAAGAAGGATGACTCTGGCAAACCGCTCCCAGCACACCCGTCGACTTGAGCTTACGAGCTGCATCGAACTCTCTATGGCCCCGCACGCTTCCGATCGTCAGCATCCGGCATTCAGCAAGATGTTCATCCGGATCGAGGCTCTGCGGGAACCGCGGGCGCTTCTTGCCTGTCGCCGCCCGCGCAGCGAAAGCGAGCCTCCTGTTCATGTCGCATGTCGATTCACGCTGGAGACAGCTCAGGTTGGGGAAATGCACTTCGACTCCGACAGAAACCGTTTCATAGGCCGTGGCAGGACTTATGCCCGCCCCATGGGTGCCATGCAGGAACCCGGCAACACTCGGGGATTCGTCCTCGACCCCATCCTCAGCCTGCGCCAGAACCTGACCATTGAACCCGGCGAACGGGTACAGGTCTCCCTTGTTCTGGCAGCCGGCGAGACCAGGGAACAGGTGCTCGAGCTGATGAACAGATTTGGCGATCCCAGGGCTATAGACAGGGCGATGGAGTACGCCTGGGCATCAGCCCAGACAGAGTTGCGCCTTCTTCGCATTCAGCCTGACGAGGCTCGCCGTTTCCAGCAGGTGGCAAGCCATCTTCTTTTTCCCAACCCGCTGCTTCGTTCAACCTCGGAACGACTGGCTGAAAATCACATGGGGCAGGCAGGCCTTTGGACCTATGCCATATCGGGCGACCTGCCCATTGTTCTTATCGTCATCGGCGAGGAGAGGGACATCCTTCTGGTACGCCAGATGCTTTCCGCGCATACATACTGGCGGTTGCATGGCCTCAAAACCGACCTGGTGATCCTGAACGAGGAGGCTTACGGCTATGAACAGCCCCTTCGTCAGAAACTGGAACATCTGATCCATTCCCAATCGTCTGATGCTGGTATGGATTGCCCTGGCGGAGTCTATCTTCTCAACGCAGGCCTGATCCCCGGTGAGGACCAGGCTCTTCTGAGAGCGGTGGCTTGCGTGGTTCTGGTTGCGGCTCGTGGCGCCCTGCCCCAGCAGCTCGGAGTGCCACCCGAAGCTTCCGGGCTGCCAGGGCGTCTTTCAGCAAAGCGTGCTCACCCGGATCCGTCTGCGGCGCTTCCCTTCCTTGAACTGGCATACTTCAACAGCCTGGGCGGGTTCACCCCCGATGGCCGCGAATACGCCATCTATCTCGACCCCGACAACAACACACCCGCTCCCTGGGTCAATGTTATCGCCAACCGGGCTTTCGGCACCATCGTCAGTGAAACCGGTGCCGGTTTCACCTGGCATGGCAACAGCCAGCGCAACCGTATCACGGCATGGTCCAACGACCCGGTGACTGACCCCTCATCGGAAGCGATCTACATCCGCGACGAGGAGACCGGGGCCTTCTGGACGCCAACGGCATCGCCTGTCCGCGAGCAGACGGCCTACCGCGCAAGGCACGGGGCCGGGTATTCGGTTTTCGAGCACAACAGCCACGGCATCGAACAGGAGTTGACAGTATTCGTTCCGGTGAGCAGCGAGGGAGGCCTTCCGATCAAGCTGCAGAGGCTTCTTCTGAAGAACGACACGGGACGAACCCGCAAACTTTCGCTTACCTACTATCTGGAGTGGACACTGGGCGAATCAAGGGAAAGCTCGCAGATGCATGTGGCGACCAGATGGGATGACGAGATCCAGGCCATTCTCGCAAACAATCACTACAATCCCGACTTCCCGGGTGAAATGGCTTTCGCCGCCCTGAGCACTTCCGTGAACAGCCACACCGCAGACCGCACCGACTTTCTGGGACGCAACCGATCCATGCGCAACCCTGTGGCCATGGAGCGAGTGAGCCTGTCGCAGAAAACCGGGACCGGGCTGGATCCCTGCGCGGGATTGCAGACCGTTTTCCGGCTGGCTCCTGATGAAAGCATAGTGATCACCTGTATGCTGGGGCAGGCTGGTTCGTTGAAGCAGGTTCACGACCTGGTGCAGACCCATCGGATCGGGGCAGCGGTGGAGGATGCGCTCGGACAGACCAGGGCGTGGTGGGACGACCTGCTGGGGGTGATCAGTGTACAGACGCCAGAGCTGGCGACGGACTTCATGGTGAACCGCTGGCTGCCTTACCAGAACCTGGTCTGCCGCATCTGGGGGCGTTCCGGCTTCTACCAGTCCGGTGGCGCCTACGGCTTCCGGGATCAGTTGCAGGATGTCTTGGGGCTTTTATACGCAAGCCCGGATAATGCGCGCGAACACATTCTGCTTGCCGCAAGCCGTCAGTTCAGCCAGGGGGACGTGCAGCACTGGTGGCACCCGCCCGGAGGCGAGGGAATCCGTTCACGGGTCTCGGATGACCTTTTGTGGCTGCCCTTTGTGGTGGCTCAGTATGTGAGGGTCACGGCTGATGCAGGCATCCTCCGGGAAATGATCCCCTTTCTTGATGCGCCGCTGCTCAGGGAGGACGAGCACGAGAGTTACCAGTCACCTGCAGTTTCCGGCAATCGGGCCTCCCTTTTCGAACACTGTCAGCTGGCAGTGACACACAGTCAGGCTTTCGGTGTTAACGGGCTGCCCCTGATGGGGACGGGGGACTGGAATGACGGGATGAACCTGGTTGGCGCCGGGGGCCGGGGAGAGAGTGTCTGGCTCGCATGGTTCCTGGCCGAGGTTCTGAAGGGCATGGCGGAGATGGCGGAATGCCTGGACCGCCCCGAACTTGGAGTGACCTATGAAAGAGACCGCAGCACACTGCTGCATTGTGTCGAGAAAAACGCCTGGGATGGAGAGTGGTACCTTCGCGCCATTTTTGATGACGGCTCACCCCTGGGCTCAAAGCAAAACCCCGAGGCGAAAATCGATTCGCTGCCCCAGTCATGGGCCTGGCTGGGCGGCGGTACAAACAGGGAGCGGGCTTCCATAGCCCTTGAATCGGCATGGGATCATCTTGTAAAAAAGGATGAGGGGCTGGTGTTGCTGTTTGACCCCCCATTCAATCAATCAATGCCTTCCCCGGGTTACATCAAGGGCTATCCACCGGGGGTCAGGGAGAACGGTGGCCAGTACACCCATGCGGCCATATGGCTTGCCATGGCCCTGGCAAGAAGTGGCGACGGCGCCAGGGCCGTGGATATCCTTCGCATCACGAACCCGACAGAGCAGGCCAGAGAACCGGAAAGCGTATGGCGTTACGGTATCGAACCCTATGTTGCCGCCGCCGATGTCTACGCACTTTCAGGGCGCGTTGGCCGGGGTGGATGGTCATGGTACACGGGTTCGGCCGCCTGGATGTACAGGGCATGGATCGAGGAGATCCTCGGCATCTGCATACGCGGAGAGACCATGCGGATCAATCCTGTCGTTCCGGAAAACTGGGATGGGTTTCGCGCAAGCTTCCGGCATGGAGAGGCGGTCTACGAGATCAGGGTGGAAAACCCGGAACACACCGGTCACGGCGTTGACTTCGTAGAGCTTGATGGCCGACGCCTTGCGGATGGAGTGATCGGGTTGAGCCGTGAACTTGTCAAGCACCGGGTTCTGGTGCGCATGGGTGCGGGAACGCCACTCACTCCCGCTGCCGGTTCCCCGCAGCAGGAAACCTAGAACTCAAACACCTCAGAGACGACTCTGCCGATGTTCTCGGGCGACCACGTCCTGACTTCACCCCGCGAAAGCCGGAACAGCGCCAGCGCCTCCCAGCCGAACCTGTCCACAACAGGCTGAAGGAAGGTGAACCTGGTCTCGACAATGTGCTTCAGCAGGTCAAGGTCGGAAAGCCTTTCCATCCGGCCCCTGATCCTGAGTTGAAGGCCTTTCTCACCGTTCCAGTAGCACAACTCCACCATGGGGTCGGCCATGAGCTGGATGCACACGTCCTTGGTGGAGCCCGTGCAGAAGGTCAGACCGTTTTCGTCCACATGCGGCGTGTCCATGGCCCTCACCCGCGGTTCACCATTCTCGATGGTGGCCATGAAGGATGTGTCGCAGGTTGCAACGAACTCCAGGACCTCGTTACGTTTCATATCTTTCCCTCCGTTGGACCGAGCCGAAGATAAGTAACACCGGTCATCCGGTACAGCGGATAGGAAATGTTGATGAAAAGCGCAGCGAAGACCCTTATCGCAATTGTGGTGCTGACAGCGGGCATCTGGGGGGCATGGTTCTGCCGGGGCATCTTCGACGAAACCTTCATGCTGGAAGGGGTTTTCCATGTAGCAAATGCCTCGGGAAGGGACCTTCATGTCGAACTGACCTTCCCATCGGGGGAAAGCGTAGAGTTTCAGCTGCCCGGAGGCGGGTCGCACACTTTCGTGATGAGGGACACCGGTGAGGGAAGCCTTGGGATAAGGATAGACGATGACCCCGTACAACTCACGGGCTACCTGACTTCCCTGAACGACCCCTGCGTGATCGCCCTGGGGGATTCCTCATTCTCATTCTCGCAGTTGTTCCCGGGATCGATCGGGAGGTAGAGCAGCCCCCCCCGAACGTGGAAGAGGCCACCCTTTGAGGCAGCCTCCCCCATCGTCAGTCCAAGAGTCTTCAGCCGTTGCAGCAGCAGCAACCGCCCGCTTTTTTGGCAACCACTTCCATGGGCTTGCCGCAGCAGATGACCGCGCAGTCAGTGCACCCGCAGCCCTTTGTCACCTCGAGCTCGACACCGCAATCACTGCATACAAGCTTGTCTCCCGCTTTTACTGGTTGCATTTCATCCCCTTTCACTGTTTTACAAAGAAATGGCTTCCGTATCGCGTATCATTTTTCCAGAGGATAATCCGAGTAATACATACTGCTTCTGTAAGAGAAACGCACGCCTGCCTTTTACCGTCATCTTTGCATGAGACCATGACGATTCGGTATTTTATTGCCCAAATCAATGAGACCCTCTCCGAGTCCCCGGGGCTAAAGCACGGTGCCATGACCCCGGGCCGATAGGGTGCAACTGGAAACGGGTGCGCCTCCCGCACTTGGAAAGGAGACTACCATGAACGTCATTCTGCAGACTCCGAGGCCGGGCAACGAACCGGTGCTGGAATACCGCCCGGGAAGCCCCGAGAAAGAGGCTTAGGGCCAGAAGTGCTCGGTCACTTCCAGGGCCTACATACCGAAATCCCTATGCCCCCCCTCCGGGACACTCTCGAGGAAAGCCTTTCAGCAATGAAGGTCGGACCGGTGGAGGATTTCGGGAACTTCATGGGCGCCGTGATAGACAAAGCCTCGTTCGAGAACATCCGGGGGTACCTTGATTACGCAAAGTCATGCCCTGAATGCACTATAGCATTCGGGGGAGGGTGCGACGACAGCAGGGGGTACTTCGTGGAGCCCACGGTGGTCCTCACCACCGACCCGCACTGCAGGCTGATGGAAGAGGATATTTTTGGCCCCGTCCTCACGGGAGGAGTGTTCGCCACCGACAGGGAGGCCGTTCGCCTGGCCGAGACCGTTCTTGTCCACGCAGCCGGCAACTTCTACATCAACGACAAGACAACCGGCGCAACGGTGGGTCACCAGCCCTTCGGCGGCGGACGCAACTCCGGAACCAACGACAAGGCAGGCTCGATCTACAACCTCCTGCGATGGGTCAGCATCCGCACTCTGAAGGAGTGCTTCAACACAGCCAGGGACTTCAGGTACCCGTTCCTGGGCTAGATGCGACAGGGCGCCGGGGCAAGTCCCCGGCACCCCTGCTCTTTCAGGAAAACTGCTATCAGCTTTCTTGAACCGCTACGTGGGCTCCGAACTCAGCGCTGATCATGAAAGCAAAACACCGGATCCGTTTTCTCTTTGCACCTGCAATACCAGCTGCTATTATTGACTTATGCAACAGAGAAACACGAAAGACCTGAACGCTCCATCGAAAGATGAGGCATCCATCTTCCGCTCATCCGCGGCTGAGTATCTTGTGTTCGTCGCGGCAGGTGGCGGCTCGGATACAAGCGTCGAAATGCGCTACGAAGACGAGAATGTCTGGCTGACTCAAAAGATGATGGCAACGCTGTACGATGTCTCGGTTCCAGCCATCAACCAGCACTTGAAGCGCGTTTTTTCCGACAACGAGCTGCAGCGGGAAGCAACCGTTAAGCAATACTTAATAGTTCAAACCGAGGGCAGCAGGGAAGTGCAGCGCGAGGTGGAACACTACAGTCTTCAGGCGATCATCGCTGTTGGTTTCAAGATAGAAAATGAACGTGCCGTGCAGTTTCGCAAATGGGCCAATCAAATCGTCAAAGACTACGCGATCCAGGGCTGGACGATGGATGTTGAACGCCTGAAACACGGGGGAAGCATCCTTAACGATGAGTACTTTGAAAGACAGCTCGCCAAGATCCGTGAGATTCGGCTTAGCGAGCGTAAGTTTTACCAGAAAATTACCGATATCTATGCCACCTCGTTGGATTATGACCCGACCGCTACGGCGACAAAACGGTTCTTTGCGGCGGTTCAGAACAAGATGCACTACGCTGTTCACGGACAAACGGCAGCGGAAATCATCGTGACCCGCGCGAACCACCGGAAGGAAAACATGGGGCTGACCACCTGGGAAGGCGCACCCCGGGAAAAGGTTCACCAATACGATGTTTCCGTAGCAAAGAACTACCTGTCCGGGTTCGAGCTTGATCAAATGCAGCGCATCGTCTCAGCCTATCTGGATATGGCTGAAGTCCAGGCAATGCGCCGAATTCCCATGACCATGGCGGATTGGGAAGAAAGACTGAGCAGGTTTCTTGAACTCTGGGACAGGGAAGTCCTGAACGATCCTGGCAAGGTGACGGCCGAGCTTGCCAGGGCTCATGCCGAAAGTGAGTTTGAGAAATACCGCATTATCCAGGACCGTTTGTTCGAAAGCGACTTCGATAAACTGGTGAAGCAGATCGAGGTCGAGAAAAAGGAAACCAGGTGACTGGGAAGACTTGCCCCGATGCCCACAAACATGCAACCTCTCATAGCCATGCCAATTCACCGCATGGCCCCTTTCCCCCGCTTGACAAGTGACGGACAAGCGGGAATAGTGGAGTTCAAGCAAGTAGTTTGTGCCGGGGGAGGGGGAACAGGTCTGAACAGTGAGCACGCCGACATCAGGCGGCGCATAGCCGAGCTTGAAGACAGGCTCGGTGTTCTCGAGACCGAAAACAAAAGACTCCTCGAAGTCGAGTCTCTCCTTGACTCACTTGCCGAACTCACCCGTGCCATTTTCTGGGAGACCGATGCGAACGGCCTGATCACAAAGGTCAACAGTGTTTCCACTTCCGTTCTGGGGTATTCACCCGAAGAGATCGTCGGCCGAATGCACTTCTTCGAACTGCACCCCGAAGAGGGCCGTGAGGCCTTCCGCACCTCTGCTCTCGAGGCTTATGCCAGGCGGGATGTGTTCCACAACCTTGTGAACCCGGCTGTGACACGTGACGGGAATGAAGTGCTTCTCCTGACAAACGGGGTTCCAGTGATCGGCCCGGATGGTGCGCTCATCGGCTACAGGGGCATAGATGTCGATGTAACGAAACAAAGGGACACCGAAGCGAAACTGCGGGAGAGCGAAGCGCGGAACACCGCCCTTCTTAACGCCCTTCCGGATATCATATTCATGTTGAACGGCGACGGAGTATTCGTTGACTTCCATGCTTCCAGCGAGGCGCGTCTTCTGATCCCGCCGGATGTCTTTCTGGGGCGAAGCATCCGGGAAGTCCTGCCCGGAGAGATCGCGGAAAACACCATCTCCCGGATCGAAACCGTGTGTCGGGGCCGGGATGCCACGCCGTTCAGGTACGAGGCCAATGTCGCCTCCGAGACCAGGTACTTTGAAAGCAGGATCGTGGCCTGCTCGGATGACCGTTTCCTCTCCATCGTGCGTGACATAACCGATCTGAGGCGGGCTGAGCTTGAACAGGAAGCTCTTCAGGCCCAACTGCGGCAGGCCCACAAAATGGAGTCCGTTGGAAGGCTTGCGGGCGGTGTCGCCCACGACTTCAACAACATGCTGGGCGTCATCATCGGCCACAACGAAATGGCAATGGAGAAAACCCCCCCCTCAAGCCCTGTCATGGCGGACCTGAGAGAGATCCAGCAGAGCGCGGAACGTTCGGCTGAACTCACCCGCCAGCTTCTGGCCTTCGCCAGAAGGCAGTCGGTATCCCCCCGCGTGCTCGACCTCAACAAGGCGCTTGATGGGATGCTGAACATGCTCCGGAGGCTTATCGGCGAGGACATCACGCTTGACTGGCTCCCCGGGAAGGATCTGTGGCCGGTGCTGGTGGACCCTCCGCAAATGAGCCAGATGCTTGCAAACCTCTGCATCAACGCAAGGCAGGCCCTTCCCGGAACCGGCAGGATCACCATAGCGACAGACAACATCACTCTTGGTCCCGAGTTCTGTGCCCTGAAGCCCGGCTCACGCCCCGGTGACCATGTGAAGCTTTCGGTAAGTGACAACGGATGCGGCATGGACCGCGAAACCATCGCACAGGTATTCGAGCCCTTCTTCACCACCAGGAAGCAGGGGCAGGGGACCGGGCTGGGGCTTTCCACCGTGTACGGCATAGTCAAGCAGAGCAACGGGTACATCGATGTGGAAAGCGAACCCGGGCTGGGAACGACATTCAGGGTTTACTTCCCCAGAAGTACAACCCCTGCGGTCGACTTCCTCGATGAAGAGTTCATGCCCATGGCTCCGGGCGGACACGAGACGATAATCCTGGTTGAGGACGAGAAGTCCATTCTGGACATGGTTGCCACCATGCTTGCGAATCTTGGCTACGACGTCCTCTCCACTTCATCGCCTTCAGAGGCGGTGGCCATTGCAAGAAGGCACCGCGAAAGGATCAGGCTTCTCATAACTGATGTGGTGATGCCCGAGCTGAACGGAAGGGACCTTGCCTGGAACCTGAAGAGCATAATTCCCGATCTGAAGTGCCTGTTCATGTCGGGCTACACCTCCGAGGTCATTGCGCATCAGGGAGTTTTGGAGGAGGGGGTGCACTTCATCCCCAAGCCCTTCACCTCAAGGGGACTTGCCGCAAGTGTCAGAAAGGCCTTGAACGAACCGGTCGCAAGGCAGGGGAGATCAGAGTGAGACACTCTGCACAGCTTGACGCCCTTGCGCCTTCAGTCATGGACGCCCTGGTTTTCGGCCACACATGCACCGACCTTGAGAGCATTCCCGGCAGCTGGACAGTCATTGCGCCGAGCGGCATGAAGAAACAACGCGCACACCCCGTCTCGCCCGAGTCGGAAACGCGGTGTCAGACAGCAAGGCTGGCAATACTTGACTGACCCCTCAACGGGTGGTGAACGCCCTGCCCCTCATGCTCCGGTACCACACAGGAAGAGCCGGCCCAAACCCTTCCTCAAACGATGGGAGATCATCGGTCTTCTCACCGGATTCGTCCTGCTCGCTGCGGGGCTGTTGCTGCAGAAGACTGCCGTGGACGGGAACATTCCGGGGCTTCTCCTCGCGGCCGGTGCTCTCGCACTCGCGGTTGTGCTCGCGGCCCTGTGCACGCATCTGATCCGGCTGCTGGCAGGGGTTCTGTTCCACAAGGTCCGCAACAGGATCATAGCCAACTACCTCCTGACAGGCGTGCTCCCGCTTCTTCTTGTTCTTCTGCTGGTGGTCTCGGTTTTCCATTTCTTCATGGTCCAACTTGCCGGGAGCCAGCTGAAGCATGCAATCGAGCGGGAGTACATCCGCCTCGAGGCCGCCGCTCTCCTCTGTTCGACCCTGCCATCAACCGCGGGAGATGGAGCCTCCAGTGAATGTCTGGATCACCTGGAGCGGGAGTATCCTGGCTTCAGGCTTTTCATCCCGGATGTTCATGGCGCCTTTCCCGGCACTGCGGCGGAAAGCATGACCCCGGCTCTCATTGCGGACTCTGTTGCCCGCTTGTTTCTTGTACTGGATGACACGGTTTACATGGCCGTCTCCATCCCCACCGGAGATTTCTCTTCGGGCCGCCCCCTGGTACTCGCGGTACCCCTGCAGGGCAGGGTGCTTTCAGCCCTTGGTGACGAACTGGGGGGGAACTGCATGTTCTCGTACGGTTTTCACACTGGCAGGGAAGCCGTGGAGGAGGAAACCGGCGCAGTGCGTTTCAGGTTAGACGCGGGAACGGGCGGGTCGGCGGGCGTCCGTTTCTCGCAGTCGCCGGACCTCCAGACCCGGATCGACCGGTGGAGCCACAACCAGCCCGGCGGCCCTGATCATCTGATCTCCTACTCCCTGAACCCCGGGTACATGCTGAAGGATGACGGGACAATACAGGACGTGATGGTCCTGGGCCTTGTCAGCACCCGGCACTCCTACCTTGCCGGAAGGATAATGCAGGGGGCGCTTCCCGAGAACATCCCCATGCAGTCGGTCTTTCTATGGGTGGCGTTGATCCTCGCGGCAGTCTTCGGCGCCATTGAGCTCGTGGCGCTGGTGATCAGCCTGGTGCTCTCCCGCTCAATAACGAAAACCATCGCCCAGCTCCACAAAAAAGCAGACTGTGTGGCCCGTGGCGACTTCTCTTACCGCATCGGCTCCGGACGTACCGACCAGTTGGGCCTTCTGGCCGCGTCGTTCGATGCGATGTCCGACTCCCTCGAGCTTCTTCTGGAACAGGTCAGGGAAAAGGAACGGATCGAGCACGAACTGGAGATAGCACAGGAAGTGCAGCGGGTCTTCTTCCCCAGGAGCTTTCCCGACGTGCGGGGCATAAGCCTTCTGGGAAGGTGCCGGCCGGCCCTCATGGTATCCGGCGACTACTACGACTTCATCCACCATGAAGAAGGGGTCCTGGATTTCTTCATTGGCGACATATGCGGCAAGGGGATCTCGGCCGCGCTTCTCATGGCGGGCTCGCAGACATTTCTGCGCTCCGAGGCGGGAAGGCGCCCCCTGCGTCCGGTCACAGGGATAGTTGACAGCTTCAACAATTACCTGGTCAGGTACAGCGCGGAGGGCAGGTTCTCTTCCCTGTTCTACGGAAGGCTGGACCCGGTTGAAAGAACCCTGACCTACTGCAACGCAGGCCATCCCGCACCCTTTCTGTTCCGGCGCGGCAAAGTGACGACACTCTCCATCGGAGGGCTCATCCCGGGAGTTGTTCCCGCAACACGCTACGGTGAGGAGACGATCCGGCTGGAGCAGGACGACCTTATCGTCGCCTTCACAGACGGTTTCACCGAGGCGTTCAACCCTGAAGACCAGGAGTTCGGTGAGACTCGCCTTTCCGAAACCGTATCAGCGTGTCAAATGGAAAGCCTCGAGGCCATCTGCGATCGCATGGTGAACACAGTAGACACATGGTCCGCCGCCAGGGTCCAGGCCGACGACATGACCGTCTTCCTTGCAAGGGTTCGCTGACGCCTGAAAGTGGATGCGCCCGGTTTCATCGGGATTTGAGACGGTGCTGCCTTCGAGGGAAAAGCCGCCCTGCAGCTTCCGTTCAGCTCCGCGCGACCATGATCACGAACACCATGGCCCCGATGAGGGTCACGGCGGCTGCGATCCCCGCCACAAGACAGCTCATTTTCGACTTCGGGGGGTATTCGGCCTTCTCATTGTCACCCGACGCATGGGGCTGCGGCGCGGCTTCGGCTTCCAGCATCACACCGCAATGGGGACATTGCTGGGAAGCCTTCAGATAGACTGTTTTCTCGCATGAAGGACATTTGACGAAACTCAATTATCCATCACCTCTTTCCATCCGGCAGTGTGAACCTCGGGACAACCCGCATCGCAATCATATCTCTTTTCACAACTTGCGCACGAACCGGGCATGGAGAAGGTTCCCAGGGCAAAATTTCTCCAGCGGGGATGGGATGATGCCTTCCTCCACTCCGTGTGATGGGCGATCCTCACCCGGGAGTGGTTGCAGACCCTGAGGTATCCGGACGGGTCGACCGTGAAGAAGTTCTTCACCGCGCTGCAGCGGTAGCCCACATGAAGGCGCTTGAGGTCCGCAAGGCCCGGGACGCACCTGGGAAACTCGGTGCCGGTCGCCCCGGGAACACCGGATGCTTCCAGAACATCCTCGGCGGTTCTCACCATCTCACCCAGCTCATCCATGTTCAGTGACAGCTCGTCGAGGTGCTTCAGTCCCCTTCCGCCGGGAAGGAACCGGTTCAGAAGGACCTGACCTGCCCCGGCAAGAACTGCCGCGCCCATGGTCTCGTAAAGCTCATGCAGGTTCTTCGCTGTGACCGTGATGTTGGCCGTTGTCCTGACGCCGGCGTCCTTCGCCTTTTTAAACAGCGCGAGTATCAGCTCGGCGCCGGGGTGACCGGTGTGCCACTCGTAGGTGGCCAGGCCGGGAAGGCTTATGCTGATGGATACCCCAAGTTCGGCCAGCACGGCAAGAACCTGCGGGGTGACCGTTTTCCCGTTGGAGAGCAGTGTGACGGTGGGTTTCACTGTCCGGGCCGCCAGAACGCCTTCCACCTCCTCAACCAGTTCCACTTCCCTGTTGCGGGCATACTCAACGATCTCGAGGCAGTCCTTCCTAAGAAGGGGCTCTCCCCCCGTGAAGCCGAAGGAACTGACCCCCAGACCGCACAGCTTGTCGATGAGGTCTTTCCATTCGCCCGTATCCATCTCGGGGAGCTTCGGGAAATCCTCACCGTACTCCCAGGGGCATGAGCAGTACCTGCACTGGTGATTGCACAGGTAAGTGAGTTCCAGAACCGCAAGAGAGGGCAGGAATGAAGGCGCAGCGATCCTGTTCATTCAATGCCCAGAAGTGTTCTGAGCCTGTCGGTGTTGCCCCGCAGCGGCAGCAGCGCGTCGAAGGAATCGGTGTAACTGAGCTCGCCGCTGATGAACCCCTGAAGGATACGCAGGTCGTGGAGGGTTGCCGCAGTCCTCACGGTGTCGCCATCGGGGTAGGCGATGACCAGCGTGACCACGCGTTCTCTGTCACCGGGGTGGCAGATGCTGCAGTAGGTTTCCTCGAGGGTTGCGCTGAAGAACCCGTTCCCATCGATCTCTTCAACAACCCTGCGCATGGGGGGAATGCTCTCCAGTACGAAGTAACCTTCGGGGTAGCCGTAAAGGGTCCTCCCCCCGCAGACCGGGCAGACATAGTCGGCCCTGTTGGGAAGCGCAGCGGGTTCGTAGCACATGGCGCCCATGATCTGATCGGGTGCGGGCTCGCGCTCGATACGGGACAGCATCAGTCTGAGTCTGACCCTGCCGCTCTCCATCAGCCTTACAACGCTCAGGGGGCCCTTATGTTCCCTGACATGCCCTGCGCCAAGGGCTATTCCCGCCGCGGAAAGTGCCACAAGAATCAGGGGTATCCAATACACGGGTTACCGCCTTTCAGGGCTCTTCGATGCCCAGGATTGTTCGAAGCCTGTCCAGACTGCTCCTCAGGGGTGACTGGGCATCGTTGCTTTGTGTGTAGCTCAGCTCTCCCCTCACAAGACCATTGATCATCTGAAGGTCGTTGAGGCATACCGGAGTTCTGACTGTGTCGCCCTCGGCGTAGATCACGAGAAGCCTCACCTCTCCAGTGGAGTCGCCCGCGGCGCAATGGCTGCAGAAGGTCTCTTCGAGGCTCAGATCAAAAAACCCGTTGTTTTCCATCTCCGAAACCATTCTGCGCATGGCGGGAAGCTCCCATTGCACGAAGGAGCCTTCGTACTGGCTGAAAAAGGTCCTCTCGCCGCAGACCGGACAGACGTATTCAACCCTTTCCGGAAGGGCCACCGGGCTGTAGCACATGGCACCCATGACGAAGTCGGGCGCTTCCTCGCGCTCAACCCTCTCCAGAAGGAATCTGACCCTGTCCCTGCCGCCTTGAAACAGGCGAAGCGCCTTCAACGGGCTTCTCTGGTGCAGGGCGATCCCGGCCACTGCTCCGGTGGCGGATACGGCAATAAGCGCAATGGTCATCCAGTTCATGTTCAACGCTCTCCCTGCTGTTGACCAACACCCAGAAGCCTTCTCAGCCTTGCTGCCCCGTCCTTCAGAGGCAGTCTGGCGTCGTAGCTGTCCGTAAAGACCAGTTCACCCTTGACAAGCCCCACAAGCATCCGAAGATCGAACAGTTCCACCGGGGTGCTCACGGTATCGCCTTCCGTGTAGACGAGGTTCAGGATGAACCTGGGGTTTTCAGGGTTGAGTTCTCCGGTGCAGTTCGCGCAGAACAGGGTTTCGTCCAGCGTGGCCCGGAAGAACGGGTTTCCGTCAAGCTCAGCGATTGCCCTTCGCATCGGTTCAGCTTCCCGGTGAATCGTTTCACCGGTCTGTCCGGCGAACCATGTTCTCTCCCCGCACACCGGACAGATGTACTCGACCCGGTCGGGGGCCATGGCCGGCCTGTAGCACATCGCGCCCATTATGAAGTCCGGCGCTTCCTCCCGTTCCACCCTCTCCAGAAGAAGCCTCACGCCCTCCCTTCCGCCCTTCAGAAGGCGGCTCACCGAAAGCGGGTCCTTTCCCGACACATGCAACCCCCGTCCCACACCGAACGCCGTTCCGAGAGCGGCCAGTATTACGGCAAGCCAGATCCAGTTCACGAAAGCCTCCTCTTTCACGAGGAATACACCGAAACAGCGCCATGGATTCCGCTCCCCGGTCCGTACAAGTATTATTCATTCACTTTGGCCGGGAGGGAACAGCCCAGATGAATGAGCGTAATAGTGCCGAACTGCTTGTAAGACCTGCAATTACTACTGATCTACCCGGACTTGAGGAGATTTCCAGACTGACCTGGGACGGGTTTGACTACCTGGATCAGGTGGCGGGTGACTGGATCGCCGAGGGCAACCTTTTCGCCGGGATCGCAGAGAACAGGGTCGTGGCCTGCGCCAGATTCACGCGGGCGCCGGGAAACGTGCTCTGGCTGGAAGGCCTGCGGGTGCACCCCGACTTCCGGGGAAGGGGGTACGGCAGGACCATCAGCGAGTACATCCTGAAAAGGTGCATCGGGATCGTCGAGGCCCGGGAGGCTTCCGGGATCGAATTCTCCACCTACTCGCTCAACGCCGAGAGCCGAGGGCTCTCGGAGAAGCAGGGTTTCAGAGTGGCGGAGTGGTTCCACATCCTCTACCGCGAAGGGTTGCCGGCGGACCACTGCAGGGTCTACCCCTACGACCCCGTTCCGGAAGACTTTTCGGTCTACCCGGAGAGGGTTTCGGTGGGATGGAAGTACGCCCGATGGCGCGAAACCGGTTTCCCGGACTGGTTCAGAACCGTTGCAAGGGCGTGGCGCACCGAATCCGGCGCGACATTCCTCACCAGCCTTCGCGACGACGAAGCTTCACCGCTGGCCTCAGCGTTCAATGATACCGAGGGCTTCTTCAACGGCATGCGGTCATTCGCGCTCCAGCACGGAAGGACCGACATCGAACTGTTCCTGCACGACTCCATGAAGGGCATGCTCGCCGCCGCAAAGGAGCATGGCTTCGGCTACTGGGAAAACCCGGACAGCTCCAATGTGCCGGTCTATGAACTGAAGGGGAAGAAATGAAAGCATTTTCAGCCGCCTGCCTGGCCCTGGTCGCAACGGCCGGTGCTCAGAGCATCCAGGAGATCAGGGACCTCTACTACCAGACAAGTGCCGACATCGAGGCTGATGTTTTCTACACCACCGTTGTGAACATCAACAGCGGTGAGAAGTCGTTCCCGGCTGTCGGCATTTTCGGCGGCACGGTAACCTTCCACTGGCTTGCGGAACCCTGGAGCACGCCGGCGAACCGGCTGGTGAAGGCCGTTGTGTCTTCAAGGATCTCAGCCGCCGAGGAATCATCAGAGTACCTCTTCGACGAATCGGGGCAACTTGTGTTCTGCTTCATCGCGGGCGGCTACGATCAGGTCGAGCACAGGTTCTACTTCTCAGGCGGGCGTCTTGTCAGGTTCATGGACGGCGACATTGTCAACAACTCCCCCGACCAGTCACTCGGGGCCGACGCTGCGGACAGGGGCGAAGAACTGCACCAGGCCTTCATGCTCATGCACTGATACCATACCGGTTGCACCGCTGCCGCTTCCCGCCGGAGAAGGGCGCATGCGGCAAGGGAGGGTCGACTGACAGTGATCAAAGGGTTCACCGGGTACAATGAGCTGGCGGTTATCCTTGAAGAAAGCGCTGCACGCTTCTCGTTGACCCCCGGGCTGGCAGTGGGAACCACCGGCAGGCTCATCGAGGGCGAGAGGCGGCGAATCACGGTGCTTTTCCTTGACCTGGTCGGATTCACCGGCCTCGGTGAGGTGCTTGATCATGAACTGCTCCACGGCCTGACCAGCCGCGTCATGGGGCTTCTTTCCGCGGTCGTTTCGAGCTGTGGCGGTTACGTGGACAAGTTCGAGGGTGACCGGTTGATGGTGCTGTTCGGCGCTAGAACGGCATCAGAAAATGACAGCGCCCGCGCCGTCGCCTGTGCCCTCAGGCTTCTCAGGCTGATCGCCGAGCTCGCCCCGGTGATGGGTCTTTCCGCGAGGGTCGGGGTTGCGTCGGGTCCGGTTACGGTTGCTCCCGACGCCGGTGGACATCTGACAGCCATCGGCGCCCCGGTGAATCTGGCATCACGTCTGGAGGAAATGGCCCTCCCGGGATCGGCCCTTGTGGACGCCGCCGTGGTCAGGGATTGCGGGAAGCTGTTTCTGTGGCGGGACGAGGGGTATCTCAAGGTGAGGGGGCTGGACGAAGCAATCCACGCTTTCTCTCCCCTCGAACCGAACCCCGCTCATCAGGAGAGATGGCGCGGACGATCATTGCCTGCCGGGATGTGCCTGGTGGGCAGAGACAGCGAACTGGCGCAATTGTCAGCCATCTGGGGACGGTGTTCCAGGGGACAGGGGCACCCTTCCCTTGTGAGGATCACCGGTGAACCCGGCATCGGGAAGTCACGGCTCCTTCACCGGTTCCTTGCTGATAGTGCGGGTGCCTGCATCCTTCACGGTCACACCGCCCCCTTCGACCAGCCTCCCCTTCATCTCTGGATCGGTCTTTTCCGCGAATACTTCGGCGAAGAGTCGCGAAGCAGAGAGCGGATAGATGACACGCTTGGCGCAATGGCACGCAACTGCCCGAACCCCGACACTGCCCGAAGCCTTCTTCAGGTTGCTCCAGTGCTGGCCGGGCTGCTCTGCCGGGAAACGAGATCGAGTGTTGAGGAGGGGGTCGAGGTCGGCGCGAGGAATTCCTCTGCCGTACGGATCCTTGTCGACGCCATAGTATCAGCCTCGCCCGTCATCATTGCCCTGGAGGACATTCACTGGATCGACGAATCATCCCTGCACGCCCTGAAACTGGTCCTTTCAGGAACAGCAGGCTCGAACCCGCTTCTAGTTGTCACCACCGAGCGTCCGCCGGAAACGCGGATAGGCCATCCCGCCGCCGAGTCTTGCGCCATTTCACTCAATTCACTGCCCGACAGCGATGTCTTGACCATTGCCATGCACATTCTTGCTCCGGACGGATCCGAAGGGGGCAGACTCGACCATCACGCAGGCCAGGTGATCATCAACGGAGCAAGGGGCAACCCCTTCTTCGCCGAGGAGCTGACACTTGGCCTTCTTGACTCGGGCTGCATCAAGCCCGGACCTGAAGGTGTGTGGGCGCTTTCGGTGCCGCCCGGCGAGATAGTCGTCCCTTCTTCGGTTCAAGCCATGGTTCAGACCCGGATAGACAGACTCCCGAGCCGGGAGAGGGTCGTGCTTCAGTTCGCCTCGGTTCAGGGAACTCTGTTTCGGAGCGCTGTTCTCGAAGCGTCGGTGCTGACCCACAACCCCGAACTCGATGTGCAGGGCTCTGTCGAGTCACTGGAAGCCATGGGCTTTCTGTCCCGGGGAGAGGGGGGTGAGACCGCATTCAGGCATGACCTTGTCCAAAGGGCTGCTTACGAGACCATGCTCCGCCACAACCGCCGGGTGATCCACCGAAGCGTCGCGGAAGCTCTTGAGCGGCTCTCACCAACCGACCACACCGCCACTGCCATTTTCCGTCACTGGCGCGGGGCGTGCGACACCGACAAGGCTCTCGAGTGGGCGCCGGGCGCCATGAGAACGGCCGAGGACGGGGGACAGTGCGAGGAGGCCCTCAGGATCTCGGACTGGATACTGGAATCAACTGAGGGGGCTGTCACCGCGAGCCACTTTGACGCAAGGATGTCGGCCCTGGCAACACGGCAGTCGATCCTTTCAAGGGCAGGCCACACTGAAGAAGCTGCCAGGGTGGTCGACGAACTTCTATCCGCTGCTTCAGGCAATCTCCGGTGGGAGGCCGAGGGCCTCAGGGCGAAAGCCATAGCCCTTCATGAATCGGGAAGAATGGATCAGGTCGAGAGCCTTCTTGGGCTGGCCCTTTCAAAGGCAAGGACAGCCCGACTGGCTGACCTCGAAGGCAAGATCCTCTGCTCCCTGGCCAACTACCGCAGTGACACCGGACGCCTGGACGAGGCGCTGGAGCTTTTCCGCCAGTCGCTTTCGATACGCGAGGAACTGGGGGACACGGCGAAGACCGGTGTAATCTTCAGCAACATGGCCAATCTCTACTCCAGAATGGGCAGACACGGGATATCCGAGGAGTACTACCGCCGCGCCATCGGTGTTCATCTCGAGAGGGGTGACAGGATGAGCCTGGGGTACGCCATGAACGGTCTGGCAATTTGCCTGGCCAGGGCTGGCAAACTCGCCGAAGCCGACGTTTTTTTCAGGGACGCCCTGGCGGCTCACACCGATGCGGGAAATCGGCGCGAGCAGGCCGCCGTGCTCACCAATCTCGGCACGGTTGCAAAGATGAGGGGCGACTATGAAACATCACTGGATTTCAGGACCCGTTCACTGGCTATCGCCAGGGAGACGGGGGTGCCCGTTTCGGCCGCAATAGCGCTGCTGAACATAGGCAACCTTCGGAGGCTCATGGGGCACCCCGAGGAGACTTTCGCGTACTGCGACGAAGCGCTGGCCATCTGTGAGAAGATCAGGGACATGATGAGCGCCTGCTTCTGCCTGAGCATCGAGGGGCTGGCTTCAATGGACATGAAGGATGTGGTGCGGGCCTCGGAACTTCATGCGAGAGCGACGGCGATAATCGACGAGTACGGAATCAAGCCCGGGGTTGTAGATGATTATCACGAGCTGTCGGAACGGATGAAGGAACTCGGTGGGAGCCCTGTGAGCCCGGTGGGCTGGAGAGACTGAGAAGGGGCGCCCTTTCGGACGCCCCTAAAAGCGGTCTATTTCTCGATCAGCTCGACGTTGGCCCGGGGAACCACGGCCCTGCCGCCCTCCTCGAACTCGACCTCGAGAACCCTCACCTTGGCCTCGGAGTCCACCACCTTGAGTTCCGGGGGAAGGGCGGTGACTTTCCCGAGCTTCCCGAAGTAGGGGGCGCGGATGCAGCGTATGAAGCTGCCCAGGTCCATGGCTCCGGCCTGGTGGTTCTGATCCACCTTTTCAAGCATGGATGCCGGGAGGGGAATAACGACTTCGGGACGCATGACACCTGCGCGTATCTGGGTGGCCCCGTTCACGCTGGCCGTCATTCCCTCCCTTGACTTGAGCAGATCGAAGGTGCCGTGGGCCATGGTCATACGGCCGAAGCCCTCGGTCAGGATGAGGGTGATCCCCTTCTTCTCATGGCCGGTGATGGCAACGCCCAGGTCGTAACCCAGCAGTTCCTTGAGGTCCTTGTCGTCGAAACCTCCCACCACAACTGCCCTGACGCCCTGTGCGATGGCCTTCCGGAGGGTTGCGTTGCTTATGTAGCTTCCGCCCACGAGTATCTTGCCGGCGCATTCGGGCGTTATGCGGTCGGGCATGACCTCCTGGTCGGGGCTGTCGACTATCGTCCTGAGTTCGCCCCGCACCTCTCCGCCGATGCCGAAGATCCCCTGCACGAAGGTGCAGTGCGTACTGATGACAACGCCTTCCTCGGGAAGGATCTCGTCCACGACACCGTTGACGTAGGCGTCGATCTGAACGGGAATGGGTGGCTCGCGGAGAACCGCCTGGCCGGTTATCTCGTTGAAGGTCTCGAAGAAACCCGTGATCGGGGAGCGGACCGTGTTCCTGAAGAACCTGCCGAAAAGCCCCTTCGACTGGGCCAGGACGCCCTTCTCCTCGATGGGATCGCCCTCTTTCACGTGAAGGAGTTCGTGAATGTCCTGCGAGGGCACGCCGAGGATGTTGGCGATGTTCAGCATCTTGACGTTGCCCGGAAGCTCGGTGCGGGCCACAACTGTGTCGGCGCTTACGATGTCGCCCTTCTTCACCAGCACCTGTCCCTTGAGGGGAAGCCTGCGGGTCTTGAGAATGTCCGCGACCGCGGCCACCCTCAACCCCGGAGTGTATGCGAAAGCCATTACCTGCCACCTCCCAGGCTGAGGAAACGCTCAGGATAAGTGTTCAGGGCGGCCGACCACTCCTGGAGCTTCTCCACCCTCTTCACATCGTCTTCGGGAAGGTTGAAGGGTCTGCGGCCCCTTCCGTCCAGCACCAGCCCCACAACACCGCCCTCGAGGATTCCCGTCCAGGTCCTTCCGGGGCCTTCGCCCACATCGAGCCCCTTGGCGGGAACTATCTCCGCGTTGACCTTTTCTCCCGCGCCTAGAGCGACCAGTTTCATTACACCGGAGTTTATGCTCTCTGTCTTTGTTGTGCCGTCGGGCATGGTCAACTTCACCTCGGCGAGAGAGCCGCCCCTCTTCGCCGGACCCGCCGGGGCAACACAGTGCCCGAGCTTGATGAGGCAGTCGTTGTCGAAGACCTCGGTGGCGGCCTGGGGGTGGACCTCGCTGAGCACTCCGAGGTGGGGCATCATGAAGATCGAGTCGACCGCAAGCATTGTGACGCCCTCGGGGAGGAAGCTGTCGATGAGCATGTGGGCGGTCTGGCACCTGCGGGGAGCGTGGCTGAGAACGCCGCCGGACCCGATGAGAAGGTCGAGGGCCATCATGTCCACAAGTGTGGCGCCCGAGGAGCTCTGGTCGAACGCGTCGCCGATGGTCCTTTCCTGGGCAACGCCCTTGAGGCCCACGGCAAGCTCCCTGTGCTGAACCAGCGCAAGCCTCAGGGCCTCACGGGCTATGGCCTGCTCGATGATCAGCTCCTCCAGCTCCTGTGGGATAGTGGTGGGCCTGATCATCTTGTTGCGGATGCGGTTGCGGAGGTCGGCCTCGTCCATGTGGAAGGGCACCCAGCGCATCACGTTCTCCATCCCGGCGCTTGCCAGAACGTTGCTGACCGAGTAGCTCATGCCGAGGTTGGCGCTGACGGTCCGGTTGAACACGGGCTGCCCCTCGCTGTCGAAAACGCTGAACACGTCCGTGGTGGCTCCGCCGATATCGACGCCCATCACATGTATGCTCAACTGCTTCGCAACTGTCTCGATGAGTTTTCCCACCGCGCCCGGAGTGGGCATTATGGGCACGTTGCGCCATGTGCCGTTCTCGTACAGGCCGGTCCACTCCATCAGTTTCGCGTAACCAGGGGCCTGTGCCATCACGTGCTCCATGAAGAGTTCATGGATGGTGTCTCGGGCGGGGCCCAGATTCTCCCTTTCGAGAACGGGACGCAGGTTGTCGACAATCTTGAGCTCGACGGTCTCGCCGAGCTGGTCGGCAACGGCCTTCCTGGCATCCTTGTTGCCTGCGTAGATGACGGGGAGCTTGTAACCCACACCGAACCTGGGTTTGGGGTCGGCGGCGCGGATGATCTCGGCCAGTTCGACTACGTGGTCCATGGTGCCACCGTCGATACCGCCAGAGAGAAGGATCATGTCGGGGCGAAGACGGCGGATGTCGGCCACCTTCTCGTGGGGAAGCCTTCCGTCGTTGGAAGCCACCACGTCCATGACGATCGCGCCTGCGCCAAGCGCCGCTCTCTGGGCGCTTTCGCCAGTCATGGATTTCACCACGCCGGCAACGGTCATCTGAAGACCGCCGCCCGCGGAGGATGTGGAGCAGTAGACATCGACACCGCTTCCGTCCTCCGAGACCAGTACGCCGTCCTTCGCGTCGTTGAGAAACTGCCTTCCCTCGAGATCCTCGATCTCGCCAACCGCGTTGAGAACGCCTTTTGTCACGTCCTCCGCAGGCGCCTCCACCGTCGTTGGCGCCTCACCGCGGCGGATCAGCCTGAACCGGCCGTCGCGCCATTCGATGAGTATCGACTTGGTGGTGGTGCTGCCGCAGTCAGTCGCCAGGATGCTCTTGATTTCCCTCGCGGCCACTGCCGTCCTCCTTATGTTCGTTGTCCCGCCCGGCTCTGCCCTTCCCGAAGAAAAGTCGGCGGCGTTTCCGGCGTGCCGGCCTGGCCGCTTCCCTCCGGACCGCATCCCGGGCGTTCTCTTCCTCTATGGCTACTGCAAGCTTCTCTATGTTGTCGCGCTCTTCCATCAGACGCACGAAACGGTAGTAATCCCCCGAAGATACAACAAGCGATACGATGGGGTTCAAAAAAACGAGGGCCTGGCTCCCCAGGAAAGACAGAGGTTTGACCATCTCCAGCAGCATGATGGCCGGAACGGTCATCTCCCTTTCAACGACTTTCTTCGCGATCTTCTCGAAAAGCACCGCCGCCGCTTCGGGCGTGTCTGTCTTATAGTCGTCGGGGTTCAACCCTGGTCCGAATAAACTCAAGGACTTCCTTCCTGTTGCCTGAGAACTGCAGAGAGAGCCCCCGGAACTTGGCAAGCCTGGTCGGTGTGGGAAAGGGGCTTAGAAGAACACCGTTCCTGTCGGAGATAACGCTTTTCACCTGGCTCCAGCCCCTGCTCTCGGTTCCGAAAACCGACTTCTTGCCGGCGCCCCTTTCGTCGAGCGTGTACGAAGCGGGCAGAAACCAGTTCCACATCGCCAGAAAGAGAAGCCCGCATCCGACAAGACCCCACCACAGGTTCTCCATGAAACGCGCCGCGGCCAGTCCGGTGACAAGGATTATGGCCACGAGCGCCACGGTTCCCCATGGTCTTTCCCGTGCGGGGTGGGAGGTCCAGCGGAGGACCTCCCCTCCCTCTGTCATTTCCGCCCCGCCGGTCAGGATTCCTCCCGGGGCTCCACCACCACGAGCTCCTTGGCGGCCTTGACCTCGTCAAGCCTGAGCACAGGTGTGTTCACCGGGGCGTCGGTGAGAAGATGGGGCTTCTCGCGGGCTTCCCTGGCGATGGCGATGAGAGCGTCGGCGAATTCGTCTATGCTCTCCATTGTTTCGGTTTCGGTGGGCTCCATCATGAGGGCTTCCTTCACTATAAGCGGGAAGTAGACCGTGGGAGCGTGGAAACCGTAGTCAAGCAGCCTCTTGGCCACATCGAGCGTCTTGAGGCCAAGACCGGCCATCTCGGGTCCCCCCACCACGAACTCGTGCATGCACGGGCCGTTGTCGAAGGGAACGGGGTAATGCCCCCTGAGCCTTGCCTTGAGGTAATTGGCGTTCACCACGGCGCCCTCGGTGACCTCGCGCAGCCCGGCGGCGCCCAGCGTCATGATGTAGGCGTAAGCCCTGTAGAGAACGCCGATGTTTCCGTGAAAGGCCATGAGCCTGCCGAACGATGTGTTGCCCTTTCCGGAGAGCGCGTAGCCGTCATTGTTCTTCACGACGACGGGGTTGGGAAGGTGGGGCTCAAGCCTTGCGTTGCAGCACACCGGCCCCGAACCGGGGCCTCCCCCCCCGTGAGGGGTGCTGAAGGTCTTGTGAAGGTTAAGGTGACAGACGTCGAAGCCCATGTCGCCCGGACGGGCGATGCCCAGCATGGCGTTCATGTTGGCGCCATCCATGTAGTTGAGACCGCCGGCCCTGTGAACGGCATCGGTTATCTCGAGGATGTCGCTTTCGAAGAGCCCCAGTGTGTTGGGGTTGGTGAGCATCAGAGCGGCAGTATCGGGACCCACCTTTGCCTTGACGTCCTGAACGTCGACCATGCCGTGATCGTTGGACTTCACGGGCACGACCTTCATCCCGGCCATTGTGCTGGTGGCAGGGTTGGTCCCGTGAGCGCTGTCAGGCATGAGCACCTTGTCCCGCCCCGGTTCTCCCGCTGCGAGGTGCGCGCTTCTGATGAGCATGAGACCCGTGAACTCGCCCTGGGCGCCCGCGGCAGGCTGAAGGGTCACTCCGCTGAACCCGGTTATCTCGCAAAGGCAGGTTCCCAGGGCGTGCATGAGCTCAAGCGTTCCCTGTACCGTGCGATCGGGAGAGAGGGGGTGGACAGCCGCGAGCCCCGGTATCCTGGCAAGGGCTTCGTGAAGCCTGGGATTGTACTTCATGGTGCAGGACCCCAGGGGATAGATGCCCTTCTCAATGTTGTAGTTCTTGTTGGAGAGCCTTACGAAGTGCCTCATGACCTGGCCCTCGGTGACCTGGGGAAGGCCTATCTCGCCTGTTCTGGCCAGCTCCGCGGGGATCACGGTCTCGGGGACGTCGCACACTGGCAGCGAGACCCCTATCCTGCCGGGACAACTGGTGCTGAAAAGCGTCTTCTCCATCAGCGCACCTCCCCGCATGCCTTTGAGACGGCCCCGATGAAGGCGTCCATCTCCTCCCGGGTCCTCTTCTCAGTAACGGCGAAAAGCATGGCGTCGTTGCCCAGACCGGGGACGGGAAGGCCCGGAAGGAACCCGGCCGAGACAAGTCGGGCCTCGATCTCGAAGGCGTCGCCGGGAAGCCGCAGGGCGAACTCCCTTACGAACGGGGCGCTGAATATCCGCCGTGCCCCCGCCTTCACGAGACCGGCTTCGAGGTAGTGGGCCTTGTGATAGCATTGGCTTGCGATCTCCCTGAACCCCGCCTCACCTGTCAGTGACAGGTAAACCGCGTTCGCAAGAGCCATCAGGGCCTGGTTGGTGCAGATGTTGCTCGTCGCCTTCTCGCGACGGATGTGCTGTTCACGGGTCTGCAGCGTCATGACAAAACCCACGTTGCCGGCCCTGTCTTCGGTACGCCCGATTATTCGGCCAGGCATTTTGCGCAGGTGTGCGGTTGACGTGGCAAGGAAGCCCGCGTACGGGCCGCCATACCCCATGGGGATCCCGAGGGGCTGGCCATCGCCCACCACTATGTCGGCACCGAGGGCGCCGGGAGCCTTTATGACGCCAAGGCTTATCGGATCGGCGACAACCACGAGAAGGGCGTTGCCCGCGCGGGCGGTTTCCGATGCCAGGGCGATGTTCTCGACGAGGCCGAAATAGTTTGGGCTCTGCAGCATTATCGCCGCGGCGCCTCCCTGCATCAGGGCACGTGCGGCGTCGGGGTCGAGAAGGCCGTCGGGGCCGAAGGGTATCTCGTTGATCTGGAATCCGCCTGGTACAAGGTACGTCTCGATGACCTCACGGTAGGACGGATTGAGGCTTCCGGCAACGAGCACCCTGTCCACGCCGGTAACCCGCATGGCCATCAGGGCAGCTTCAGCCGTGGCGCTGGCGCCGTCGTACATGCCTGCGTTGGCGGCCTCGGTGCCGCAGAGACGGGCGATCATGGTCTGATACTCGAAGATTGCCTGAAGCGTGCCCTGGCTGACCTCGGCCTGGTAAGGTGTGTACGCGGTGAAGAACTCGCTGCGGGTGAGGATGCTGTCAACCGCCGCGGGAATGAAGTGATCGTACGAACCCGCCCCCCGGAAACACACCAGCCCAGCTGAGGTGTTGGTGCAGGCGAGCCTAGAATACTCTCGGACGAGTTCCATCTCCGACATGGCTGCTGGAAGGTTGAGAAGCCCCTTCATCCGGACTTGCTCGGGAATGTGGGTGAAGAGGTCTTCGACCTTCTTCACACCGATCTCCGAGAGCATCCGGTTTCTGAGGGTCTTGCAGTTTGGGACGAACCTGTTCATGTGTCGCCGCTACTCCCCGGCAAGGGCGCGGTACTGGTCGGGCGAGAGCAGTTCGTCGTACTGGGCCGGATCGGCCCCCTTGATGACTGCAAGCCAGCCTTCACCGTAAGGGTCTTCGTTCACAAGACCGGGGTTGCCGTCGAGTTCGCCGTTAACCTTCACGACCTTGCCGTCGAGGGGTGCGTAAAAGTCCTCTGCGGTCTTGACGGCCTCGATGGCGCCAAGGGCTTCTCCGCGGACAGCCTGTGCTCCCTGTGCGGGAAGCTCGACCATCACTATCTCACCCATCTCGTGCTGGGCGTGGTCGGTGATGCCCATGGTGTATTCGTCGCCGTTCTTCTTCACCCATTCGTGGCTCTCGGTGTAGCGGATTCCTTCGTCGATTCTGCTCATTTCTGCATCTCCCGGTTCAAATGTTCGTCAGCTCTTCCTGCTGCCGTTGCTGTAAAATGGAATGCTCACAACCTTCACGGCTATCCTCTTCCCCCTGACTTCCGCTTCCATCTCGGTGCCGTTCTTCCTGACCCCGTACTCAACGAGTCCGAGGCACACGCCTTCGTTCAGGGCTGGGGCAATGCTTCCGCTGGTGACTGTGCCGACCTGTCTGTCTCCCTGAAAGAGAGGCGTGCCGTGACGGGGAAAGCCCTTTCCGGTCACCGAGAGGCCCACAAGGTTGCGTGCCGGTTTCTCGTCCCTCTGTCTCTCCAGGATCTCCCTGCCGATGAACTCCTTGTCGGTCTTCAATTTCACGACCCACCCAAGTTTGGCTTCGATGGGGGTGACGCTGTGGTCAATGTCGTTGCCGTAAAGGGGGTAGCCGACCTCGAGCCTGAGGGTGTCACGAGCGCCGAGACCCACGGGAACAATACCGAATTCCTTCCCCTCGGCCATTATCGCGTCCCACACGGTTTCGGCGTTTTCTGAACGTGTATAGATCTCGAAACCGTCCTCACCGGTATAGCCTGTACGTGCCACAAGTGCGGGCACACCCGCGAAGGTTCCCGAGAAATGCTCGTAGTAACCCACGGTGTCCAGCGGTGCGTCGGTGAGCTTCGCGGCCACGGCCTGGGCCCTGGGCCCCTGAATGGCCACCAGTGCTGTTTCATCGCTTTCGTCCTCGATGGTCACGTCGAAACCGGTCATGTGGCTCTCGACCCATGCCCAGTCCTTCTCGATGTTGGAGGCGTTCACCACCATGAGGTATTCCTGCCCGGATACCCTGTAGACGATCAGGTCGTCGACGATCCCGCCGTCGGGATAGCACATGGTGCTGTAGTACGCCTTGCCGGGCTGAACATCGGCGTCGTTCGTAAGCAGGTGATCGAGAAACGCCGTGGCGCCCGGGCCATTGACCCTGAACTCGCCCATATGGCTGAGGTCGAACGCGCCAACGGACTTTCTGACGGCCATATGCTCACTTGTTACCCCGTCGTACCTGATGGGCATCAGATAACCGGCGAAGGGCTGAATATCGGCACCCAGAGCCTTGTGCTTCTCAAAGAGGGGAGTTTTCTTCTCCATGGGCCATACCCTTCTGTTCGAGCGGATGGGAGGCACTGAAACCTTCCCGAAAGAAAAGAAAAAAACACACGCAAATGTATTCAACAAAACGGGATTACGCAACGGTTGACCGGGTTCGCGCCCGCTCCGTATCATTCCTCGGGTCAGGGGAAAGGGGGGATCGTTCCCATGCACTGCACTCTCACAAAGCGGGCACTCAAGAGGATCGGCCGCGAAACCGGCGACCCCTGCACAAGGGAAACACTGACATCCGAGGCATGGCTGAGGAAGTGGCTGGCGCTTCGGGGCGTTCCCTGCTGGACTGCACCGTCCCTGCCCGGAACGTCTCACAGGTACAGTCTGGTGACCCGGGACGGAACGCGCATCCTGGTCGTTCCCCTCGTAACGCCGGCAACGATGGATGAAGCCGCCGGGGCCCGCTGCGGGATAACAGCCGTGGTCAACCGCATCGCCGGGACCGGTGAACTGGTCATTCAGGGCTGGTTGACGCTGGCGGGGCTGCAGAGATTCAAAGCCGATGATCAATTGAATCACCCCGGCGAGATGCCAGGGTTTCTCGGCGTTCCCCGCAGATACTTCGTCGCGTATATTGAGGGCGGCATCAGGCTTCTTTTGACGGGAGAACCCAAACCTCCCGCAAAAGGCCTCGAGGGTGTTGAACTCTATGCTCCGCGTCCGCAGGCAAACGCGGGGGAGGTGCACACTGAGCAGTGATGTTGAACGCGACGCCGACGGTGATCCGTCCCGGACCGGGTTCACCCGCGAGCTTCTGAACTCCGACACTGAAGGCGTTGTCCTGTGCGATGGCAACCACACGATCGTCGCGCTGAATCACAGGTTCCAGAAAATGTTCGGCTACTCCGAGCGGGATGCCCTTGGAAAATGCATAGACAACCTGATAGTCCCCCCCCAGCTTGCGCTGGAGGCGGCGGAGATCACCGTGGCCGTTTCAGGTGGAAGGCCCGTTTCGATGGAAACGGTCAGGACCAGATCGGACGGTTCGCCGCTTGCGGTCTCTGTCCTGGCCTCCAGGTGCTCCACCTCATGGGAGATGTGTTCCTACTACGCCATATACCGGGTGCTTGCCCGCCAGGAGTGGCGCAGGCGCAGAAAGGGCGAGACCACCGATTCGGGGTTTCTCACCTCGCTGTTCCATGACGCCGACGAACCGGGGCTCTTCACAGACTCCCGCAACAGGGTGACCGCAGTCAACCACTCCTTCTGCAGGCAGTTCGGATGGAAACCCGAAGAGCTCGTGGGCGAATCGGTCACTGACATGCTTGTCCCCCACGATCTTCATGACGAGGAGTCCCGGGTTCTGAACCGAATCGTAACCGGGACCATCATCAAGACCGAAACCGCGCTGCTCGATGCCTACGGAGCCAGACGCCGCACCGGCATGCTTGCGGTTCCGGTGTCGCTTGGGGACGGAGCGATAGGCTCGTACCGGGCGTACAACCCAACCGACCTCCCTGCCGCCGACTTCATGGCGGTAAAGGGCCGAAACCGGTTCCAGCCCCCTCCATTCAGGCACCTTCCCGGTCTGTTCTTCAGGGTGCGGAACGATATCTGCCGAACCATAGATTTCATAAGCCGCCCCACCGCCACAGATGGCCGGAACGACCTTTTCCCGGTCGAGAACGGCCTTTCGACCGGGGTACACCCGGACGATTCCGGGAATCTCAGATCGGTCCTGCAGGAGTCCCTGGAAACCGGAGGACCTTACCAGGTGACCTACCGGGTCAACACCCCCTCGGGAGAGCGGTGGGTGCTCGAACAGGGGTGCCCCGACGATGACAGGCTGGGTTTCGAAGGATACATCGTCGACATTACTGCGTCAAAAAGGGTGGAGGAGATGGTGGCAAAGGCCAGGAAACGCCTCGAAGACCTTCATGGCATTGCCAGCCTTCTGCAGCGAAGCGCCACCGAGTCGGAGATACACAGGATCTGTGCTGAGTCGGCGTGCACACTTCTCGACGCCGATTGCGGCATGATACTGACCTGCCACGACGGATCGGTTCAGATATCGCACAGGGCACGAACTTCCAACTTCAACTGTCCGGAGAACTGCTACCGCGATCTGGCGGTCATGGTCATGGAGACCGGCAAGCAAATGTCATTCAACAGCCGCGACACTCACATCACGAACTGCTCCTTCGCAAGGAACGGCGTGTGCCGTCCGCTGACCGAGAACTCGGTCTTTCTTGCCCTGTCGCACCGAGACGACGCCTTCACGGAATCACTCGTCGGGGTCACCGACCTTCTTCTGGGCTACGCCGAACAGTCCCTGCGCCGCATAGCGCTTCAGCGCAGACTTATAGACCAGGCCATCCACGACCCCCTCACCGGGACCTACAACCGCAACCATTTCAACAGACTGGTGGAGCTTGAAGAGAACAGGGCGCGCCGGGACGGCACGACCCTGGGCTTCATCATGGTGGACATAGACAATTTCAAGGCCATCAACGACACAAGGGGCCACCAGACCGGCGACACGGTGCTGCGGGAGGTCGCCGCTGTGCTTCAGAGGGCTGTTCGCAAGGCCGACACCGTGATACGCTACGGCGGCGACGAATTCCTGATCATCCTTTCCAGGGTCGACTCCATGACCGAAATGGTCGAGGCCCGTATCCGCAAGATGCTGGGAAAAGAGGTTTTTCCCGGTTTCAAGGTTACCGTTTCAATGGGGCACTCACAGTGGGAACCGGACCTCGGGTCGTCCATCGACGAGGCCATCTCCCGGGCAGACCGTATGATGTACGAAGAGAAGCGCAGCAGGACAACCACCTGACGGATCGATCACTCGGGCTGGATAACCAGCACCATGCCCTCGTATGAAGCGATCGTTCCCGGAATCTCGTATTCGGGATCGGTGGATCTGCCGAACAGGACAACCCTCACAGGAACCCCGTCGGGCGGTGGCGGCATCCTGACCGCGTAAATCCCCTCCATTGCGGTCATGTAGCCGCTTTTATCAAGGCTGTTCGCAAGCCCGGTCAGAACGGGCCACAGACTCGAGGTTCGCAGTAACAGCGAGTTGTACGCTTCGGGCTGACCTGAGAGCCAGGTCAGCAATTGACCGGACAGCTCACGCACCGCAACATCGTTGTCACCGGGCTGCTCCGCGGGGGGGGTCAAGAAGCCCCTGGCATGGGCAACCGCAAGCACGGATGTGTACAGCGTCAGGCCCGTGGCGAACAACACGGCGAACCTTCGGGCCGTTGCTCCCCAGCGCCTGCATTGGATGAGTGAAAGCAGAAGGGCTGCGATGGAAAGGGGAGACAGAACCCGCATCCACTCGAACAGGTAAACCAGCCTCTCCCCCCTGATCTGAGTGCCTGAGTACAGGGAACCAGCGTGGAGGACCAGGCAGAGCAGGGAGAATGTTGCGGCGAACCGTCCTCCTTCCCTCTTCCTCATGGCGAAAAAGGCAAAAGCAAGCAGCACGGCTCTGAGCATGGGCAGGGCCGTTACGGCGGCATCAAGGGCGCCCAGCGCGTGAAGGGGGGCACGAAGCAGATCGAGCTCAAGACCCGTCACGGCACGGCTCCAGTCGCTATAGACCGCTGCGAAGTCGTGTTCGGGAAGTGTTTCGATCATGAACGAAACGATCCGGGTGATGTTGCCCTGTGGCGCCGAGGCGATCTCTTCGTAGAGGGGCGGTGCCCATAGAAGAAGCAGCGCCAGGGCAGGAACCAGCCATTTCCCTCGGGTTGCTGCCAGCGCGGGACGGTTCCTGCAGGCGATCGCGGGAAAGCGGCGAAGCGCAATTGCCGCGGCGCCCGCCAGAACGACGGCAGGTATGGAGCCCATGTGGGTCTGGGCGGCGAAGGAGCCCGCGATCACCGCTGGCAGGACAAACCCCCGGCATCCGGCTCCGACGGCGGCAGAGCAGGTGAAGAAGAAGAGAAGGGGAAGGGCTATCACCATGGGGTTCCATTCCGAAAGCCAGAGGGCCGGCCCGGTTACCGCAAGAAAACCACCCATGACGGCGCTGAAAAGAAGCGCCCCGCCAGGAGCTGCGCACCGCCGGAACACGGTAAGGGCACCGATCAGTGAAAGCCCGCCCAGGATGGCCGTGGTAATGAGGAAGCTCGAGGAACTCCACTGGAAGATCGCGTAAAGCGGGAACCTGACAAGGAAGTACAGGGGGCCGGGATGGAAAAAGACGAAACGGGAGTAGGGGCCGAGAAGTATCCGGTGTGAGAATAGCCACCGTGTGGAGATCTCGAGGAGGGAAGCGTCGCCCGAAGTGGGGTGGTCGGGAACGCCCCGCGAAAGGATCGTAACCATGACCACGATGAAGGGAAGAACGGGAAGATATGCGGGAAGTGTCGCGAGAAGCCTTCCGAAGTGGTTGCCCCGAAGCTTCAACAGATCCCGCCTCTCCGAGTTGTCTTCGCGATTATACGTCCGGAGGGAGGTTCAGGGGAAGACGATCACTGTCTGGCCGTCGGTTTCGATCCTGACGGTTCCGTTCAGGTCTGTTCTGTATACTGTGCTGCCGGAAGCGGAAAGTCTGTTCAGGACTTCAGGGTGCGGGTGCCCGTAGGGGTTGCCGGCTCCGACCTCGATGACCCCGTACTGCGGCTGTACGGCCCCGAGCCACTGGTACCCCGTGGCGTCGCCGGAGCCGTGGTGGCCGACTTTGAGAACACAGGCCATGAGTTCGGACGGGCTGAAGGCCGACATGACGCTCTCCTCGCCGCCCTCGGTCTCGAGATCGCCGGCGAGAAGGAAACTCACCTCGCCGAAAGACAGCATAAGCACAATGGAGGCGTTGTTCATCGATCCGCTTCCTAGGCTGCTGGTGGGGTGAAGGACCCGAACCGTCAGCTCCTGTCCCCAGTCGAGGCTCATGCCCCTGCGGGCCACTATGTACTGGGCTCCGCAGGCGCTAACCTCATCCAGAAACTGCTCGTACAGCCAGCTGGCTTCGCCGGGCCAGCCGCAATCCCACACCCTGTCAACGGGAACCGTTCCGAGAATGTCGATAAGGCCGCCTATGTGGTCGGAGTGCGGGTGTGTCGCCACGATGCCGTCGAGATGGCTTACGCCCAGGCTGTCAAGCAGGGGAATGATGACATCGGTTCCACAGCTCCACTGCGGCACCGAGCTTCCGCCGTCGATCAGGTAGTTCCTCCCGCCGGGGGTCCTCACCAGGATCGCGTCGCCGGAGAGGCTTCCCCATGTGGGGTCGATGAAGAACACGGTCAGCAGGGGGTCGGTCTCGGGAACAAACACCTCAACCTCGTTGCTCCAGGCTTTCAGCCCGGATGCGTTCCTGGTTTCGAGGGCGTAGTAAGAGTGTTGACCCGGGCTGGCCGTTGAGTCGGCAAAGACCATTGACAGCACGTCCATAACGGAAAAGACCGCCATGGCCTGAGCCGGGTTTCCCGCAATACCGGGGTTACCTGACCTCCAGAGCGTGTAGGATTCGAAGTCGGGGTCGGGGCACTGGCTCCAGCTCAGGTGAACGGCCCCGCTTTCAAGAACGGTTGCGGAAAGCCCCGATGGAGTGGGAGGCAGAACCCCCGCAGGGTCGTTCCCGCACCCGGAAAGCAGCAGAACTGGAAGAAGTGCCGCCAGTCGTTTCATCTGACGGTTTGATGGGCCATCAGAGCATGGCTGTCCAGGGAAATGTCGAGGAACCGCCTGCAGGCTTCCTTCTGGGAATCGCCGAGCTGAAGACGCCAATCGGGGTTTTCTCCCACCAGGATGAACTCGTCGGCTGAGAGGATGTTCGCAAGCACCGGGGGTTCAAGGCTGAAAAGGGCCGCAAAGCGGTATGGGTCCACCGAGCCCGGCCCGTTGTCGGAAAACTCGAGGGCATGCTCACGAAAAAAGGACACCGAAGCCCTGTCTCCTATCAGACGGATGAAACCTGTTCCGGTGATCACGGGAAGGAGCGTCTGGTCCTGCGGGATCGTACCGGACCAGCGGGGGCCGTATACGGTGCCTTCGAACCTGATCCGGGCCGAGGGCTGGCCCCCGCTGTTCCATGTAACCTCGGGTTGGAACACAAGGCTCATGCCATCGGTTTCCAGAGAAAGACCCTCCAGGGCAAACACTGTCGTGGAGGTCGTGTGATCCTCGATGACAAGGACCGACGCCCCCCCCCGAAAGATCGATCTCACTGATGTTCGAGCCATGCCGGGGTTCGGGTGACGCGGTTCCGGCAGAGTTGCAGCCGGTTACGGCAAG
>Ga0351831_1006_pt1 | contig 38902 bp, 34 predicted proteins | sample BONcelHFGM3001C3_FD_206748 | JGI IMG/M metagenome (GOLD analysis project Ga0351831, IMG submission 206748) | Enriched cells from coal bed in the Powder River Basin, Montana, United States - BONCAT cells FGM rep1 HSBNCT.FGM.300.1.C3 ... | reverse complement strand
AAGACTGCGGTACAGCAGTGAGGCCAGGCTGTCCGCCATGCCGGGGAAAAGGTCGGGCCTGCCCACATCGCCAACAAAGAGTGTGTCGCCGCAGAATACTCCGGCCGGAGAAGCTCCCCTTGCGGTGTCGGTAACCAGATAGCTTACATGTTCGGGGGTGTGTCCTGGTGTTTCCAGCACATCAAAGCGGATGCTTTCGAGATGGAAGCTGTCGCCCCCACTCACTCCCCGGTTGGGGAAGGCGCAGCCGGCCGCTTCGGGGGCGACTATCTCCGCGCCCGTAAGTGCCGCCAGGTCGGCGTGGCCCGACACGAAATCGGCGTGAAGGTGGGTTTCAAGGATATGGGTGATCCTTGTTCCAAGTTCCTCCGCGGCCCGGATGTACGCACCGGTGTCCCGCGAGGGATCGACCACAGCGCATGCGCCGCTTCCGGAGAGGATGTACGAGCTGTGGGCGATCTTCGGCGTGAAAAAGTGTTTGATGATCACTTGAACCTCCTCAAGCGTCCTGGCCGGGGGGGTGTTACTTCCCTTTTACCTTTATGCGCCCGAACAGCAGCTGGTGCCTTGCGTTGAAAAGGCGCCTGTATGAGAGAAGCACCATTCCCATTGAACCCATCGAAGCGCCTGCGGCGATCATGAACATTATCATTATCTGGTACTTGACCGCAACCGCGGGGTTTGTGCCGGCAAGTATCTGGCCAGTCATCATCCCCGGAAGGGAGACGACTCCCACGACCATCATGCTGTTGATGATGGGTATCATTCCGCGGCGTACCGAATCGGATATCGGCCTTCTTGCCGCCTCCCACCTTGTTGCGCCCATGGCGAGTTCCATCTCGACCTCGTGACGGCGCTCGGAAAGGGTTTCGAGGAAGTGATCGGTGGCCAGGGAAACACCGTTCATGGTGTTACCCAACACCATGCCCAGAAGGGGTATCAGATAGGCCGGCCTGAACCAGGGATCAACCCCGATGATCAGCCCGGTTGCTGTTACTGTCACGGCAAGGCTGGTGACCGCCATGGTGCCGAACGCCAGCGGACCCAGGCCCGAATAGGTGCGGGCAGGCCTTCCCACGGCCGTATGGGCCGCTGTGAGCAGCATGAACAGAACCACGGGGATCAGCGCGGGAAGGGTGCTTATCTCGAAAACCTTCTGAAGAACAAACCCGATAAGGAGAAGCTGGGCGACCGTTCTGAATGACGCAAGGGCAAGCTTTTTCTCCATTTTTAGCTTCAGTGCCACACTGATGCCGCCGGAGATGAGGACCAGACCCGCGGCGATCATCACGTCGCCGGGGGAAAGGTCGATGACGCTGTTCTCAACCGGCATTCTGCACCGCCCCGTAATCGGACAGATCAACGGCACGGTCGCACAGACGGCGGGCCTGTTCGCGATCATGCGTGACTATCAGTGCCGACAGCCCCCGCCGGCGAGTTTCCGAGACAAGCGAGCTCTCGACGGAGGAAACCGCTTCGGGGTCGAGGGCGCTCGTGGGTTCGTCAAGAAGAAGCACCTCCGGTTTCAGAAGGAAAGCCCTGGCAAGGCAGACCCTCTGCTGTTGCCCCTGGGAGAGGGTCCGAGCTTCCTGCGCAAACCTTTCCCGGGCGACACCGAAGGTTTCCAGAAGAAAGCGTGCCTCTTCGTCCGGGAAAGGAGTGCCCGAGGAAACAGCGTAACCGAAGGGCAGCGCCAGGTTGTCCCTGACGCTTCCGGGGAGAAGGACGGGTCTCTGGTCGACAAGAACGACCCTGCGCCTGAAACGGGGCCAGCCGACCTCGCCAGGTGTGGAGCCGTTGAGAAGTACCTGACCGCCCGCAAGGTCGTCCAGACCAGCCACGGCCCGGAGAAGGCTGGTCTTGCCGCAACCCGAAGGACCGCAAAGGGCTACCATCTCACCCTTTTCAAGAGTGATTCCGATACCCGACACAAGAACCCTGCCACCCGCCGATACCGACAGCTCTCTGAGATCGAGCAAACCCTGACCTCCCGATGTACAGCGGGAATATGCACAACAAGGGCAGCTCCGTCCCGGTTCCCTGGCCGCAGTTCGGACCCGTGAGAGTTGTGTCAGGTGTTCTTATGGGTACGATTAAAGTTTTAACTTGACACAACTCTCGGAACGCATTATCATTGGGGGCTGAACAACTATGTTCAGTTGAATCAGCCCGTAGTGGGCGTCTTTTTTAGGAGTGAAATGAACATCTATGTGGGAAACCTGTCGTACGACATCACCGAGAAGCAGCTTGAAGCCCTCTTTGCAGAGTTCGGAGAGGTTACAAGCGCCCGTCTTATAACCGACAGGGACACCGGAAGACCCAAGGGCTTCGGGTTCGTGGAAATGGCTGACAAATCGGCAGCTGAAGCCGCAATCAGTTCTCTTGACGGCAGGGAAGTCGGCGGTCGTGACCTCAGGGTCAACGAAGCCACCCCCCGGGAAGACCGTCCCCGCAGCAGCAGCAGCAGCGGCCCCAGAAGGCCCCGTTTCTAAAGAACGGTTCCAGAAGACCCCGAAGGCTCACGCCTTCGGGGTTTTTTTCTTGTCTATGCTCCTATTCGGCATATACTTGACGGGCATTTTCCCGTAGATTAGTTTTGCGTGCTGAACAACGATGTTCAGTATGGCCAGGCCCTTGGAAAGGGTGTTTTGCACTTAGGAGAGAAATGAACATCTACGTTGGAAACCTGTCGTACGACATGACCGAGAAGCAGCTTGAAGAACTCTTCGCCGAGTTCGGAGAGGTCACGAGCGCAAGGATCATCACCGACAGGGACACCGGGAGGCCCAAGGGCTTCGGTTTCGTCGAGATGGCCGACAAGGCCGCCGCAGAGTCAGCCATCAGCGCCCTTGACGGCAGGGAAGTTGGCGGCCGCGACATCAGGGTGAACGAGGCCCGTCCCCGGGAAGACCGCCCCAGGAACGCCGGCCCCAGAAGGCCGCCCCGCTACTAGCATAAGACAAGAAGGGCCCCGGAAGCACCCGCTTCCGGGGCCTTTTTCTGCTCATGCCCGCCGCACCGCGCGGTTTGACGTGCATTGCGCTCAAGCGTATCATTAAACCACAAGCCGTACAGCTCTCGAGGGTCATTTCGGCCGGGAATGGGGTATTCTGCCGCATGAGCCAGAGTGGGAACCCGATGCGTCGATTCCGACGAAAGACTTACCTGCTCCCGGGTCTTGCCCTTATCTGCTTCGTGCTTGCCGCCGCTGTCTTTCTTCCCCGTCACGGAGCCGAACGGACGGTTCTCTCACCGGAGGAGAGGGCATGGCTGGACGCCAACTGCGACAGCCTGTTCCTCTACTTCAACACAGACTTTCCGCCGATCGAATTCATATCTCCCGAGGGGGAGTTCGCGGGCCTTGGCGCAGATGTGATCGCGGCAGTCGAGGAAAGGCTCGGTGTAACATTTCCCAGAAGACCCTGCTCTGACTGGAACCGCCACCTTGAAGCGCTCGCCTCCGGTGAGTGCGCCATTGCGCCGACCATAGTTCGCACTCCGGACAGGGAGGAGTACGCCTTTTTCTCCCAGCCCTACGCCAGAGTGCCGGTGGTGATAATCTCAACCAGGTCGAAACAGGATCTGGAAAGCCTCGACGACCTTGCGGGGCTTGATGTGGCGGTTGTCTCGGGCTACGCAACCGAGCAGTACGTTCGAACCGTCAATAACGACAGGTATCATGTCATCCCGAAGTGGAATGTTCCCGATGGGCTGAGGGCAGTGTCTTTTGGCGAGGTGGACGCATTTGTCGAGAACCTGGCGGTCGCCGCGTACTACACCGATCGCGAGGGGCTCTCAAACCTTCGTGTTTCGGGCACCACCGACTTTTTCTTCGATTGGTCGATCGGCGTCAGCCGCAGATACCCTTTGCTTTCCAGCGCCATTCGCAAAGCCCTTGCCGACATTCCCCCAAGCGAACTCGAGGCCATGCAGAGGTGCTGGATCTCCATGGAGACCCATCAGGGTCTGAGCCCCGAGGCCATCAGAACCCTCGGTCTTGCGGCGCTGTTCGTCGGCGCCCTGCTGGTTGGTCTTACGGTTATCACGCTCTTTCTGAAGCGCAGGTTGAACGAAAAGGTGCAAAGCCTTCAGGAAGCCCAGCAGGAGCTTCTTGCGCAATCGCAAAGGCTGCAGCACGCGGAGAAGATGGAGGCGCTTGGAACCCTTGCGGGCGGGATCGCTCACGACTTCAACAACATACTCCAGATCATCAGCGGATACGCCCAGCTCATGATGGCCCGGAACACGGGTGATGAACCCGGCTCGGACGAACTCGCCCAGATCCTCGGAGCCAGCAGGAGGGCGGCGGCCCTCATAAACCAGCTTCTGGCCTTCAGCAGGAAGATGGAGAGCAGGAAGGTCCCGCTGAACATCAACCGTGAGATCGCCAATGCCTCCCATATTCTGAAGCAGACCATCCCCAGGATGATCGGGATCAGGCTTGCTCTTGCCCCCGCCCTGCGGATCGTGAAAGCCGATCCCGTACAGATCGAGCAGATCCTTCTCAATCTGGCTGCCAACGCCGTCGATGCCATGCCCGATGGCGGAAGCCTTCTTTTTGCCACGGCAAACGTTGATCTGGACGGGGCAATGTGCCGTGAGCTCGGTGATGTCGCAGCCGGAGAGTTCGTGATGTTCTCGGTGTCGGACTCCGGAAAGGGTATCCCGGGAGAGATAATCGACAAGGTCTTCAACCCGTTCTTTACCACGAAGGAACCGGGAAAAGGCACAGGTCTTGGTCTTTCATCGACTTACGGCATAGTGAAGAACCACGATGGGTGCATCAGGTGCCGAAGCGAAGAAGGGCGGGGAACCTCCTTCGAGGTGTTCCTTCCCGCATCCCCGGTGCAGATGGAACCGGATTCTCGGGATGAGAACCTTGCCGGGGTTCAGTCCCGCGGGGACGAGACGATCCTTGTAGTTGACGACGAACCCGGGATACTGGAGCAGACCCGCGAGTTCCTTTCCATGTCGGGATACACCGTGCTGACAGCCGAAAGCGGTGAACGTGCGCTCGAGGTTTTTGGAAAAAACCCCGGAACAGACCTTGTTCTCCTTGACCTCAACATGCCTGGAATGGGGGGGTACCGATGCCTTTCCGAACTCCTGAAACTCTCCCCCACCCTGAAAGTCCTCATAGTCAGCGGCCACTCGGCCTTCGGCCAGTACGGCGAGAACCTGACAAGGGGAGCCAGTGGCTTTCTTGGCAAGCCTTATCGAATGGAGGAACTGGCGGTCCGCGTCAGGGAGGTTCTTGACGGGGCTAGCGGGGACTGAACCCAGGGGAGAAGACCAATGAAAGTGCGTCACGATTCGTTCTGCGGCCTGAACTGTGGCGCTTGCCCGATAGGGCTGGCCAATGAAAGGGACGATACCGCGACCTTGGCACGTCTGGCGCAGGAATGGGGCGTTGACCCTTCCCTGCTGGTTTGCGCGGGTTGCCGTGGGGATGTGACCATTCCCTTCTGTGCCAGGTGTGAGATGAGGAAGTGCGCCACATCCAGGGCGCATGATTTCTGTTTTCAGTGTTCCGTGTTTCCATGTGAATCCATGACCAGCTTTCGCAACGATGACATGCCTCACCATTCCGTAGTGTTTCAGAACCTGCGCAGGATCAGTGGGATGGGGGTTGAAAAGTGGCTGCAGGAGGAGAACGACCGGTGGTCGTGCCCAGCCTGTTCCAGACGGTTCAGTTGGTACGAAACCGTTTGCGCCTCTTGCGGCGGGCCTCTTCATGACGCTGTGGCGGAGGAGAAGCAGCTGGTGGATCAGGATACTGCCGGCCATTGACCGTGAACGAACGAGTTCGCATGTTTTTTTCGGGACACCGAAGAAACACTACCCTCCACTCGATCTCAATGAACCGGGAAGAAGGGGAGACATGGCACTCAACAGGCTGATTGCCCGGTACCGTGACGGGCGCGTGCTGAAGGGGAGCACCAGCGATTTCGCTCCCGGGAAGGCTTCTTTCCACCTTGCTTCAATGGACGATCCAAACATGATCACCGAGGTCCTTGTCGCCGACCTGAAGGCCCTGTTCTTCGTGAAGGATTTTTTCGGCGACCCCAATCATGTATACCGTAACGACTTCGATCCCGATGCACCCACGGTTGGAAAAAAGCTTCTTGTCGAGTTCGAGGACGGCGAGAAGATGGCGGGATACACCCTTGTGTTCAACCCCGCGCACGGCGGCTTCTTTCTCACACCCGCCGACTCTCACTGCAACACGATAAGGGTTTTCATCGCCAACGCCGCTGTGGTTTCGGTGACTTGACCATTCCGGGCGGAATCCGGCATAAAGGGGGGGAATTGCATTCGAGGTATGCATGTATCGAAACAGGCACGACCTGTGACAGTTGCGGCCAGCCCCTCCCGATGAACGGCCCTTACACCGTGTTCACCTGCCTGGCCTGCCTTGCAGAGAAAAAGGTTCCTCCCGATATCGTGGGCGGTCTTGTAAACGATTTCGAGGATGAGTACGAGGGGCTTCTGGACGGTCAGGGCAGCGGCGGAACCCTCATGAGCGGAAGCGGGACCTACAAGTACGGGCTCTGGAGGCTGCCGCCCCGTTGTTCCAAGTGCAAAAAGGTCCTTCCCCTCCCGGGGTCATCCGAACCGTCAACAGCTGCCTGTACGAAATGCGGGGAATCGTACCACTACTTTCCTGCGCCGGAATGGCTTGTGCGTGCGGTCCCCTCAGCTGTCTTCTGCATTACCGCGCAGCCTCCGCCGGAAGATGGCGGCAGGGAGCCGTTAGTCGTGAACGATGCGTCGGCGACCCCGGTCGTCATGTCATGCCCGAAGTGCGCGGGAGCCCTTTCGGTAACGACCGGAAGCGAACGCGTCATGAAGTGCGACTACTGCGGTTCGGAGGTTTACGTTCCCGATGCGGTCTGGAAAAGGCTTCACCCGGTCAGGAAGACGCTTGAGTGGTTCCTGGGGCTCGGGGGGCCGACACAGAAGCAGATCCAGGCGAAGCAGAGGGTGATTGACGAGAAGGCCGAGAAGGGGGAGCTCGAGTCCTGGAAGGTGAGGACAGCCCCCCGGAAGGCCGCCCGCAACATCAGGCCCATACTGCCCGTGCTGGTGATCGTCGCGGCCATAGGGGCGGTAATGACCCTTCTGTTCACCCTCGGAGGCGACAGCGCGGGGTTCGTGGCAAAGGCGGCCCCCATCGTTCTGTTCGCCCTGTTTACCGCCATTCCCGTCTGGATCGCCCTCAGTTCAGCGTTCTCCGGCCGGATCGGACCATCGAGGGTGTGCAAAAGAGCCCTCGCAGCGCTGGCCGCGAAGCACGGGTGGAAGCACGAGGGGGCCGAGTACAAGAACTACACCGGCACCATAAACGACAAGTACAGGGGAAGGGACATCGAGATCGACCCGGCCGATGAGTACGCCATCGAGGTTGAGATCAGAGATTCGGCTTTCTACCTTCGCTCCGAACCGCCGGGCTACCCGCCTGAGAACATGCGGCGCTTCACAACCGTCAACACACGCTTCAACGAACTTTTCCCGATCCGGTACGCCAAAGCCGAAACGGTCGAGCGCATGAAAACGTCAAGGCAGGAAGAGGAGAAGGTCCTTTCACCGTTCATATGGTTCCTGGAAAGGTGGGAGCAAAGGTTTGGAAGGATGCTGGTGGACTGGTCAAGTGTTCAGGTACACATTGCGCCGGGTCATCTTTCGGTCATGGACAGCCCCAGGTATCTCCTTCCCGAAGACATCGAACCCCTGCTTGAGGACACGGTGACACTGGCGGCCGCCATCGATGCCGTGGGGGAGGGCAGGGAACCCGGGCTGCCCGGAAAACCCGTGACAGACCCTGCTTCGCAGATCGTCTGAAAACTGAAAGGGATACCCATGAAACCATCCATACCACTGGTTACGGTTCTTCTTGCTGCTTTCGCGGGCTGCGGGGAGGGCGCCGATCGTACCGACACAAGAGCGGAAGCTGAGGACACAGTGGAAACCGTGACGGTTGACCTTTCCGACCCGCAGGTACTCGGTGAGCGGGTCGCTTCCGACTATGTGAGCGCGATCACCGAGGTCGTGGCTTTGTGCGAACCCCGTCCGCCCGCGGCTGAACTGAAGCCTCGGATCGAGGCCCTCTTCGACAGGTATGTGCAGACCTTCGTGGGCTACGGCCGATACTATCAGGATATGGACCCCGCACAGAGGGCGGCCGTTGACTCGAAGATGGCCAACGCCTTCTTCAGCATGGGCGAGGGTCTTTTCGAAAGCTTCTCGCAGGCGGCGAGTCACTACGCGGCACTCGACACGGAACTCGGCGACCGGCTCAGGGCCTTCAACATCATCACCCAGTATTACAACTACGACCTTTTAAGGGAACAGGAACCTGAAGAGGCGGCCAGGCTCGGGCTGTAGCCGACCCTATTGAACCTCCATCTTCCTGAAGACCACGAAGCCCAGGAAGATGAGAAGCACTGACCATATCAGGGGGTAGAGGAGTTCCGAAGGGGATACGGAACCCGAGTAACCCATGAGGGCGAGGAATTCGTCTATTGTTGAACGGGCCGGCAGAAGCCCCGCCAGGATCGCCCGGTAGCCCCTGTCTATGGGGAAAACCATGGTGACGGTATTGGCCACCCTGTAAATACCCGATTCGCCAACCTCGGGGATCGTCTTGCCAAGCTCCACGATGCTTCCCATCGTGGCGCTGAACCCTCCCAGAATGAAGGTGACCAGCATGGCTGGTATCTTGCCCATTATCAGGGAGAGGGTGGTGACGGCAGCCCATGTGACCGAGATCCATATGGGCATGGCAACCAGGGCGAGCGGAAGGTTCGCGGGAGTGAAGGGGAAGTAGGCCCTTATGAGAAGGGCGGCCGTGATGAAGAACAGGTACCCCAGTGCTGTGGAAAGGGCCAGAGGTGCCAGTGTGGTGCTGAGGTAGAGCCTTCTTCGGGACTGGGGAAGGCTTGCCCACAGTGAGAGCCTGCCCGAGGCAATCTCGTCGGGAAGGACGCTTGCGCCGAGGATAATGGTCAGTCCGATGAGGATGGTGGCAAGCATGGGACCAGCCGTTGCCATGGCCATCCAGGCCTTGTCATCGGGAGTTGCCAGGCCGCTCATCCCCTCGCCGGACTCGTTCGTGAAGCCGTCGGAGGATTTTGATGAACTCGAAAGCCCCCACCAGAACAGAAGCATGAAGACGGCGAACACGACAAGGGCAACGGTGAGCAGTTTTCTGCGGAGCAGATGCTCAAGCGAGTTAAGGAACAAGCTGTTCCCCCCGTTCAGTTACCCTCATGAAGACGTCTTCGAGGGTTTCGCGCTTCATCTGTATTCCCGTGAACGATACGCCCGAATCCGCGGCCGCGGCCGCCAGCCCGGCTATCGTTCCGCCCTCGGAAAGCACGGCGATGACCGAGCCCTGCTCGGTCCTGCACGAAAAGCCTGCCGCGCAAAGCTCTTCAACCATTCTGCCTGGCTCAGGTGTCTGTATCTCGGCGGCGCCGGTGAACCTGGAAAGGTTCTCGAGGCTGTCGTTCGCAACCAGGCGGCCCTTGTTGAGGAAGGCGGCGTGGGTGCACACCTGCTCGACCTCTCCCAGAAGATGTGAGCAGAGCAGGATGGTGGTACCCCCCGAGGCAAGTCTGGCCACCGTCTTCCGTACCAGGATGCGGCCCATCGGGTCCAGCCCGGAGGAAGGCTCGTCGAGGATCGCGATGTCCGGCCGTCCCGACGTGGCCAGTGCCAGGGCGAGCCTTTGCCGCTGCCCCTTCGACATCTTGCCGAACTTCCTGCCGAGGAGGTCGCCGCATTGGAGTTCGTTCGCGCGGTCAATGAAATCGGCGGGGGTGGCCTCGCGACGAACCCTCTCGATGTGCCGGAAGACGTCGTTCGGGGTGGCCCACTCGGGGAACTGAACCCTTTCGGGCAGGTAGCGGACCTTCCGCCTGGCCAGATGGTCCCTGCTGTCGGTGTCGCGTATGCCGGCCCATCCCGAATCGCGTGACGCCAGCCCCAGGACGACCCTGATCAAAGTTGTCTTGCCGGCGCCGTTCTCACCAAGGACGGCCATGGCGGACCCTTCGGGGATCTCGAGGTTGAGGTCGACAAGCGCCCTTACGCTTCCGTAGCTCTTGGATACGCCCCTGAAGGTTATCGCGTTGCCTGTGTTCATCAGTACGTGAGGATCACCAGGCGGTTCCCCGCCATGATCATGTCTACCGGGGTGCCCGGGAGGTCCACGCTGTTCAGAATGGCTGACTGGGTGAGATGGTAGGAGAAGAGGGTACAGCCCCCGGACTCGCTCGATGAGAGGATGAGCAGATGCAATCCGTCGAAGTGGGTGGTGACGAAGGCAGGGTTTCCCGGTACGGTGACCGTGTTCCTCACGCTGAAAGCCGGGAACAGCGAGTCGATCACTGAAACGGTTCCGGTCGGGTACCCGTACCTTGGGTGCGCCGCGAACATGAGGTTCAAAAAATCCGACCGGGCGATGTCAGACGCGGGAGCGAGGTTGACCTTCCGGGCCGGACTGACGAAATCAGCGGGCTGTACGTAGGCAACACCTCTCGGGTCGTTGGTTGATATCAGCAGTGTGTCGCTGTGCAGAGTGTTGACGCACATGACGGTGGGTGTATGCGCAAGCAGCCATGACTTTTGAACGGTGTTGGTGGTGGTTCTGACAGCATGGACCTTGTTTAGAAGGGGATCGGTGACATAGACGAAGTCGAAGTTCCTTGAAGGGGTGATGAAGGCGGGGGAGGAGCCGGCGGTGAACTCGTCGGTCACGGCGCAGTCGTCCATGTCCACCTCCAGTATCGTACCGAGGGCCCCAGTGATGTAAACCGAATTCGTCATCGGTACGTAAGCCATGCTTCCGTAACCGGCACTTGAGCCGGGGCCTATCACCAGCGATGTGTCACGCAGGAGGGTCTGGGCGTCGTATACGTGGATCTCGCCCGAGGTGCTCGAGACGAAGAACTCGAGGTCGGAACCCGCGCAGAGAGCCCTGCCCCCCTCGATGCCGTCAAGGGTTCCAAGTATCTCGAGGGTTTGCGGGTCGAGCAGGATCAGGCCGGCGGAAGGAGCACCCGAGTACTCGGTGAAATTGCTGCAGGCAGCCCAGATGACTGCCGCCGAAAACGGGATGAGCAAACGCTTCAATGCTGCCTCCGGTCACGCCAGTGGGATTGTTCGGTTACTGCGCGCAAGTATAATACCAAAAGTTCACATGCCGGGTACAGTTCATCCCATTCCCATGCCATACCGGGGGAGAAACATGGTCAGGATCATTTCGGCTCTCTCTGCAGCAGCCCTTCTCACAGCACTCGCCGCGTCACTCTCGTGCAGCGCTTCGTCGCCCTACTCGGTCGGGACCCCCGATTCACTGTACTCCGAGTTCGTGCTGGCATGGGACCTGGCAAACGCCAATCACGCATCCTTTCTGACCAACCCCGGCACCGACTGGGACGAGGTCTTCTCCCGGTGGAGGGCGCAGGCGCTCACGCTCTCCGATCATGACGAACTGCTTGCCCTCCTCTCCGGAATGCTCGCAGAACTCGGGAACGGCCAGGTCCTGCTTTTAACCTCCCAGGGGCTGACAAGGCCGTACGATCCCGGCTTCTTCGAGAACTTCGACGCCGCCGCATGGCAGGGCTACATGAACCAGTGGGGCTTCGCCCAGGAGGGTTACCATGAGTTCGGCTGGGCCTACGCCACGCCTGACAGCACCATAGGCTATCTGTTCCTTCCGGACATGGGCGCCATGTACAGCTGGTTCGAATTCCTTTACATGACGGTTTTCGTAAGGGAGTGCGAGGGCATCATCCTTGACCTGAGGACCTGCGGCGGAACGGGCGATTTCATGAGCACCTTCAACACCGCGGGCCGCTTCGTCTCCGACGGCAACAGGCTGGCGTTCTACAGGCAGTTCCGCTCGGGACCGGGCAGGTACGACATGGAGGAACCCAGCCCGGTGACCGTTTCGAAACAGGGGAGCTGGCAGTTCGACATACCCATCGTGGTGCTTACCGGCCGTGGAACCGCCGGGGCGGCAGAGCTTCTGACCCTGATGCTGAGAACGCAGGACACCGTAACATTGATGGGCGACAGCACCTTCGGAGCACCCGACGTGGGGAACGCGTATCTGCTCAACGACCTGTCGTACCTTGAGGCAACCTGGCTCTACCTTCCGGGGTTCGTGGTCTACGATACCGAAATGAACGTAATGAACGGCGCCGGTATTGCACCCCACATCGCGGTCCCGGTCTCACCCGGCGACTTCGCCGCCGGGGTCGACCCTGTCCTGGAAGCCGCGGTCGAGTACCTGAGTCAGTAGGAAAGAACCACCAGGCGGTCACCCGCGCTTGTCATGTCTACGGGGTAACCCGGCAGGTCAACGCTTTTTACTATCGTCTCAAAATCCTGGTGGTAGCAGTGTATTCTGAAACTCCCGTTCCGAATCACGCTCATGATGAAGAGATGGAGCCCGTCCGTGTGGTTCTGGAGAGCCCTGGGTTCCCCGGAGAAGAAGGCCGCGGGGTAAATGCTGAATGGGAAAAGCGAGTCCACCACCATCAGCGCGCCTTCGGTCGTGTCATGGTTACGGGCTGCGTATATCAGCCCGTAGTGGTCAATGCTTCTCTCCATGTCGACCACGGGGCTGAAACACACTTGTCTTGTATACACGAAGTCAGCGGGCTGGACGTATGCGATGTTCTGGGGGTCATTGGTTGTCACCAGCAGGGTGTCATCGCCTGTTGTGCCGCATATGACACCGGCGGGTGTTCTGCCGAATTCGTACACCCTGAACACAGTATTGGTTGAGGTGCTGATCCTGAAAACGCTGTTCGTGGTGGGGTTTTCGACGTACATGAAGGAGTGGGTGCGGTTGCAGACAAGGCTTGCCGGCCCGTTGACGCTTGTGAGAACATCCCTTATCACGCCTCCCGGTATGCCCACCTCGATGATGCTGCCAGGGGTTCCGATGACGTATATCGAGGATTTCCAGGGGACATAGACCATTGACCCATACCCCGCGCTGCTCTGGCCGCCTATCACAAAGGATGTGTCGAGCTCCATGGCAACGGCGTCGTAAAGGTACAGGACACCCTCCGAACTGGCGACGCAGAAAGTGTTCATGCCTGTCGCGCAGATGGAGACGGCTCCCTCCACCCCAGAAAGGCTGCCCTCGACCTCGAGGGTGACGGGGTCCAGAAAAGTAAGCCCCGCTTCGGGAGTGCCGGAATACTCCGTTACATCATGGCATGCGGAGAGGACCGGGAGCAGCGCTGCAATGACAATGACGGCGTTCCTTTTGAACATCTTGCCCCCCCATACGCAAAGGATTGTTTTCGTTGCAGGAAAAATTATACTTTCACGACATTATACAATACTGAACAGAGACCGGAGATACCATTGTGAGAAAGCTGATCGGTTTCCTTCTGTTCGTGGCGTTCATCGGGGGCGTCATGGTTTCGGCCCCGGGCTGTCTTCCTTCACCGTATTCCGTGGGAAGCGCCGATTCACTCTTCTCGGGTTTCTCGCTGGCCTGGTACCTGGCCGACCACCATTACTCATCCTTCGTCGTTCATCAGGACGTGAACTGGGACATGGTCTTTGAACAGAGGAGGGACGCGGCCATGGCCCTGTCGGACTGGGAGGAGCTTTTCGACCTCACCTGCGACATGTTCTCGACCCTCTCCGACGGTCAGATCTTTATCTACCGCGACAGCACCTTTTATCCAACCTACGATTCGGGCCGCTTTGCCAACTACGACAGGGGGGTCTGGGAAGACTACATGTCCGAATGGGGAGCGCAAACAAACAATAATTATCAACTGACAACAGCCCTGACAGGGCCGGACGGCACGATAGCTTATGTCTGCATTGGTTCACATAATGGACTTGGCGTTTCTGCTTCCTTCTGGGAGACATTCTTCAGCACAACCTATGGCATGGAGGATTGTTCGGCCATGATAGTCGACCTCAGGGAAGGCTACAGCTGCTGGGGGTTCTTTGATGCCCTCCAGTGCTCGGGCAGGTTCATGGACAAGTCGTACCCGGCGCTTTACAGGCAGTACAGGAACGGTTTCGGAAGGCTTTGCATGGAAGACCCTGATCTTGTGTCGACATACAGGCAGGGCGGCTGGCAGTTCACGAAACCTGTTGTGGTTCTCACGGGCAGCAACACTTCAGGCTTTCTGGAAGTGCTGGCCATGTTCATGTCCTTGCCCGAACACGTGGTGCTGATGGGTGACCGGACCGCCGGCGCGCCCGACATCGCACGGCCCTTCCGGCTCAACAATCCCATGGACATTTTTGACAGGTGGTTTCTCTACCTGCCCGGCATTGTCATCTACGATCTTTCCATGAACCCCGTTGTGGGGGTGGGGATCGAACCCGACATTGCCGTCCCCGCATCACCCGGCGACTTTGCCGCCGGAATCGACCCTGTTCTCGATGCGGCTGTGGAGTACCTGTCTAGATAGCCACCGAAGCCGACAGCATGAACAGCCTTGATGGCGACCATGCCCTGGGGTTGCCCATCTCGCCCGTGGGGTCGCCGGTCGTTCTGAAAAGCGCCGTGTCGTAGATCCGGAATACATTCCGTCTGTTGAAGAGGTTCTGCACCGTGAGCTGGAGCTGGGTGTCGAGGCCTGCAAAAGGCATCCGTCTGGCGAAGCGGAGGTCGGTCTGCATCGTGAAGGGGTAGCGTTCGGTGTTGAGGGCGATGAGTTCCTCAGCGCTCGGTGGGAGCGTGTAGGGGAAACCGCTGCCGTAGTTCCATGTCACCTCGAGGCTCGAGTTCTCGAAGGGCCTGAAACCGCCGATAGAAGGGCCGTCCCCATGAAAACCCGTGAGCTGGACCGAAGCCCCGGCGGTGTGCAGCTGGTCCCAGTCCAGATAATTGTCCTCCCGGGAGAACAGGGCCACACCCTCGATGCCGTAGTTGTATGGATCGAAAGCGGTTGAGAACCTGCCCTTGGCTATGCCCATGCTGTAGGTGAGGTAGCCCGAGAGGGTACCACCCGACTCCCGGCCCAGAGTGATCTCGAAGCCCCGGGCCATCCCGTGGCTGTCGTCGTTCTCGAAGTAGTAGTACGCGCCTTCAAGATGCTGCTCGGTGCTGACCAGCCCGGTGATGTCCTTGTAGTAAACTGCCATGGAGAGCTCGGTGCGGTCGGCGAGCATGTAGCGCGTGCCCACCTCGAAGGCGCTTGTGCGCTCGGCGTCAAGGTCGGGGTTGCCCGTTATGGCCCTTCCCTGCGAGAAGTTGTAGGAACTCTCGAGGAACAGGTAACTCATCGGCGGCATCTGGAAGTAGTGCCCGTAGGTGGTGAAGAAGACCGACCTCTCTCCGAAGGGAACCGAAAGCCCCACCCTTGGACTGAGCTGCAACTTGGGCTCGACCTCGACCTCGGTGAACTCCTCCTGCGAGAACATCGTCGTGTTCGGGTCGAACGCGTCCAGCCTGAGGCCGCCGGTTGCGACGACGCCCCCAGAAAGGCGCACATTGCCCTGGAAGAAGCCCGCCATGGAACGGGGTTCGGCGTCCCACTGGGCAACGTAGACCCCGCCGTACTGAAGGGCGTAGACGTTGAACTCGTAAAGGTCGTAGAGACTTGCGGATACACCCGACTTGAACCAGAACCTGCCCGTGGGGTGGCTGTCGAGGTCGAACTTGGCCGTGTTCACGTCCGCCCTGCTGTCCAGCCATACGTTCGGGTGTGCACCCGTGTGATAATACCCCAGCGAGTCCGCCAGTCTGGCCTCGGGAACGAACTGGGTCAGCCAGTAGCTTGGGGGGAGGTCTTCCCCAAAGTACCCGCCTTCGGGGGTGCGAATCCGCTGCCAGTCCATGAAACGCCTGGAGCTGATAGTGAATCGGACGCTTGTAACGTCGGTGACCAGACGGTTAACGGTTCCGTTTATGCCATAGTTCTCGGAGAAGCGCACAGGAAGGGCGTAGTCCTGGCTGCGGCCGTAGTAGGGCACGCCGTCGATGTAACCAGGGCGGTGGTAACGTGACCACGCCCACTCGTTCCATCCCCGTTCGGAGTAGGAGTAAAGGCCCGAGACCGACATGCTTGTCCGTGGAGTTGGCCTGAAGGTGACCTTCATCACCCCCGATGCGTCGGAGTTCCAGTTGTTCTCCCAGTAGCCCCGGCTGTCGAGGGTGTCGCGACCGCTGATGTTGGCCCTGCCTGAGAAGCTTATTGTGGTTGTCCCGGGAAGCCTGAGCCCCATGGCGGGAAGCAGGGTGTTCGAAATCGGTTCCGGGCCGGAAAGCTTGATCTCCGCGATGCGGCACCCCAGCCGGCTGAGGTCGGTGTCGGTCTGCTCCATGTAGACGCGCTGGCCGTCGTCGGATGAGCTTCCGATCATCCCGCCGTAGGAACCCGCAATTGATGCCCGGTACTCTTCTGAACCCTCGTCGCCCACCAGGTTAACGATGCCCGACATGGCGTTGCCGTACTCGGCGCTGAGGCCGCCCGTCATGATGGAGGCTCCGGAGATGGCGCCCAAAGGGATGCCGGCGTTGAAGGTGTTGCTCATCGGCGAGCGCATTGAAATGCCGTCGAGAAGGTAGTCAACCTCGCCGGTCCTGCCGCCGCGAACATGCACACCGCCGCCGCTCGACACGACGCCCGGCTTTGACGCCAGAATGTCTATGATGCGCCCGGTGGGAGTGGTCTGGAGTTCATCGGGATCGATTATGTGAAGGGTTGCGGGCAGGTCGTGAAGGATGCTCGAGCGGCTCTGGGTGACCCTTATCACCGTGTTGCCCGCCGGGTCGATGCCCAGTCTGAAGTCGACCCTTGTGACCTGGTCGGCCACGATGCCAACGCCGTCGGTCACCCTGGTCTCCATGCCCACCATTCTCGCGGTGACGGTGTACTCTGCGGGATCGAGGGCGATGATCGTGTACTCGCCGTCGGAATCGGTCATTGCGCCGAACTGGGTCCCCTCGACCATCACGGTGGCTCCCACCACGGGGGCGCCACCGGTGCCGGTAACCCTGCCCGTCAGCACACCGGTGACACCGGCCGGGGAGACGGATGCAAGCGTCAGAAGCGCGGCAATGCCAAGCCATGTCCCACGGTATCTCATGAAAGACCCCTTAATGGTGTGATGTTCCCTTTCCGAATAATGGGGATAATAGAATAGAGAAGGGAGACAGGGTCAATAAACGAGGCTCATGGTTCCCGCCCCGGTGGATTGAGTATTTTCGGGGCTGCCGTACTGGTTGCTCTCTCCCGGACTCAAGAGGGATGATGTTCGATCTAAGGGGTCTCTACAACTCCCGCAGCAGCATTCTGAAACTCGGCGCGCCCGCCCTGGTGAGCCGGGGCACGATGTTCGTCTGGGGTATCCTGCACATCCTCATCATCAGGGCCATTCCCGAGGAAGCGTTCGCATCCTACACCCTGGCCCGGACCTTTGAAACTTTCGGAGCCCTGCTGGGCGGAGGCTTCATTCAACAGGCGATCCTGAAGATGGTCTCCGAGGGCGACGGCCGCCGGGAACATGAACTCGCAAATGCGGGAATTTTCCTTGCCCTGGTGCTTGCCGTTTTCTCAGCGGCGCTGCTGATCGGCCTCGAAGGCACCGCCTCGCGGTTCTACAGCGAACTTGACCTCGCGGGGCTTCCCATCCTTCTCGCCGCTGTCGTTCTTACCGGGACAATCGCCGGAATGCCCCGTGCCCTTCTGATAACCAGGCACAGGATGAGGGACGTGATGTACGTCGATCTGCTGCAGTTCACGCTCAGGGGCGCGATCATAGGGGTCCTTATAATCAACGGAACCCTTCGCACGGGTCATCAGATTTTCACGGCAACCATCATTGCCAATGTGTGCTCGTTCTTTCTCAGCCTTGCCCTCTCCCGGGTGTTCTTCTTCACCGATGCCTCCCTGAAATGGCACCGGATCGTCACCATGCTCAACTTCTCCCTGGTCTGCCTTGGAACCGCCGCCGCCAACTACATTTACACCAGCACAGACATCATGATGCTGGGCAAGATAGCTCCGGGGGACGTGGCTGAGTACGGGGCGGCACGGTCCCTGTCCGGAGTGTTCGCAATGGTCAATGCCGCGGCCAACATGGTGCTTTTGCCGCTTTTCTCACGGATGTGGAGGCAGGGACAGCGGGGGCTCATCATCCAGAGGGCCTGGAGAAGCGTTGCCATCGCGGAGATCATCCTTCTGCCGGCCGTCGCGGCGCTGGTGCTGTTTCCCGCGCAGATACTCAACCTTGTTTACAGCGGGCGATACGTTGACAGCTGGCCCGTGACCATGCTGCTCGGAGCGCTGATAGTGATCAGACCGATAGGAAGCTACTTCTCCACGGCGGCCCTTGCGGTGGGGAAGCCACAGTATTCCCTTTACAGCGTGATCGTCTCATCGGTGGTGAATGTGGGCCTCAACCTTCTTCTCATAAGGAGCTACGGGGGGCTCGGCGCGGCAGTCGCGACTTCGATCGCTTTGATACTCAGCACATGGTGGATAGTGGGAAAGGCAACCCGCTACATCAACTCCCACACTGAAGGATAGTCACCGGGCGGGCGTTTCACGGCGGTCGGCTATCATGTCCATGAAGCGGCCCAGCTCGACGCAGCGAACGCTCATGTCGAACCTGCGTGCAACCTCTTCCGGGTCTGCATCGAACTCGAGGCTTCCCCCGGTGAAGTCAGCGTGGATCCGCTCGAGGCAGGCGCATACCTCTTCCGGGACGGGAGCGCAGCAGTACCCCGCCTTCAACTCCGTGACGGTCCGGGTGAGGTCGCCTTCCGGCGCGACTGCCATGATGGGCTTTCCGCAGAGAAGGTATTCCGCGAGCTTTGAGGGCACCTTGACCTCGGACCCCGGGAGGGGGGGAAGGCACACCATGAGAACATCGGCGGACCGCTGATGCGACAACACCTCGCCGAACGGAACCAGCCCGACGGTTTCGACCAGGTCCCCGACACCGAGGCTTGAAGGAAGCATTGCGTGGTCATCGCTGAAAGCGCCCACCACCTTGAACCTGATCCCCGCTTCGGGGTTCCTTTCACGGAACAGCTTCAGGCCCCTCAGGAATGGCTCAGGCGTCTGACGATGCATGAAGAAGCCAGTGTAGCAGATGCTCAGCACGCTGTCGCGCACGCCGCCTTCGTTGGACGGGCGCCGGGCGGCGCCGGTGCGCCGGGGGTCGTAACCGTTGGGAATGTCGAGTGCCGGAGGGCACGATTCCCCATAGAGTTTTTTGAAGTAATGGGAGGCAAGGGGAGTTGTCGTGAGTATCCCGTCGGAATGAATGACCACGAACCTCTCAAGCCATCTGTTGGCGCGGATGGTGAACCTTGGCCGTGATTCCCAGTCCACAAGCGAGTCGTACATCCAGAGGTCGCCGAAATGGCTCACAAAGGGAAGCCCGCACAGCCTGGCGGCCGCCAGGGCGATGAGATGGGTCGAGTGCTGCGGCCCGAAGCTCATCACGAGTTCGGGCTTCTCCCTGCGGGAGATCCCCAGCGCTGCGGGGATCGCGGTGATGCCCCATGTCACGGCACGGTCGGGGAGGAGCAGGTAACTGCAGACAAACCTCTTCAACCGGTCTTTCCATGACTTCTTCACGCCCGTGGCGGATTCTGACGGCCCATTCCCTGAACGGCCGATCGACGCCAGGATGTGAAGCGGATCGAAGTGAAAGGTCCTGCGGACCTTCATCCCTTCCGGCAGGTGCGACAGAAGGGTCGGATCCATGGGAAGCCCCAACTGGTTCGAGGCGGTAAGGGGAAGCATCTCCCATCCCCCCGCGGGCATGTACCTTGCCAGAACGAGGTTCCTTGCCCCGTCCCCGGTCGATACGGGGGGGAACTTGTAGGCTATGTACAGCAGTTTTCTCATGTCAGATGGATAGGGAACGGTATGAGTCCAGCAATACTTCTTCCTGCCGGCTCCAGTTGTATTCCGTTACCGCCGCGATGCGTCCCCTTGAGCCCATTTCCGCCCTTTCGCGGGGGTTCGAGACCATGTGCGCAAGCGCATCGGCTATCCCGGCGGGATCCGAAGGCTCGACAAGCAATCCGCACCGGGCGCCCTCGATCACTGCCGCCATCTCCGGGAATCCGCTGGCTATCATGGGAACCCCCGCCATCATGTACTCGAACAGCTTGTTCGGAAGGGAGTAGAAGTGGTTCAGACAGGAATTTCGGAAGAGGATCATGCCGACATCAGCGGACAGGGTCACCTCGGGGAGGGCCTCGGATGGGACCGGCGGGAAAATGTGCACCCTGTCCTCCAGGCCGCGTGCTCTTACCATTTCGTTGAGTTCACCGCGCAGATAGTCGGTGCCCATGAGGGCGAACACCACCTTGTCCAACCCCCTCAGTTTCAGTATCGACGCGGCTTCGATCAGTTCCTCGAGGCCCCGCGAAGCCGACAGGATGCCCTGATAAAGCACAACGGTGCTGTCCGGCGGACAGCCCGTCCGGGTTTTGAGGTACCCTCCGTTCGACACCTCCCGAATGACATGGGGGCAGTTCATGACAATGACCGGCGCCCTCATTTTCGGGTACATGTTCCTCATGTGCGCGCCCCTCATGCCGGTGACGGCAATGACAAGGTCGGCCCTTCCCGCGAGGGACCTCTCCGTGACCCTTGCCGTCAGGCGCGCCAGAGACCCGTCTTCGAACAGGTACCTCTGGGATTCGAGCCACAGTTCATGTGAATCGTAGACCAGTCTGGCCCTCCGGAGCAGGGCCGCGAGCCAGGCAACGAACAGGGTGTCGAGGTCGTGGGCGTGGTAGACATCGGCGCGGGTTCTCAGGGCAGCACAAAGGAGCCTGAGATCATGCTGCACAAGGCGCTTGACGTTCGTGAGAGCGATCCTTGCCCTGTTGCGGCGAAGGGCCACGACAAGCCTTTTTAAAGGACCTGGTGTGGAACCGGGGGAGTGGTAGCCGTCCACGGTTTTCCTGGCGCTCTTCGCCCAGCGTGGAAGGTTTGGCGGTCTGAGTATCGTGGCGCCTTCCCAGCTCTCGCGCGCGGGCTTTCCTTCCTCGGGAAGAGCGATGATCGTTACCTCATGACCCGCATGCCTGAGACTCAGCGCTTCCTTCTTCACCCTGGCATCGTTCCAGAGCTGGTTCTTCACGATCATGCACACCTTGATGGGGGCGGAGAGGGGGCTCAAAGGCGTGCCGCCCCTTCCACGATGTGCCCAAGGTATTCGGCCAGGCCCGAGACGACCCTTTCGGCGTCGAAAAGCTTCCAGAATCCTTCCGTATCGGTGGAGGAAACCAGTCCGCCAGATCTGAAGGCGTCGAGTATGACCTCGAGGGTGGAGGCGATCCCGTCTGGGTCGGGCGCGCTTACGTACCCCGCCCCGAACTCCCTGACCCACCCGGTAAGCTCGCCCTCGGGGGCGATGGCAAGAACGGGCACACCGCTTGCCAGATACTCGGCCAGCTTCGACGAGCACTTGACCTCGCTGCCTGGTCTGGGTGGCAGGCTCACCACGAGAAGGTCTGACTCGGCCTGGAACTCGACTATCCTGCCGAAGGGAACGACACCCGTCATCTCAACCCGTGCGGAGATGCCGAGCGCCTCGGGCATGGACAGGAACTGGGGTTCCAGCGTGCCGGCCATCCTCAGTTTCAGCGGGGCATCGGGGAACCTTTTGAAGAACAGGCTCAGCCCCTCGAAAAGGGCCTTCGGGGAGTGCTCGGCCCAGAAGTTGCCCGTGAAAGTGGCAAGGATGTACCTGCCCCCCGAAACCTTTGGCACGCTGGCACGGGGCAGTCTGTCGCGGTCGAAGGCGTTGTAAAGGACGAAGCCGGGGGGCTGCCTGTTTCCCGTCAGGGCCTGAAGCGCGGCCAGTGAACCCGGTGTGGACGCCATGATCCCCGAGGACGACCTGAGAAGGAAGCGCTCGAGACCCTTCTCGACCCGGAGGTTGAGACGGCTTTCGAAGTTCATGTACGAGTCGCCTGTCCAGAGGTCGCCGAAGTACATCACATGCGGTATGCCAGTGAGCCGGGAGATAACGCGCGCTATCACATGCGTCGAATGATGGGGACCGTGTGAGACGATCACATCTGGGCGTTCCCTGCGCACCAGCGCGACCCCCGCCGGCACCGCGGTGAAAGACCATGTGATGACTCGATCGGGAACAAGGACATAGTTGTTCAGGAACCGGCTCAGTTTCTTCTTCAGCAGTGAACCGTGCCCGGAAGTGGAGCGGGTGGTCAAAGCCCTTCCGTCGTTACGGTACCCTCCCCCGAAACGCGCAAGGGGATCGAACATGGGAACGAACGTCGTTTTCAGGCCGGCCGGGACCTCTCCCGCAAGCGACGTGTCCACGGAGATGCAGCGCGGGTTCTTGGCGACCAGAGGAAGCATCTCCCAGCCGTTTCGGGGAAGGTACTTCAAAAGGTTGAGTATCACCGGGACCGCGCCGCTTGTCTGGGGGGGGAACGTGTATGAGAGAAATAGGAGTTTTCTCATTCTGCGCTTTCAGAGCTGGTGGTTCAAGGACCCGTGGAAACTGGCGAACCGCAATACCGGCATCCCACGGCAGACATGCTGCCTTTTGTCGCGGAAAATGGCCGATTCAACGAAGTGAAACATAATTCCGGGGGTGGCCTTCCATCAACGGCAGGGGAACCTTGACAAAGAAGCAAATAGGAAATATTCTTAACTAACTGAAACCTTGAACCAGGATCGGATCTGGAGCGCGATGGACGACGGAATACGGATGACGAAGTGCTACGAAGACGCCCTCAGGAAAGCCGGCATCAAGGTCACGCGCCAGCGCCTCGAGATAATACGCGAGGTAGTGCACGCAAAGGGCCACCCAAGTATCGGTGAGGTTTACGATGCGGTTCGGATCAAAATGCCGTCCATTTCGCTGGACACGGTATACCGCACCATGAGAACCCTTGCGGCCATGGGGATGATCCATCCCGTCGGTTCATCGGGGGAAAGGGTGCGCTTCGACGCCGACCACACGCCGCATCACCATTTCCTGTGCTCGGTATGCGGCGAGGCGTACGATTTTATATGCCCGGAGTTCGACACCATTCCCATACCCGAGCAGGCACAGGCCCTGGGACTTGTAAGGGGCACCCGTATCGAGGCAAGGGGAGTGTGCAAAAAGTGTCTTGAGAAGGAAAGGGAGGAGTGAGATGAAAAAGGACAAGAACCTCACCACCAACTTCGGAAAACCCGTCGACAGCGACCTCACATCAATGACCACCGGCCCCAGGGGGCCCGTACTGCTTGAGGACATACACCTCATCGAAAAGCTCGCGCACTTCAACAGGGAGAGGATCCCCGAGCGTGTGGTGCACGCCAAGGGTGCCGGGGCTTTCGGCTTCTTCGAGGTCACCCACGATGTCTCCCGCTACACCTGCGCGGCATTCCTCTCCGAGGTGGGCAAAAAAACAGAAGTGTTCGCCAGGTTTTCCACCGTCGGCGGCGAGAAGGGCTCGGCCGATTCCGAGCGCGACCCCAGGGGCTTCGCGGTCAAGTTTTACACCGAAGAGGGCAACTTCGACATGGTGGGGAACAACACACCTGTCTTCTTCATACGCGACGCCATCAAGTTCCCCGACTTCATACACACCCAGAAGCGCAACCCCGAAACCAATCTGAAGGACCCCGACGCTTTCTGGGACTTTTTAAGCCTCACGCCCGAATCCATCCACCAGGTCACCATCCTGTTCTCGGACAGGGGCACCCCCAAAAACTACCGCTCGATGAACGGCTACGGCGGCCACGCCTTCATGTGGTACAACGCCCGGGGCGAGTACCACTGGGTCAAGCTCCATTTCAAGACCGAGAGCGGCATCAGGAATTTCACGGGGGACGAGGCCGACAAAATGCGGGGAGTAGACCCCGACACAGCCACACGCGACCTCTTCGACGCCATAGCGGAACAGGTCTTCCCCTCGTGGCTCGTCGAAGCTCAGATAATGACGGAAGAGCAGGCCCGGACCTTCAGGTACGACCCCTTCGATGTCACCAAGGTCTGGCCCCACGGCGAGTTCCCGCCCTTCCCCGTGGGCAGGCTCATACTCAACCGCAACCCCGGGAACTACTTTGCCGACGTTGAGCTTGCGGCCTTTTCACCGGGGAACATGGTGCCAGGCATCGGCCCCTCGCCCGACAAGATGATGCAGGCCAGGCTCTTCGGATACCACGACGCACACAGGCACAGGCTCGGCCCCAACTACCACCTCATCCCGGTGAACGCGCCCAGGGCCTCGGGGGCAGTGAACTACCAGAGGGACGGCGCCATGAGGGTGGACGGCAACGGTGCCAAAGCCCCCAATTACTGGCCCAACAGCCTGGGAACGCCGTCTCCCGACCCAGCGAAAGTGCTTCCCCCGATCGATGTCTTCGGCATGGCGGACAGGCACCACGTCAAACTCACCGACGCCGACTTCATCCAGCCCGGCGAGCTTTACCGGAAGGTGATGACGGAAGAAGACCGCAAGCACCTGGTGGCCAACATCACGGGCCACCTTAAAAACGCCTCAAAACACATTCAGAAAAGGCAGACCGCCCTGTTTTTCAAGGTTGACCGTGAATACGGCACACGTGTGGCGGAAGGGCTCGGCCTCAGTGTGAAGGAGATCGAGAACCTCGCCCGCATGAGCCAGGATGAAAGGGTGGGGGCGACCTCACCGGGAAAGGACTGAAAAATGTGTGAAGACCACGACATGGATTGCTGCTGCGAAGAAGACGAGGGCTTTCCCTCGATCCCGCTCATAGGCGACCCCGCGCCCTCTTTCACCGCCCTCACCACCAAGGGTACCATAAACTTCCCCGAGGACTACGAGGGCAGATGGGTCATCCTCTTCAGCCACCCCGCCGATTTCACGCCGGTGTGCACCACCGAGTTCATGACCTTCGCCAGGATGCAGGGTGAGTTCAAAGAGCTTAACTGCGAACTGGTGGGGCTCTCCATCGACAGCCACTACAGCCACATCGCCTGGCTGCGCACCATCGAGGAGAAGATTGCCTGGAACGGCATGAAGAACATGAAGGTCGACTTCCCCGTCATAGCCGACCTCACCATGGACGTGGCGTACAAGTACGGCATGGTCCAGCCCGGCGCCAGCGACACACAGGCCGTTAGGGCCGTCTTCTACATCGACCCCGATTCGAAGGTGAGGGCACTTGTCTACTACCCCCTGGCCAACGGCAGGAACTTCGACGAACTGAAGCGCCTCCTCATTGCCATGCAGACCTCGGACAAGTACAAGGTCGCCACCCCGGCGGACTGGCGCCCCGGCGACAAGGTGATAATCCCGCCGCCACCCACCACTGACGCCGCAAACGAGAGGGTCAAGGGCGCGGGCGCCGACTACGAGTGCCTGGACTGGTTCCTCTGCCTCAAGAACCTTCCAAAGTAACAAAGAACAGGGCTGAGGCCCCGGGGAATGCCCGGGGCCTTCGCCGTTACTTGCGTTCACGGGCCGAACGCCGCATAATGCCTGGTAAAAGGTGTTACAGAACGTACATGAGGGGGGGAGGGCCGCTATGCACAACGCAGTGAAGGGGATGCTCTCGGATTACTCCTGCGGGAGCACTGAAGAGTATTCAAAAGCGCTTGTCGAGATACTCCAGGAGGTTCTGCTCCTGGGCCTTCAGCAGAGCGGTTTTCTTGACAGGGCTGCGTTTTTCGGCGGAACCGCCCTCAGGGTCCTGCACGGTCTGGACCGGCGCTGCGACAGCCTCGATTTCTGCCTTCTGAAGCATGACCCCGCCTTTTCGATAATGGAGTACGCTGAACCCGTAAAAGCCAGGCTTAAAAGCTTCGGCTTCACCGGCGAGCTTCGAAAGGGTCAGCAGGGGGGAGCGGCCCTAACCGGCGTCATCCGCCGCTTCATGCAGGACATAGGGGCACCGAAGCACGTTCTTTCGGGCATTCACCCCCGGAAGCTTCTGATGATCCCCATCAACGTCGACGCCACATCGGGCGCCGGCTTCATAACCGAGGAGAAGTTCCTTCAAAGGCCGGTCCCATTCCCCGTAAAGGCTGTTTCGCTTCCCGACGCCTTCGCATGGAACATTCACGAACTGCTGACAGAAAAGACAACTCCCCACGGTTCGGACTGGTTCGACTTCGCGTGGTTCGTGGTCACCTTCCCCGAGCTCCGCCTGTCCCAGCTCGAGGCAAAACTCCGTCTCACCGGCGATTACACCGATCTGAACGCCCTGACGCTCGACAGCGTTCAAATGGACCTCCTTGAAAAGGTCAAGGTCCTGGATGTCGAAGCCGCGAAGCGGGAAGCACTGACCCTTTCATGCAACCGCGAGATACTGGAAGACTGGTCGCGTGAGTACCTCATCGAACTGATCAAGGACATCGAACCGGTCTGACCTGCCCCCCCTATATTACCGCTTCACAACCCGGGAGGATTCGTGCGGATCTCTGGCAGAACACTTCGAACGCTTGTTGCCGTGGCCGCGGGCGGCGCCGTTACCTTCCTCCTTCTGGGCAGCACCGGTGATCTTGGCGAGGCCGTGGGTCGCATTATCGCGAGCGTTTCCACGGCAGACCCCGGATACCTTGGGATTGCATTGCTGCTCTTCATTGCAAGCCAGGTCGCAAGGGCGTGGCGCTGGAAGCTTTTGAGCTGGGAGCAGCCCATTTCGATGAGCAAAGCCCTTCCCATCAACGCCATACACGTGGGCCTCGGGCACCTTCTGCCCCTGAGGCTCGCTGATCCGGCGCTGGTGGGGCTGTTCCGCTACTACGGCAGGCTCTCACTCGGCAGGGGAACGGCAACAGTCGTGCTCTCGAAACTTCTCGACATGGCCGCCATGGGAACGCTGGTGAGCTGCGCCGTGGCTGGAGGGCTGAGCGGCAAGGCAGCCCTTGCCGCGGCTCTTGTGGGGGTTCTCTCACTTGCCGCGGTTTTCTTCATCGCAGGGATACTGTCGGTTCTCAGAAAACCCTTCCTGAGGATCACACGCGGGCGATTTGAAAAGGGTTACGAAAACCTTGCCCAGGCAGTAACGGTGGGTTCCGGCAGAAGGGGAAGGTTCGCCGCGTCGTACATTCTCAGCCTGATGGCATGGAGCGTCAAGCTCTTCATGTTCGTCTTCCTGCTCAGAGCCATGGGGATCGATTTTCAGCCCGTGTGGAAGGTGCTTGTGGCAGGCGCCGTAACCGACGCCACACTGGCGATGCCTGTTCACGGCCTTCTGGGGCTGGGAACCCTCGAAGCGGGCTGGGTGGCGGGTTTTGCCGTCGTTGGCGTCACAAATGACCTTGCCCCTGGGCTCGGCATAGTGGAGGCGGGTTTCTCCATGCACCTGCTCTGGATGTTCTTTGCGGTTCTTCTCATGATCCTTGGGGGGTTGTATCTTCTTCTGTCGGGAAGGGAAGCAAGATGACGGGAAGGACAGTGATCGTCGGCGCCGGCGTGGCCGGGCTCACCCTTGCGGAAAGGCTTCTTTCCGCTGGCAGTGACGACGAGATAGTTCTGGTGGAGAGGGAGGAGAGCCCGGGGGGGCTGGCCCGCACGTTCAGCACGGGCGGCTTCCACTTCGACATCGGCCCCCACAGGTTCCACACGGCCGACCCCGTTGTCGACACCTACCTGAAACACATCCTCGAAAAAAGGTACATAACCATCCCCAGAAAAAGCAGCGTCTTCATGGCGGGCCGCTACCGCAACTGGCCCCTTTCCATCGCGTCACTCGTCGGCCTTCCCGCAGGCGTTCTCATGGGAAGCCTTGTGGACATGCTCAAAAAGAAGAGCAGAAGTGAAGTGAACTCCTTCGCCGACTTCATACGCAGCAGGTACGGCGACAACCTATACAGGTTCTTCTTCAGGGGCTACACAAAAAAGTTCGCGGGCATGGACCCCGAACTCATGCACCCGGACTGGGCCGAGGCCGGTGTGAACAGGGCCGTCATCGACAAGAGGGTTAAGGCCGATTCACTCTTCTCCCTCTTCATCGGCATGCTTGCGCCCAAGCCTGTTCACACAAGCTTTTACTACCCTTCCGAAGGCGGGATACAGAGTTTCTGCGACATTCAGTCAAGCATGGTCCAGAGGGCCGGCGGCGCCCTTATGACGGGAATACCCGCAGAGGGTATCGTGCAGGACGGGGGGACCGTAAGGGGGGTGACCATGGGCGGCGGCGGTGTCCTCGAGGCCGACCGCGTCTTCTGGAGTGCTCCGGTCAGCACGATTTTCCCCGAAGCCGGGTTCAGCTTCATACACACACTGGTTGCCAACATCGGCCTCAAGAAGGAAAACCCGGCCAACGATTACCAGTGGTGCTACTTCGGCCAGGAAGACCTCTGCTTCAGCAGGACCACCGTGCCAAGGCACTTCAGACATGACACGGTGCCAAAAGGCGCCGACTCGATCTGCGCCGAGATAACCGTGACAGACGAAGACCTGAAAAACGGCATCGATGGCATACAGACCGCCCTGATACCCCAGCTTGAAAGTGTTGGCGCCCTCAGGCAAAGCCAGGTCGAATTCATTGACTGGAAGCTGGTCCGCGAGACCTACCCCATCTACGACAAAAACTACCGCAAAAAGCTTTCAAACCTCACACTTCCAAAAAATCTCACACTTCTCGGAAGGTGCGGCTCGTTCTGGTACAACAACATGGATCATTCCATAAGCCAGGCCCTGGCTTTTTCGAAGGGGGAGAGGTTTGAACGCGACTTCTGGTCCCGGTGACACCCCCCTGGTCGGGGTAAGCTCGTGCCTTCTGGGCAATCAGGTTCGCTACGACGGCGGCCACAAGCTCGACCGCTTCCTCCGGGACCGTCTGGGCAGCTTCGTCAGGTTCGTTCCGGTCTGCCCCGAGGTCGAGTGCGGCCTTCCAATCCCCCGCGAAGCCATGAGGCTCGTGAACACCGGGGACGCCATCAAGCTCCTCACCCAGAAAACGCAAAGGGACATCACGCCCCAGATGACAGAATGGGCCGGACAGAAGATCGAAGGGTTGAAAGAACTCCCGCTCTGCGGCTTCATCTTCAAGAGCAGATCGCCAAGTTCGGGCATGAAGGGCGTAAAGGTCTACACCGACAAGGGCGGCGTCACCAAGACCGGCGTTGGAATATTTGCAAAGGCTTTCATGGAGGCTTTTCCAGACCTCCCGGTCGAGGAGGAGGGAAGGCTGAACGACGACGGCTTGAGGGAGAACTTCATCGAACGCCTCTTCGTGATGCACCGCTGGCAAAAGATGCTGCACGAAGGCTTCACCCGGGGCAGGCTGGTCGAGTTCCACGCCAGGCACAAGCTCATACTCATGGCCCACAGCCCCTCGGGTCAGACCGAACTGGGCCGCATCGTCGCAAGTGAAACCCCCGACCCAGCCGGCGACTACCACAAGAAGCTTATGACAATCCTTGCCCTGAAGGCCACTGTTAAAAAAAACACGAACGTCATCCAGCATATCGCGGGGTATTTCAAAAAAGTGCTCAACCAGAAGGAAAAAGCCGAGCTTGTGAGTGTAACGGAAGACTACTACAACGGCCTTGTCCCGCTCATCGTTCCAATAACGCTGCTCAAGCATTACGTGATGCTTTACGGACCACCCTACCTCGAGAACCAGTTCTACTTAAACCCCCACCCGATGGAACTGATGCTCAGGAACCATGCCTGAACCCATCCTCGGTGCCGCTGCCGAAACCCTGCTCAAGACCCTGGGCGAGGGCATCTACCTCGTCGACCGCGACCGCAAAATAGTCTTCTGGAACGCCGCGGCGGAGAGGATAACGGGCTTCAGCGCGGCCGAGGTACTGGGCAGACGCTGCGCGGACAACATACTGATCCACGTCGATGAGGCAGGCAGGGAGCTCTGCACGGGCTGCTGCCCCCTTGCTGCAACCCTGAACGACGGCCAACCAAGGCGATCAACCGTTTTTCTGAACCACAGGGAGGGGCACAGGGTCGCAGTTCAAGTACAGACCCTCAGGCTCGCCCTTGAGGATGGAAGCGTAGTCGGCGTCGAGGTCTTCACCGAAACCGGCTCGCGCGAAGCCCTTCTCGAGCAGATCGGCGAGCTTCAAAGGCTTTCACTGGCCGACCCCCTCACCGGCCTTCCCAACCGCAGGCAGATGGAGTCGGTCATCGCCGCACGCTCCGCCGCCATGAGAAGGAACGGCATCCCATTCGGCGTTCTCTTCGTGGACATAGACAGGTTCAAGGCTGTCAACGACCGCTTCGGCCACATCGCAGGCGACAAGGTCCTCGTCACCGTTGCAAAAACCCTTCTCAGTTCGGTAAGACCCTTCGACACTGTCGGAAGGTGGGGGGGCGAGGAATTTCTCGGGGTTTTCCCGGGCATCTCCCCCTCAAACCTCAACGACATTGCCGAAAGGCTGAAAAACCTCGTAGCCGCATCACACACGGGTTGCGAGGGCCACAGCATATCGGTAACGGTCTCCATCGGGGCCACCATGGCCCTTCCCGAAGACGACGAGGCATCGGTTACAGCCAGGGCCGACGCCCTGATGTACCAGGGCAAGAACACTGGCAGGAACCGGGTCGTCCAGGGCTGACATTGACCAAAAAAAGAACGGGCCGTATACTCAGGTTCTGCCGCGGGTGCAGGAAGACGGTGTAAATCCGTCACGGTAGCGCCACTGTAACCGGGTACCGAACTCCACATGCCACTGGCCAAAAAGGGCTGGGAAGGCGGAGGAAGGGCCGATCCGGAAGTCAGGATACTCACCCCCGGGCTGCGCGGTGTAAGGAGCCCCGCTTCAGGGTTCCCGCCGGCCGTCCCGCATTCGCGGCTGCGAATGAAGGGCGGTTTTTTTGTACCTTATCACGATTATCGCGGCCTCACTCCTTGTTACCGACCCCGGGGGCAACCCGATACAGGGCGCCTGGATAGGCTGGGACGGCAACTGGCACGGCCTCACCGATTCATCGGGGGTCTACACCCCGACCGGGACTGAACCGGAAAGAATAACCATACACGCCACGGGCTTCAGGGACTGGACGGGCAGCCCCGAAGCAGACACAGCGATACTGCAACCCTTCCCGGTATCATCGGGCGGCGTGATACTTGTCGCCGCGAGGCGCTCTTCCTTCCACTCCTCGGTTCCATCAACAGTAATGCTTGGCACAAGTGAGCTTCAGGACCTGGCAAGGGAGGGGTCAAGGGCCCTTTCAAAACTCACCCCGGGAATAGCGGCAAGGGAGTACGGCGGCGCAATGCCAATAGTTTCCCTCTCTTCCCGCGGGGCCGACCCCGGGCACTCCGGGTGGATGATAGACGGCCACCCCGTCGAGACCGCGAGGGACGGCCTCCCCGCAGGCCTCACCGACCCCTCGGTGTTCGGCGCCCTGGAAGTGGGAAGGGGCGGCTCCACTGCGGTGGGTGGCGGCATGGCGGGCTTTTTCAACTACAGGACCGAAGCGGCGGGAAGCCCCTGGCGGCTCTTCGCGGAGGCCGACCACAGGGGGGGAGCAAGGGTCGGCTACAACGGCAACACAAGGCCCGGCCGCCTCGGACTTTCACTGAAAAGGTCGGTGGGATCAGAGGGAAGCACAGCTTACGCCATGACCTGTCTTCTCTCACGAAGCACATGGGGCATTCTGGCCACCGGGGCCGACGGCCAGACCGAATCGCCGGACTGGACCCTTGAGACAGACGGAACAAGGCAGCAGGGGCAGCTCGAGTTCTGGGCGGGGGCGGGGCCTGTCACATTAAGGGCGGGGGCGGGGGGCATGGCATTCGAAAGCACCGTCCCGCAAGTAATAAGTGACACACACACCGACTTCGGTGCCGACGCGGAAACCGTCTTCAACCTGGGACCTCTGGCAGCGCGAACGGGAATCCAGTGGCGCGGCCTGGAAAGCTCCGCCTCGGGCAGCCATTACAGGGCAACACCCTGGAGCGCACTGGGCTGGGAGAACAGGACAACATCAATCTGGCTCAGGGGCGGAGTTACCGACGGGGAAGCGTGGTGGAACGCCAGGGCCGCCGTTCAGGGCTCGGGAACGGTAACCCCTTGGGCAGCCGTTTCAAGGGACGCAACCGTCCCCACGTTCAATGACCTGTACTGGCCCTCCGATGTCTTCGCCCGGGGCAACCCCGACCTTCTTCCACAGGAATCGATCGGGGCCGAGGCGGGCTTGAGGTTCATCACCGAAGGCAACACAACCCTGAGCGCAACAGGTTTCATCACTGACACCAGGCGGCTGATACTCTGGCTTCCCGGCGAAGACGGCGTCTGGGTCCCGGAAAACACCGCCAGCAGCCTTTCGAGGGGAGTCGAGCTGGAAGCGGCAGCAAGCGCCGGTCCGGTCCGGGCAGCCGGCAACGTAACCTTCGCAACGGCCACCGACGAGACCCCCGGAACTACAAGGGAGGGCATGCTCATTCCATACCGCCCCCAAATCACCGGAGGAGGACGGATAACTCTGACAACGGAAAGAATCGAGTTTGAGATATCACTTTCGGGGCAGGGCAGGAGGTTCACCAACAGGACCCAGACCCAAAGCCTTGAACCATTTCTGATTGTGGACGCCCAGGCCGCGTTCCCCATTGGGGCAACAACGCTCAGGGCATGGGTCTTAAATGCCGCCGGAACCGACTACGAGGAATCCGGCGGGTACCGCGGAAAGCCGAGAACGTTCTGCATCACCATCGAGACTGGAGAACGAAGATGAGAAGAATCGCGTTGATCCTTGCCACCCTTGCAGTAACCCTGACCACGGGTTGCAGGGACAACACAGGCCCCTCCCAGAACGAGAACCCACAGGGCGACATCGTGGTCTGGTACAACGGCCTTTCAGGAACGATTGACGCCTGGTTCCCCAAGTCCGACAGCCTGGTTCAGATCTGCTGGACATCGGGCCAAACACCCAACGCGATACTGGACCTTGGAGACGGCGACTTCGCTGTTCTCAGCTCGCTCGACTCAGACCTCAGGCTTTACGACTCCGAGCAGGGCGGAACCGTCCAAGCCAGCATCTACCTTCCAGTGGGCAGCAACCCCTACAGTGCCGCGAGGAACAACGACACGGTCTACATAACCCTTCTTCTCACATCAGAAGTTGCCGTGGCCGATCTGACAAGCCATAACGTGACCAGCCTGTGGGATGTTCCCGCCAACCCTTCGGGCATCGCGTACAGCAACGGACGGATTTTTGTTACACACGGGAGTTGGCCGGAGACATCATCCCCGGGCGGCGTAACGGTACTCGACGCTGCAACAGGTGAAGTACTGAAATGGCTCGACACCGGCATCAACACCACATGGGCGAAAGCCTTCCCGGGGTCCGACCTGGTCCATGTCGGCGCAACAACCTACGCCGACGACGGAACGATCAGCATCATCGACCCCGTGACAATGGGTATTGCACGGCAGATAAGCACAGGCGGAACCCCCGGCGAACCCATCATGACAGCGGACGGATTCATCAGCCCCAACGGCTGGAGCGGCAACAAACTCCTCGTCTACCACGAGAGTGGGGACTACGACTGGGTTCCAACAACCTTCAGCGCGACTTGTCTCGCCTACCTAGAGAACGAGATCTACGCCACCGACTTCAGCGGCAACTGCGTCAGGGTGCTCAACGCCACCGATTTCAGCGTGCTCGACACGCTGGAAGCGGGCGGAGAGGGTCCGCAGGGGATCATTGCACTGGATCGCTGACGGGTTGTATCTTCAGGAAAACACCGGAAGGGGCACAGTGACCTCAAAAAAATGTGACATGCATGTTCATTCCAGCGCCTCAACGACTTCGGCGCGCTGGATACTGCGGGCACTGAAGGCTCCGGAGAGCTTCACCCCCCCCGATCTCGTTTACGAGCAGGCCCGCAGCCGCGGCATGGATTTCGTCACCATAACCGACATGAACACCATCGATGGTGTGATGAAGATATCGGGCCTGCCAGGTGTTTTCATGAGCGAAGAGGTGGCCATGATCATGCCCGAGAGCAAGAGCATGGTTCACATCCTGGTCTACGGCATCGACCACGCCCAGCACGACCGTATCGCAACACTCAGGGAGAGGGGCTTCGAACTCTTCGAATACCTCAGGGACCAGCAGCTTGCCCACTCCCTTGCCCATCCCTTCTACTCGCCGGGGGGGCATCTTCCCCCCGGTGAGTGGAGCGACCTGATGAGGGCGGTTGAACTCGTCGAGGTAAGGAACGGCACAAGGGCCTCATGGGAGAACAGCGCAGCCCTCGAGACCGCCGGAACGATCAAGGGCCAGGGCTTCGTGGGCTACACAGCCGGAAGTGACGACCACTGCGGCAGGTTCATAGGCCTCACCTGGACCATGGTGCAAAAGGCAAATACGATACAGGACTTCCTCCAGGCCGTAAGGGAAGGGGAGGGGATCCCCGGGGGCGAGCACGGAACCGCCATAAGGTCTGCCTACGCGGTCTACTCGATCGCATACAGCTTCTACCGCGATTCCCTCCATGCCAAAAAGGTTCCATCCGTGGCCTTCATGGCCGCCGACAACTTCTTCAACCCATCCCGGACCCATGATGGCGAGGAACCCACGCTCTGGCACAAGGCCGACTTCCTGTTCCACCAGCTCTTGAAGAAGGCAAGGAAGTCGGGCGAACCCGATTTCGAAACCTTCCTTGCCGACGAACTTCTCGAGATAGGCCGTGACCTCAACCTCAGAAGGGGCAGCCCCGAACTTCTTCAGGAGGGGATAGAGGAGCGGACCTTCCAGATCCTCAACCGCCTCACCAACCGCCTCCTCCAAAGGTTCATAGGCCTCATGGTTACCAGGTTCGGCGAGGGCCGCATGCTCGACGCCATAGGCAGCCTGAACGCAATGATCCCGGTCCTTCTTCTCAACGCACCCTTTTCCATCGCCTACATGGACAGAAAAAGGGGCCGGGAAGAGGTGAACACCATCGCCAAACACCTCAACATCACTTCCCCCGCCGCCCACAACCTGGAAAAAAGGGCCTGGGTCACCGACACCATAGACGACCTGAACGGAGTCTCCCGAACCCTTCAAAGGTTCGCCAGGCTCGCGATGGACGCGGGCAAGGAGCTTGCCCTCGTCACAAGCCAGAGCCGTCAGGTCTCCTTCCCGGGCTGGCTCGTGAACTTCCAGCCCGTAACCGAGTTCCCGGTGCCCGACTACGCCTCGAAAACGCTCGCCATCCCACCTCTTCTCGAACTCCTCAGGTTCCTCGAAGAGAACGAATTCGGGATGATCTACATCTCAACCCCCGGCCCCATGGGCTTCGCCGTCCTTGGAGCCGCGAAGATCCTCGGCATCCCCACAGTCGGCATCTATCACACCGACTTCCCCAGGCATATAAGGGAGATAGTGGAGGACGCCTGGATGGGCGAGTTCGCCGCCGGCGGAATGACATGGTTCTACAGCACGGTGGACCGCGTAATGGTCCCCAGCACCTACTACATGGAAGACCTTGCAGGCCTGGGCGTTGACCGAAAGAAGATGGAACTCTTCCCACGTGGCACCGACCCGGAGACTTTCTCACCGAAGTGGAGAGACGAAGCATTCCTCACAAAGTTCGGCGGAACAAAGGAAGCAACCAAGCTTCTTTACACGGGACGAGTAAGCCGGGAAAAAGACCTCGACGTCCTCGCCGACGCCTTCAACATCGTAAGGCAGACCAGGCAGGACATTGAGCTGTTCGTAGTAGGCGACGGCCCCTACATGGGCGAGCTTGGAAGCAGGATCCTCGGCAACGGAGGTTACCTCGCCGGCCGCATGTCGGGCGAAGACCTCTCCAAAGCCTACGCATCCGCAGACATCTTCGTCTTCCCATCCACCACCGACACCTACGGCAACAGTGTTCTCGAGGCCCAGGCCTCGGGACTACCAGCCATTGTAACCGACATGGGCGGCCCCCAGGAGATCATCACTCCGAACGAAACCGGCCTCACCTACCACGGCAGGGACGCAGCGGACCTCGCCCAGAAGATCATTGAGCTCACCGACAACGAAACAACAAGAAAAACAATGGCAGAAAAGGCCAGAAAGCTCGGTGAATCAAAGAGCTGGCAGGCAGCGTTCGACCAGATCTGGAGAAGTGTGCCGGAGAGGTGGTAGGGGGGAACAGGGAAGAGAGCGACTAAGCCCCTTCCCGAAGAAAAAGCATTATTCAGTGCCCGTCCCCGGAAGACCCCGGGGGAGTGGTGAGTTTGGGACTGATCCCGGCCAGGAAGTCTTTCAGGTAGGAGATTTCGGCCTCCACGGTCATCCTGCCGAACTCGTCATCCCGCAGAATGGCTTCGATCACATCGTCCCTGGTCATGGGGGGACCGCTGATGGACTGCACCGTATAGTCAGGACCCGTCTGCTGTCGCCTGATCACCAGCCGCTTCCGGTCATCACGGGAGAGCGAGTCGGGGCGGATGATCATCTCCCTTCCCGACAGGATGTCGTCCAGGGTTATGAACATGTCCCGTTCCGGGTCGTAGCAAAGGGGTTTGTTCCGATCCTCGTCTCGAACCGTAATAGAAGGCATCTCAATCCTCCGTCAGGGCCCCCGGGTGGGGGCCCTGATAAAACTGCTCAGTTTTCCAGCACTCCGGCCCGAACCAGATGGTCTTCCAGTATCCAGTGGTGGATCGGGAAGCATATCTTGACCCATCGGTGGGGCTTGATGGTGGTATTCCCGTCGCCATGCAATCTAAGGTGGTCGCGGTCGTATGTCAGCCATGTCGCAGCGGTGGTGTTGGGCACCTGGGCTATGGCCGCATTGAACGCGCCGATTGTTGCGTTGTAGGCATCAGATGCCTTGACGCCGGAAGCCATGAACTGGTCGAACGTGCCGTCTGCCTGCACGAACAGCACGAACTCGTTTACGGGAGTGGTTGTGTTGTCCCACACGAAGGTGAAGTTCTCGTCGTAGCCGCAGTACACCCTTGCCTCGTGCTGCACCGTATCGGGGCCCAGGTCGCGGCCGGTGCGGCAGCTGAGGAAGTGGAACGCCTTTTTCCGAACCTCGGAAGTGTCGTAGTTGCCAATCTGGAGGATCACCTCGCTCCAGTGTCCCGTGTACCTGTCGTAGTTTCCGTGACCCACTCCTCCGACATACGTTACCAGAACGCTCTTCACCTTGCTCTCAAAGTTGGCCCGGGTGTTGTCCACGCCGGAGTTGCAGAGCACCGTGAACCCCTGTTGGGTGAAAACAGGATGGATGTTGTTGATTCGCCAATTGGCGATGGGGGCAGCCACCGAGTCGGTGGTGTTTTCGCAGAAGAGGGCGCGGTTCTTGAGAAGAAGGTGGATGCATTTCTGTACCGGTTTCCACCATTCAAACTCCTTGACGGGTTTGAATGTGGGCTTGGGCCACGCTGGGAGGCTTCTGCTCTGGATGGCAGAGGCCAGTTCGTTGCAGTATCCCATCTCCGCCCGGATTGCCAACCGGCCGAACTCGGTGCGGTTCCGGATGTGCTCCATGACGTCCTGCCGGGTATAAAGACCCGTCCCCACGATGCCCAGGTTGAAGTCGGGCTCGAGGCTGTACCTCTCAAGGGTCAGTTTTGCCTGGAGGTCCTCACTCAGGGAGAACAGAGAACCCCGGCTCAGGCTCGGGGTTTCCGCCGCCTGCGCGACCGAGATGAATTTCCCCTCGGAGCTGATCAACAACGGTTTCTTCATGGCGATGGTGCTGAAGTCCAGTTTTCCGATCTTCACGATATCCCTCCCGTTCCATGGGTTGAATTCCTCGTCCACCGGATGCCGTTCCCTCCCTGAGGCAGGGCTTCACCTGTAAGTACGGCTCGGGGGAGGGAGTTTTCAAGAGCGGGGTGGGAGGGAAGATGGGTGCAGCAAAAACGTTGACACAGCCCAACGCATCCTCGAGATCTGGGGTCAGGGGAATCTCGACCTCATTATGGAGCTGGCAGCTCCTGACACCGGAGGGGACTGTCCGCAGCAAATCAACCTTCATATGCAGACGTATGCATAACACCTTTCCAGCAGTTGTTATGTGGATGCACTTCTTGCATCATGAGCGTTTTATGCCCTTGACACGCCAGCGATGGAACATCATTCTCACCGCATTGAAGCAAGAGGCCTGCTTATGCAGGCGGCAGCAGAAGAATTGTTGTAGGCATGAGACGGCGACGGCTTGATAATCCTGATCAGCAGGTTCATGAAACAAAGCCGCCGCCGATGAAAGACATCAAGGAAATGAGAGAATGATAGCTGAAGAGGGTGCAGGCTACCGCAAAGAATGAAAACCTACAACAACAGAATTCAGCAGAACTGCGCCAGGGACATTGAAGGTCAGGTTTGGCAGTCAGCTGATTCTGAGCGTTATGTGAAAGAAATGATAAGCTTAATCAAAAGAGAAGACTTTTCCTAACTCACTATAAGGAGATGTCACATGGACAAAGAAGATTACCAGTACACTGGTATTCAGTATATGGGCTGTGTGGGAAGTACCGACTCATGTAAAAGAGCTGTTATTGAACTAATCCAGTTTGGTCGGGAGGTACAACAGGCATTATTACTTACTTATAATAAGCAGCATTGTTTTTTGTTGAAAGTTGACTGTGGAGATTACTGCCTTATCCGGGCAGGTTTTACTTCAGGATATAGAGGAGGAGGACCGGCTGGATTAGCGTATGTCCTTAGCTTACTTAATGCTCACAAGATTCCAATACTAGAGATCAGGATTGAAAAGGATCTTTTCGAGAGAGCTAACAATTCTCTTCTAACCAATGATGATATCAAGGCGATTGAGGGGATGAAACCTGTCAGGCCAGAGAGTAAGTGGTTTGATTACATCTATGATATGGAAGAGGTGCTTCCCTCAGTATCATGGGAAGAAGGATTCTCTGAAATCGAGTTGACGGAGAATACTAAAACAAGAGATAAAGCTTCAGAATCATCAGTAAGCAAGCCAGGCGAATACTCAGAACTTTGGCGCGAGTTTCCCTCAATTATTCCTTACGCATTAATTGATGATAGAATAGCTGATTTGGC
>Ga0351831_1004_pt1 | contig 46883 bp, 37 predicted proteins | sample BONcelHFGM3001C3_FD_206748 | JGI IMG/M metagenome (GOLD analysis project Ga0351831, IMG submission 206748) | Enriched cells from coal bed in the Powder River Basin, Montana, United States - BONCAT cells FGM rep1 HSBNCT.FGM.300.1.C3 ... | reverse complement strand
AACAGGTAAAGGCAGTCCTCCTGAAGGCCGCTTCGGACACCCGTGGTGTTTCTGTCAGACCTGCTCCCTCGGTGTTTCTGGACAGCTTCAGCGAGAGCTCCATTAACTACGAGGTCCGTTTCTGGATAACCGACTTCTCATCCAAGCCTTCGGTGAAGGATGCCGTGAAAACGCGGATCTGGTACTGCCTCGACAGGGCGGGAATGAACATTCCCTTCCCTATCAGGGACGTCTTCCTTCATACCGTTGAGCCCGACAGCAAGGCAAGACTCAGACAGAGCCTCCAGCAAGAGATCTTCTTCGATCTCAGATCGACCGACATCTTCAGCCCCCTTCCCGATGCTGAGCTTGAACAGCTTTCCGGTGACTGCTCGATTCTGAGGTTCACCACAGGCGAGGTGCTGGTAAAACAGGGAGATACCGGTGACAGCCTTTTCCTCATACAGAGCGGTTGCGTGGAAGTTTCGGTGTCGGCGGGAGAAGGCCACAGATCGATGAAGGTCGCGGAGTTGGGAGCCGGCAGTTTCTTCGGGGAGATGAGCCTTCTCACCGGCGACCCTCGTTCGGCCACCGTTACCGCGAACCGGGAAACCATCGTGGTGGTGGTTAAGAAGAAGGGCATGGAGCGGGTCTTCAGCATGAATCCCGCTCTGGCCGAACCGCTGTCCCTTCTTCTTGAGGCAAGGCTTTCCGGTCTCAAGAAGGCATCCAAGGAGAGCGAGGACTCGGTCGAAGGCCGGGAGGACCTAAAGCGCCCAGGTGGCAATGATATCCTCACAAGGATACGGACCTTCTTCGGTCTGTTTTCGGGGCATTGACATCGATCTGGTTTGGTGTTAGTCTGCAACCGGGTGGAGGGGCCTGGAAAGCGGTGGGAATATGCGTTCACTAATTGTGATTTTGATATCCGCATCGTTGCTTATTGCCTCAGTTGATACTCCGGGGCAGAACTCCCTCAACTCCTTAGCAAGCAATCCTTCCCTCGGAAAACCCTGGAGACCGGGAAGGTCATTCTTCGACTTCTCGGGTTCCATTGCATCCCTGAGGGCAGCTGCCGTTAACCAGAACAGCAGGATCACCATGGGGGCAAACCCCCAGAAACCAATCAACTACAGCGGTATCTGCACAGATCAAGCCTTTGCCGCCTACCCCGTCGAACCCGTCCAATCCCCCACCGTCACCCTGTATACCTTTTAGGGGGACGGACTTAGATAACTTAGTTTACTGAGTTAACGCATTGATTGCCATGCATTTGCGTTTTACCACGGTGATCAGAACGTGGTTCATGTCATATGCTCTTGCATGGCAATAACTTGGCTCAGCAAACTAAGTTATCTAAGTCCGTCCCCTTGCTACCTTAGCTCAACGGCGGCGTCGGCGGGCGGGATGAAGAGCTCGCACTCGATGCCGGGACCGGGAACTGACAGGTAGAGGAACTCCTCGACCCGACCGGCGAAATCGAGCCTGTTCTCTTCGTGCACGAAGCCATGGCCCTCGTTGGTATAGAGAACGTAGACCACTGGAGTGTCCATTGCGCGCAGTGCCTCCACCATCTGGTCGCTCTCGGCCTGCACCACCCTCGGGTCGTTGGCTCCCTGGGCGATGAAGATGGGCACAGTGATGTTCTGCACGTGGTTCAGCGGAGAGCGGTCCTCAAGCATTGCCCTGTCAGCTTCATCCTCGATGTCCCCCACCCTGATGTTCATCATGGCAAGCATTGGCTTCCAGTACGGAGGAATGGTCTCGATGAATGTCACGAGGTTTGAGGGGCCGAAGAAGTCCACAACGGCGCAATAGGTGCCGGGCGTGAAGACAGCACCGACCAGGGCGGCGTAGCCACCGTACGAGCCACCCAGGATGACCACCCGGTCGGGGTCTGCGATGCACTGTTCAACGGCCCAGTGAACGCCGTCGGTAATGTCGTCCTGCATGGCGGCGCCCCACTCCTTGTTGGCAGCGTTGAGGAACGCTTTGCCAAAGCCGGTGCTGCCGCGGAAGTTAACCTGAAGAACGGCAAACCCGCGGTCGGCGAAGAGCTGTGAGAAGGGGTCGTAACCGTAGTAGTCACGGTACCATGGCCCTCCGTGGACCATCATTATGGTTGGCCAGGGACCCTCACCGAAGCGTTCCGGATCCGGGGTGGTTACATACGATGGCAGAACGAGGCCGTCACGGGAGGTTATCTCGACTCCCTCCATCGGCCGCAGCGTGTACTCGTCCAGGGCGGGGATGGCCGTGAAGAGTTCGCGGGCATCGGTGTTCCTGCGGTCGTAAACATAGTACACCGCAGGGTTGTCCATCGTGCTGTAAGCCACTATCCAGGTCGAATCGGAATTGTCCCGCGAAACCACCGAGAAGTCACCGTCACGGAGTTCAGTCAGGAAGCGTATGTCCGGTTCGATGGATGGGTCAAGCACGCGAAGCGTTCTTCTCAGGTAGTAGAAGGCAGCGAGCCTGGGCTCACCGGTGAACGGGTCGAAGCCTACCCCTCCGATATCCGAGGAAGAGTCCGCCACGATGAGGGTTTCGGTACCGGACGCAATGTCGACGAGGAAAAGGGCAGTCTTGTCACTCTCGAGATTGGAACGGACGAAGAGACCCGTGCCGTCCTCGGTAAACCTTTCGGGGAACCAGCTGTCCTCGCTGGAGAAGGACTTCAGGATCTCCCACCCGGAATCCTGGTCCCATCGGTGAAGGATGGAGATGAATCCGGTCTCGGGATGTATCGTCACCTGAAGCCTTAAGTCGAGCTTCCTGTCGGCCATATAGCCGAGGACCATCTCGCCTCCGGGCGTTGTCCCCGAGTTGTCCATGGCCATCTCGAGCTCACCGGTGTTCAGGTCGCACCTGAAGACGTCGAAGAACATCCTGTTGTCTTTGTTCATCTCTATGAGCACGATATCCGGGAACTTGGGGTTCGAGTCGGAAACGTAGGCTTTGACTCCGGGGAAGGGGGTAAGGTCAAGAACCTCTCCCGTCTCCACGGTGATCCTGTAGACGTGGGTGTTCTCCTCGCCGGCTTCGTCCTGCATGTAGAGGATGTGCCTTCCGTTCTCGGCCCACTGAAAGTCCATCACTCCCCGGTCTTCGTCGAAAGTCAGCTGCCGTGGGGCATCTTCCGTGACATCTGTCAGCCAGAGGTTCAATACTCCGTCTGCTGGAGCGATGTACGCAATGGTGCGCCCATCGGGCGAAAGCTGGGGACCGACACGCTCGGGGTTACCGAAAAGCACTGTCCTCGGGATGAGGCTTTCCGCGCCGGGGCTGGCAACATGCTCGGGTTCGGGAAGCCCGGCGCCGGATGGAGAGGGCGGTTCGTTCCCGCATCCGAGAAACAGTACGACCACGACAAGAACAACGGAGCACCTGAACATTGACCCACCTCCGGGAAGTTATCTGGCCCTTGGGAAAGCTATGGTGTAAACCGTGTAAACCAGACCGCCGGTCACCGCGAGAGCAGCTGCCGCACGCTCGAAACTGATGGACGCCAGTGAGTAGACCAGGCTTTCAAGCGGTTTCAGGGAAACAAGGTCAAAAAGCCATGTAAGCCTGTCAATGTTCGATGCGGCAAAAAGGGCCGCAAGAGCAGCGGCGAGCACTACGACGGCAACCCGGTACATGGGGAAGGCGGGCTTTCTGAGGATCTGGGCCTTGAGTGCGATCATATGAGCGACGCCCTCGGGAATCGCCCGGGGTGAGACGGATTCGGTCAGCAGGAGATCCATCGTTTCTTCCAGCCTGCCGTTTCCGCTACGCAAGGAGTTCATCTTCTTTTCCCTTCAGAAGACCGCAAAGCCTCTCCCGGGCCCTGTGAAGCCCAACCCGGACAGTTCCGGGCGACATGCCCAAGATTATACCCACTTCATCGGAGGAAAGATCCCGATGGTAGGAGAGGGTGAGCAGCTGACGGTCCCTAATGGGAAGCAGCGCCATGGCTTCCTCCAGTATTCGCCGCTTCCCGTCGAAATCGGGAGGCATGGTGGGATTGGCATTCTCGAGAAGCAGTTCCTCTCCTCCCGCCTCCATCCTGCGGTTGCGTTTCTCCAGTTCGTCCAGGCAGATGCGCCGGGTGATGCTCACGAGCCATCCGGGAAAGGCCCCGGGGTCGCGCAGACTTCTGATCTTCTGCCAGACCCTGGTGAAGGTCTCCTGGCTCATGTCTTCCGCCAGATGAGCGTCGCCGGTCATTCGGAAGGCCAGAGAATGAACCAGTCCGCAGTACTCCTTCACCAGGGCCTCGAACGCCTGGGAACTGCCATCCCGGGCCATTGTCACCAGACCAAGGGTATGCTCCGAGATCACCGGGGGTCTCCACCGTCATCCTTCTGGACAAAGAAAGCAATGATTAGGTTGGCTATCCCCAGAAAGCCCAGCACGAGCGCTCCGAGGATGAACCCTTTGGTGTAGCCCATCACCATCGATCCGATAACGATGGCAAGCGAGATACTGAGAAGGATGATACCGTTGGTGAGGCTCTTTTTCCGGGGGTTCACCGGAGCGGGCGCCGGCGAGCTGCCCAGGGACTTCACGAGATGGTCGACCTGTTCCGGTGAGAGGTTTCCCTCGAGGGCTTTTTTCACCGTTTCGTATTTGGCCACCTTGGACCTGTGGGCGTAGTAGGTGGCGAGAATAATGACAAGCATCGGACCGCCCACTCCGAACACGATCCCGAGAATGGGAACCAGCATCACATTTCCGTCCATGAATGCTCCTTTCAGGGTTTCCTGAGATACTGACGGAGCTGGTCGTGAATATGTTACACATGTTCCTTGAAAACCCGGGGAAGGGCTGGAAGATGCGTCGAGCCTCCACTATCACGGCGGTCGCGGGGTATTGCGGAGGGCTTCTTGCCGCGGTTGGCACCCTGATGATTATTCCAGGGGTTGCTGCAGTCTTTCTCGATGGAAGTTCCTCCCATACGACTGTGCCTTCATTCGTCCTTCCCGGGGCCGGTGCGGTAGTGGTCGGATTGGCCCTGTGGCGGGTCTTCGGCAGACAACCCATAACGAATGCCAGAGCCATGCTTGTCTGCTCCATTGGGTGGATGACAGCGGCATTCGTCAGCGCACTGCCCTATCACTTCGGTATGGGATGCGGTTACCTCGATGCGCTTTTTGAAAGCACCGCTGGCTTCACAACGACCGGTTTCACGCTTTTTCACGGCTTTGACGGTATTCCCCGCAGCATGCTCTTCTGGCGGTGCTTCACGCAGTGGCTCGGTGGGCTTGGGATTCTGACATTCTTCCTTGCCGTTTCTTCCCAGGCGCCGGGCGCTCACATGCTTCTTGGGGCGGAAAGTCACAAGATAAGCTCGAGCCGGCCCGTACCGGGCATGGCGAACACACTCAGGGTTTTCTGGGTCATCTACGGCGGGATCACCATTCTTGCCGTGACTGTGTTCCTCCTGGGAGGGATGGGTGTTTTCGATGCTGTAAATCACGGATTAACCACGGCTTCCACAGGGGGCTTCTCCACGAAAGAAGAGGGAATCGCCTGGTTCACACAGGCAAGAGGCATGAATCCATGGGTGATTCAGTACGGCCTCGTGCTGTGCATGGTACTCGGGGGGACAAACTTCCTTGTGCTTTTCAAGGTTCTTTCGGGCTCGGTAAGGAGCCTCTGGAACACACTTGAAGCAAGGCTCTGGTGGGGTCTTCTTCTGGGGTTCACGGCTGTGGTTGTATTGGAGAAATTGGCCAGGGGTGTTCACGGCAGCTTGGAGGAAGCGTTTCGGCAAAGCCTGTTCACGGTCGTTTCCCTGATGACCTCCACAGGCTTCATCATCACCGAACTGTCATCTCCGCTCTTTGGCCCCGTTGCCAGGCACTGCTTCATTCTCATGCTGATCGTCGGAGGTTGCGTTGGTTCAACCAGCGGGGGGCTAAAGGTTCTTCGCCTGGGAATTCTGCTCAAGTCCGCGGGACAGGAGGTACGCAGGCTGTTCAACCCCATCCGTGCGGTTTCAGGCGTCAGGGTCGACGGAAAACTGGTCCCCCGAGCCGAGGTTCACCGTGCATCGGCAATTTTCTTTCTGTGGATGCTGTTTCTGGGTCTTGGCAGCATTGCGTCGGCATCGTTCACCGGCATTGAGAGTGGTGAATCGATGAGTGTCACGGCAAGCACCATGGGCAACATGGGACCCAGTTTCATACCGATGGGTGAGATGTCATTCTTTCCCGCCCCAGCCAAGCTGATTTGCATTCTTGGAATGATGGCGGGAAGGCTCGAGATCCTGCCGCTTCTGATGCTGTTCCGCCGAAGGGCCTGGAGATAGGAGGGCTTTATGCTTGTGGTAGTGGTTGGCGCCGGCATAGTCGGCAGACAGGTCGTTGAGAAGCTGGTTGAACACAGGCACGATGTGGTTGTGGTGGACAAGGACCACAATGTGTGCGAAGAGGTCTACGGAGAGACCGGAGCCGTAGCCGTCACCGGTGACGCCACAAGGCTTTCTGTGCTTGCCGATGCAGGGGTGGCAAGGGCGGACGTAGTGGTGTGCCTTATGAGAAGCGATGCGGACAATATTGCCTGCTCAATCATCGCAAAGAGCCTTGGGGCAGGCAGGATTCTTGCAAGGATGCGGAATCCCGGCTATTCGGAGGCTTACCAGCTCAGTGGTGTTTCTGGTGTGGTGAGGGTTGCCGACCTTCTTATCAATCAGCTCATGGTGGAGATCGAACAACCCCGAATAAGGAGGATCATGTCTCTGGGAGGGGGCTCGGCCCAGATTTGCTCGGTCGTGGTCCCGCCGGGGGCATGGGCGGTGGGACGCACGGTGGCTGAGGTCGCATCCCGCAGAGAATTCCCGGTCGAGAGCCTGATAGTTGGTGTGTACCGCATGGGAGAAGAGGCTTTTCTCATCCCCAGGGGTGTGCATGTTCTGAAAGAGAACGACACGGTGTACGTCATCACAAGGTCCGGTGAGGTGAAAGCCGCTGCGGACATTCTCACAGGCAAATCCGAGAGTGGCATTCCGGCAGTATCCAGATCAGGAAAGGGCGGCTGACACCGCTTCCAGAAGCGACCTTCCCGTGATGGGTTTCTGAAGGACCCCACGGATACCGTGACGGCGCAACTCGTGGGCGGTGCCTTCGGCGCTGTGCCCGGACAGGATCATCACCCTGACCGCTGGTTTCAGCTTTTTCATCTCAAGGAAAGCGTCTAGACCGTTCATCCTGGGCATTGTCATGTCCATCAGTACCAGGTCAACGGCCTCGGGGTCACGCCGGAAGACCCTTAGGGCGTTCTCGCCGTCGGCGGCGGTAAGGACATGGTATCCTCCCGAGATCAGAAGGTCAGCGAGGATGCCCCTTACCATCTCCTCGTCGTCCACCACGAGAATCCGGGCGGTTACGCCCGCCGGGACGGGTTCGGTTCCGTACTCGTCAACGATCATGGAGTCGGAGGGGGAAAGGGGGAAGACCATGGTCACTTTGGTCCCTTTGCCGGGTTCGGATTGTATATTTATCTGCCCTTTGTGTGCGTTCACTGTCCCATATACCGCTGAAAGCCCCATCCCCGTTCCGTGGCCCACAGGTTTGGTCGTGAAGAAAGGCTCGAAGGCCCTCTCCATGACAGAGGGTTCCATGCCCTTCCCGTTGTCCTCCACTACGACTTCGACGTAACCCATGCGCCCCGAGTCGTCGGAAGAAGAAAGATTCCTGGTTGATATGCAGATGAAACCTTTGCCAGTGATCGCGTCGCGAGAGTTGAGGACAAGGTTGAGAATCGCGTTGTTGAGCTGGGACTCGTCGCCGTAAACCGTCGCCAAGTCGGCGTTAAGCAGGTACCTGATCTCGATCCTGCGGTCGATGCTTCTTTCAACCATGGAAAGTACATCGGTCGCCACCTTGTGAAGGTCAACGACGGAAACAACGCTCATTCCCTTGCGGCTGAAAGCCAGGAGCTGCCTTATGAGGTCGGCCGACCTCTCAGACGCCTTGAGAATGCCCTGGATCATCCTTTGCAGGTCGGGATCATCGACGCGTTTCAGAATGCCTTCAGCGTATCCCACTATTCCCATGAGCTGGTTGTTGAAATCGTGGGCCACCCCTCCCGCAAGCTCTCCCACAGACCTGAGCTTCTCGGAATGATGAAGCTCCTGCTCGATCTGCCTGAGACCCGTTACATCCATTATCACCCCGGTTGTATGCATCAGTCTGTCGCTTTTGCTTTCACTTGCAGCCCTGAGCCGGAACACCCTTTTCCTTGCGCTGCTGCCTCCCGAGAGGGAGAAATCGACCTCGGCAGTACGCCCTTCGCGCGCGGATTCCCGCAGAACCCCCTGGATCTTCTCCCACTCCTCCATCGAGACTATCTCTCTCAGGTGAACCCCGTGATCCGACCTGTGCTCAATCCCCAGTATCCCGCAGGCCTCTGTGGAAAGATCGACCCTGGACAGGCCGGTCATGGTATCCCACTCCATGCGGACTCCCCCGAGGGCCGCCGCGTTCTGGATCCGCTTCAGGTATTCGTGGGCATCCTCCATGCTGCGTCTGGCCTCCATGATGCCCGTGACGTCCTGGACCGCGCCGGATATCCTTACCGGTTCGCCCCGGTTGTCGTACTCGAGTTCGGCCACAAGACGTACATGGCGGTTTCCGTCACGGGCAGTCACGGTGGAGAAGTCCATTCTTGCCCGAGAATAGATCAGATCGTTGAAAGCGCTCTGGATGCCGGACTGGTCACGAAAGAGCCTGCAGAAATCCGTGAAGGGAATGCTGTCGCTGTTCTCTTCCCAGCCGAGGATCGTCCTGGTGTCAGCGGTCAACACTATCAGACCGTTGTCGGGCACGAAGTCCCAACAGCCCACCATGGCCATCGAGTGGGTCCGGCGAAGCCTTCGTTCGAGTCCGCGCAGCATGTTCTCGGCCTTCTTGAGTCCCGTCACATCCACGAAGCTCAGGATGGTGCCTGTCAGCGCGCCTTTTTCATCCCTGTGCGGAGTTGCCTTGGCAAGGAACCAGCCCAGATCGCCGGCGTCAAGCTCCCACTGGTCGGAGCCTCCCCTTGCCATCACCCTGTCAACCCGGTCCAGGATGTCCGTTATGCAGCTTCCCGAGAGGTTCGAGGCAATATCGGTTATGACCCGCCCACTGTCCTTCTCATCCAGCCGGAAGAAAAGCCGGGCTGCCTCGTTGAACTTCCTTATCCTGAGGTCGGTCCCGAGGAAGATGGCCGAAACATCAAGGCTTCTAAGCAGGTTGCCCATGTCGCTGTGAAGCTCGGAGAGCTGCTGGTTCCGGGACTTCAGTTCTTCGTTCGCGGAAAGCAGCTCTTCATTGATGGCCTGAAGCTCCTCGTTGGTGCTCCTTATCTCCTCGCCGCCAGTAAGCAGTTCCTCGTTGGCAGCCTGCAGCTCGCCTGTGCGGTTGGCCAGATCGTCACGGACAAGCCTGAGTTCCTGTTCAAGGGAATCAAGCTGGCTTTCGAGGTCTTCGATCCTGCTCTTCGCGTCTGATGAGAGAACGGCGTTGTCCACCACCTTCAGCAAAGGGCTGGTCCCCGGAGTGAAGGTTACAAGGCACACTCCGCCCATGCCTGCTGGCGACACCCTGGTAATGCCAAGGTTGACACCGCCCTCACGCCACGGGAGGTTCCTTATCTCGACGGGCATTCCTTCCCTCAATACCTCCCTCACACCAGACCGCACCCTTCCGCGAAATTCGGGGGGAAGCATCGTGAGAAGGTCAACATTCGGAAAGCCCGAAGGAATGGAGAGGAATTCGTTCAAGTCGCCGTGAAGGTGAAGCAGTTGGAACGATTCGTCGACGAACAGGCAGGGTGGGACAAAAGTCTGGGTGAGGCATGTGTCGAAGCTGGCACGGGAGAGCCCGCGGCCGGGATTATCCCTGAAAGTGTCGTTCTGCGAGGAGGGCTGTGCGGGGCCGGGGCGTCTGGGCGAATCGCTGAAAAGGAACTCGACGGGCCGGTGCAGTTCAGCGCACTTCCTGAAGATGCGCCAGGTGCCGTCGACCACCTCGAGGCATCCGTTGAAACCCGAAGGGCTCTCTCCGTTACCCATGAAGAGGATCCCATCCTGCTTCAGGCTGAAAAGCAACCGCCCCATAACCTTCCGCTGGCTCTCCTCCTTCAGGTACATCACAAGGTTCCTGCAGCTTACGAGGTCGGTCCGGGAGAAGGGAGGGTCCTCGAGAAGGTCGTGTCTGTTGAAGACCAGCCTTCGCCTGATCTCGGGAATTACCGTGAATCCTGCGGAGGTTTCGGTGACCATGCTCCGGAACCTCTCCGGAAGCGCGTCTACCGTCTCCCGGCGGAAGACGGCCTTCGACGCGGTGTGAACCGACTCTTCGGATATGTCGGTGGCGAACACAATGAAATCACCTTTGTTGATGGTTCTGCAGTAATCCTGGAGAAGCATGGCCAGAGAGTAGACTTCGTAGCCCCTTGAGCAACCCGCCACCCAAACCCGTACAGGTTCCCCGGCTGCCCGTTCGAAGAGACCGGGAAGCACTTGCTTCTCGATGACCTTGAAGGCTTCCGGATCCCGGAAGAAGGAGGTGACGCCAATGAGAAAGTCGGAGGCCAGTTCGGCGGCCTCTTCAGAATCCTTCTCCAGAATGGCGACATAGTCGGAAAGGGATGTCAGATTTCTGGCCGCCATCCTGCGCATGTACCTTCGGCGGAGGGTGTTCACCTTGTAGGAGAAGAAGTCCACGCCGGCATGCTCGGACGCGACCTGAACCAGGAGATACTCCCAGTCCTCCCTGCGAAAGACCCCTTTGTCACCTTCCATCGCGGAAAAATACAGCTTCCGTTAAATGAAAACCATCCTGGGATGCGGCTAATCCGGCTTTCAGTTCATCACCGCCACAGGTGCATCGTGGGCAAGTGAATAGTGACCGCCAGTGATCACCTGATCACCCTCGGCTATGCCTTCGGTGATGGAGACGGTTCCCCTGCCGCGGGCGCTCACCGTCACGTAAATCCACTTGGCTTTCCCGTCCTCCACCAGGAAGACCATGGTCCGGTTGTCCCTTATGAGGATCGCCTCTTCGGGTATAACCAGCACCCCCGGGTTTTCGGAAACAACGATCTCGACCCTTGCGGTTGCCCCGGGCCTCAGATTCTCCGTAAAGGGAAGGTCAACCATGACGGTGCCGGCCCTGTATGAGGGGTTGACCACGGGGGACACGGAAAAAACCGTTCCTGCAAGGGTTGTATCACCCAGGGAGGGAATGGTAACGAAAGCCGCGCTGCCCTGAACGCATCGGGCAAGCTGTCTTTCGTCCATCTCAACACGCACCTGGAGGGACTGAGGGTCGACAAGCTCGCCCAGGGGCGTTCCGGGGTAAACCGTCATCCCCTCCCTCACCGACACCGAAGCCACCACGCCATCGAAGCCCGCCCTTATCGCGCTGTTCGAGTATTGGGTTCCCGCGCGGGACAGTGTTGCCTGGGCCTGGTCGAGCCCGGTCGTCTGCCGGAGCATCTGTCTGACCTCGTCGGTCAGCTCGCCCTGATAGTTGTCGCACTCGAACTGGTAGAGAACCTGGGCGCTTCGGTGAGCCCCGGCAGCGGCGGCAAGGTTGGCCGAGTACTCGCCGGACGACACCCTGAAGATCACGTCCCCCGAGGAGAAAGGAGCTCCGTCATACAGGGGGGCCTGGATGACCTGGCCCTGTATCTGCGCCGTGAGGGTCTGGGAACGGCGGCTTTCAACCCTTCCGGTTGCGTTCAGCACCTCGTAGAGGGTGTCCACCCGGGCGATCGAAGCCGTCACGGGAAGCGGGGAGGGCTCGAGTGACTCCCTCACCGTCTCGTCCGTTTCGGCTCCACAAGCGGCCAGAACACAAAGAAGCGCCGTCACCGCCTGAAGGCGGTCAAACCTTTTCATTCCTCCTCCTTCGGGAAGTGACTTGAATGAGCGCGGGCAGAGCCACCAGAACCAGGGGTGTGCTTACGACCATACCACAGACCACGGTGAAAGACAGGGTACCCCAGAGATCCTGACCGGAAATCGGCCAGAGCACAAGTGGCAGAAGCCCCAGAACTGTGGTTGCAGTGGTCTGAAGGACCGGCCTGAGCCTTTCCTGTACCACCAGGTCGATGGCGGTCCTGACCGGAATGCCCTCCTTCTCCTTTTTCACGTAGCTGTCCACCAGAAGGATCGAGTTGTTCACAGCGATCCCGACCAGGAAAACGCTTCCCACGTAGGCCTCGGGGCTGAAGACCCTGCCGAATGCCCAGAAGCCGGCCACAACCCCCACAAGGGCCATGGGCACGACCGCAAGGACCCACAGGGGCGCGGTAAAACTCTCGAAGACGATGGCTGTCACCGCGAACACAGCAAGGATCGCCAGGGCGACAAGCAGGTTCATGTCTGCCCCCTCTTCCTTTCTGAGCCACTCGGGTATCCAGTTCGTCTCTTCGTAGACCCGGTAGCCCGAGGGAAGTGAAAGGCTTTGAAGCAGAGTGCTTCTGAACCGCGCCGCCATTCGTTCGGCGCCCATGAACGAGTAGGCGATGGTTCTCACGTACTCGCCGTTTTCCCTTTTTATCGAGCCCTGAACCGACAGGGTGTCAATCGACACCACGTCACCAAGTCGAATGGTGCCGTCGCGGGTCTGTATTCCGCTGTCAAGAACATCTGAAAGCTCGGGATTCTCCCTGCCTTCGAGGCGGAAGGAAAGGTCGAGGGAGGCATCGGCCACCCTGACCTGACCGCCGTACCCCCCCGCAAAGTTGTAGGAAAAAGCCTGAATAAGCTGCACCGGGTTCAACCCCAGATCCGCAAGCTCCTGCCTGTCAAAAACCACGGCAAGCTGCTCCCGGTTCATCTCGCGACGGGAAAAGTTGATATCCACCCCCTGTATTCTGGGGTGGGAGGAAAGCATTGCGGCAAGGTTCGTGGCTATGTTCTTCAGCCCCTGGTAATCGTAACCCCTGAGTTCAATGGTCTGCATCATGCCGGCGCTCGTGGAGTTCTTCCAGTAACCGTCCGGGCTGATGCCGCCCACCCAGACCGAGCTGGTCCCCCCAACAGTCGTGGCGAACGCCATGGCCTCGGCCTCGACCTGCAGGGCAAACCCGCTTTCAAGGGCCTCATCATCGAACTCGGTGTAGATGTAAGTGGATTCTCCCCACACATATGTTCGGGAGGCTCTGATTCCATCGCGCCGCGCCAGTATGACCTCGAACTGACGCGCGACACCGTCAACGATCTCCTGAGGTGTGCCCGGCGGGAACCTGATGCTTGCGTAAACGCTGTTCCTCTCCCATCCGCCGAAGTTCCATGTCTCGCCGTGCTCGACCTTCGTCACGAGTACGAAAACCGAACCGGCTACAAGGAGGATCGTTGCTGAGAGAACGATCCAGGGTCTGTGGTGAAGCAGTGAGACCCACCTTGCGAGGGTCCTGTCCCAGAGTCTCTCCTTGTACCAGTCGCTCTTTCCGCGATGACCGGCTATGGAGGGCACCAGGGTGAGGCACACCACGTAGGACGCCATGAGCGTGGCGGCAACCGTGAACGCGAAGGGCTTGTAGTAGAGCTTGAGCACTCCCTGGCTTGCAAGCAGGGGCACAAGGGCCACAAGGGTTGTGAGAATACCACCCAGGATGGGTACTGCGACCTCCCGGGCCCCCTTGCCGGCAGCCTCCATGGGAGAAAAACCCTGCCGCCTGCGATAGGCTATTCCCTCAAGTACGACCACCGCGCCGTCGACAAGAAGACCAAAGGCGATGGCAAGCGCGCTCAGTGTCAGTACGTTTATGGTGTAACCCGCCAGGAACACGGCAGTCACGGCCAGGGCGGCGCTGAACAGGATCGAGCTGAGCACGAGGGGAGTGGTCATGGGACTTGGATTAAGCGCCAGAAGGACAAGGGTGATGAGCACTATGGAAAGCAGGGCTCTCCAGGAAAGTGAGTTGAGATCCTTTACGATACCCTCGGTGCCGTCTTCAGTGAGGTCAAGCATCACACCCCTGGGCAGGCTGCGCTCGATCCTTTCGATGGCTCCCGCCACCCTTCGGGCTGTAGCTACAGCGTTGCTTCCCGGGCTTCTGTCAACCTGAAGGGAGACCTGATCGAGGCCGTTGTAGCGGAAGATGGCGCCGGTCTGATCCGAGTAGCTCACACTTATCCCGTGAGAGATGTCGCCGATGGTCACGAAACGCCCGCCCCTGTAAGCCAGGGGGACGGCTTCGATCTCGCCGGGAGCTCCGGGCACGCTGCTGACCCTGAGCACCGCTTCGATGCCTGAGGAGTCGGTAACAACACCCACATTTCTGTCAACGATGCCGGCCCGGATGGCGTAGGCAACATGGGCAAGCGTGATGTCGTAGGCTCTCAGGGCTTCAAGATCGATGTTGATCACGATCTCTTCGGATCCCAGTCCTTCGACGATTACGGAGCTGACGCCGTCCACCCTTTCAAGGGCGGGAACGACGATGTCTTCCGATATCTGCTTCAGGACGGGGCGTTCGGCGCCCGTGAGGCTGTAGACCAGAAAGCCTTCGCTTTCCATCTCTCGCGGGACGGACTGTGTGATCTGGCTTGGTCTGACGGTGGCGGGAAGGTCACGGCGGATCATGCTGATCCTTTCCGTGAGTTCCATGGCTGCAACATCCATGTCGGTACCCTTGGCGAAGGAGACCGTAACCGTACTGATGCTGAGACCCGACGTGGATGAGACCTCCTCCACCCCCCTCACCTGTCTGGCGGCCTCCTCGATGGGTCTGCTGACCTGTTCGCAGACCGCCTCGGGATCAGCCCCGGCCCAGGTGGTGCTGACAGAAAGGCTTGGAAGGGTTGTATCAGGCGTTCCTTCGATGGGTATCCGGAAGAACGATACCACGGCCAGGCCAAGAAGCGCCGTGAACACCAGCGCGGTGCCCCTGGGGCGCCTGAGTACGAGATCTATCAACGACGGCCTTCCCGGAGAATGCTGTAAAGGACTGGGATGACAAGAAGGGTCAGCAGGGTGGCGACCATGATCCCGCCGATGACGGCAACCGCCAGGGGTTTTCTGAGCGCCGCTCCGGTGCCTAGTCCGAGAGCCATGGGCAGAAGGCCAAGAACCGTGGTGGTCGTAGTCATCAGAACAGGCCTGAACCTGTCCCTTCCGGCCCCAAGTATGGCCTCACGGGTCTGCATCCCCTCCTTGCGGAGCTGGCTTATGCGCTCAACAAGAAGGATGCCGTCGTTCACAACGATGCCCGAGAGTATGACCAGCCCGATCCCGGACAGCGCGTTCCAGCTCTGGCCGGTAACCATCAGCCCCAGAACGACTCCGATAACACCCAGTGGAACGGTGAACATTATGATGAACGGCTCGAGGAAGTTCTCGAACTGAACCGCGAGCAGAACATAGACGAGGGCGACGGCAAGGATGGCGGCGAGAAGGAGGCTTGATACCGTCCGGTCCATTTCCTCTATCTCGGGGCCTATCCGAAGCCTGACCGGAGTACCCTCGAGCACGGAACCGGAGAGGCTCCTGACCCGCTCGGAAGTGCCGGCCATGTTGGCCCCGCCGCCTGCAATGGTGACGGCCACCGCCCGGTTGCCCTGATAATGCTCGATGAAACCGGGAGTGTCCCTCACTGAAACGGTTACGAGCCTTGCGAGCTGAACCAGCCCTCCGTCGGTGGGCATTGCCCTGGCCAGGAGGGAGTCGAGGTGGATGCCCTCGCCACGGTCGCCGAGAACGACAACGTCAACCCGTTCGTCCTGGCGGTAGAACGTGGTTGCCGTAAGGCCACGGGAAAGGCTTTCGACGAAGTCCGCCAGATCGCCGATCGAGATCCCGAGGAGGGCAAGCAGCTCCTGGTCGGGAGTCATGACTATCTCGGGTTTGCCGGGAAGGAACTGAACGTCCGCGCCAAGTACGCCCGGGACAGTGCCGAGCACCGCACCCGCCAGTCCGTCTGCCGCGGCAAGCGTCACCTCAAGGTTATCACCCTCGAGGAAAACCGTAAAACCGCTGCCGCCCCCGAGGATCTGCCCCAGAAGGCCCTCCCTGACCGTAACCTGCAGGGGAAAACTGAAGAGCGCCGCCCAGGAGTCCCGCAGGGGGGCCACTGCCGCAAGCGCCGCATCCGGGCCGGAGTAACTGGAAGTAAGAAGGGCGTCCACCCCCTCCTCGGCCCGTACACCCATTCGGCCGCTTGTCCAGTCCGCTCCGGAGAGCGTGGCCATTTCTGTGGCTGCTTCGGATAGCTGGACCAGGCGCTCCATCGAAGTGCCCTCCTGGGCGCTGAAAGAGAGCTCGAGCTGCTTCTCGGGAACCTCGGGCAGAAGCTGCATTGGAAGGAGAACAGCGCCAAACAGGGCGGCAGCAGTCCCGACAAGGGTGGCGGTGACCAGGGTCCGGCGTCTTGTCAGAGCCCTGTCAAGAAGCCGGCAATACCATTCCTTCAGGGGGGCGGTCACATCTTTGGATGGACCGGTCTTCCCGATCTTCGCTGCCATGGCCGGGATCACGGTAACCGCCACCAGAAGGCTTGCGAGAAGGGCGGAACCCACCGCCAGGGCCTGGTCGCGGAAGAGCTGGCTGGTTATGCCCTCCATGTAGACCACCGGGAAGAAAACCACGACAGTGGTGAGAGTGCTGGCAACGATCGCGGGTCCGACTTCGCCTGTTCCGGTAATGGCGGAGGAGACCCTGCTCTCACCCAGCTCCCGTCGCCTGTAGATGGCTTCGAGAACCACCACCGCGTTGTCGACAAGAAGGCCCGAACCCAGGGCAAGCCCCCCCAGGCTCATGATGTTCACCGTCACACCGGCCATGTAGAGGAAGAAAAGCGAGATGGCGATGCTGAGTGGCAGCGACACCCCCAGGACCAGGGGGCTCTTCCAGTCCCGCAGGAAGAAGAACAGAATGCCGAAGGCGAGAAGGCCGCCGAGGATGAGGGCCTCGACCACTCCGCCTATGGACTCGCGTATGAACCCCGCATCGTTCTGTATGACCGAGAGCCCGAGTTCCGGGTACGCGAGTGTGAGGTCGGCTATCAGTCCCTCTACGCTTGCTGCCACTTCAACGGTGTTGGCTTCGGACATCTTGCGCACCCTGAGTATGATGGCCCGTTCACCGTTGAAGCTGGCCCATTCGGTTGGTGGCTTCTCGTCGAGGTAGACCTGAGCCACATCTCCCAGAAGAAGGGGTGATGTTCCCAGAAAACCTATCACCGTGTTCTCAACGTCTTCAAGTGTCTCGAACTCGCCCTGCAGTGAGAGGAAGAACTCCTTCTGACCGTCGAGGACCTCGCCTCCGCCGGCCGTAATCGCGTTCGCCCCCGCAAGCGCGGCGCTGACCGCCTGCGGATCGAGGCCAAGCTCTTCCATTGCGCCGGGGCGAAGCCTGACGAACACCGCCGGATCGGCGCCTCCGTCAACGGTCACCGATGCCACGCCGTCGGCCTGTTCAAGCCGGGCGGTCACGACGCGCCGGGCGAAGTCGGTTATGTCGGTCCAGGAGCCGTCCATGGTGAGAAGGATCTCCATGAAGGGTCTGGAAGAAGGGTCGTAGTCGACCATCGTGGGGCGCCCGGTGCCGTCCGGCAGCGACCAGCTGGCAATGTCCAGCTTTTCGCGGACCTCGAGCCGGGTGTAGTCCATGTTGGTTCCCCAGTCGAACTCGAGCGTGATGCGGCTCATGTCGCCGTACGACCGGGATGTGTAGGACCGAAGGCCCCTGACGCCCGCAAGGGCGTCTTCGAGGGGATCGGTCACGAGCCTTTCAACCTCGAAGGGGCTGGATGAAGGGTAGGTTGTTTCGATGGTGAGGCGGGGGTACTCGACGGACGGAAGGAGGTCGACGGGCATCTGGATCACGGCCACTGCACCCAGCACGGCGGCCACAAGGGAAAGAACGGTCACCGCCACAGGGCGGGAAACGGCAGATCCGGTCAGCTTCAAGACCCCTCCCTTCAGGACGGAACAGGTATTTGCCGGAAGTTAATAAAAACACGGAAGGAGATGCAAACCTGCCGGCTTTTTATATCAGCCCTGCCGACTTGTTACCGGCCATGATACCGATTCTCGGAGATGCTGCGGTCCGTTACAGATCCGTTCCGGCAAGTTCGATGAGGAACGCGTACTGGTTCGCGATGTCCGCAAGCCACGAATACCTTCCAGATGAACCGCCATGGCCCGCGCCCATGTTGGTGATGAACAGCAGGGGCTCATTGCCGGTACCGGAGCGGCGCAGCGAGGCGACCCACTTGGCCGGTTCCCAGTAGCCGACCTGGGAGTCGTAGAACCCCGCGGTTACAAGCATTGCCGGGTAATCACACGAAGCCACGTTGTCGTACGGTGAGTATGACAGCATGTAGTCAAAGAAGGCCCGGTCGGCCGGATTACCCCATTCACTGTACTCGCCGGTGGTGAGGGGGATGGTCTCGTCCATCATCGTGGTAACCACGTCAACGAAGGGCACGCCCGCAACAAGACCGCGCCAGAGATCGGGGCGCATGTTCGCAACCGCTCCGATAAGAAGGCCACCTGCGGACTCACCCATCCCGAACACCCTCCCGGGGTCGCACCAGCCGGTTTCACAAAGGTACTCGGCGCACGCTATGAAATCGGTGAAAGTGTTCTTCTTGGAGAGAAGCATGCCGTCGAGGTACCACCTTCGGCCCAGTTCCTGCCCGCCCCTGACGTGGGCAATGGCGTACACGAAGCCCCTGTCGAGAAGACTGAGGGTGCTTGAGCTGAACATGGGGTCGTTGCTGTACCCGTATGCTCCATAGCCGTACAGAAGAAGGGGATTACCGCCGGCTTCAAAAAGGTCGCTGCGGTAGACCAGCGAAATCGGCACCATCTCACCGTCGGGCGCGGGAGCCATAAGGTACCTGGTCTCATACAAGGAAGGGTCGTACCCCGCGACCGAGTCGGTCTTGAGGAATGTGAGCTCCCCCGTGATAAGACCGCACGATACCGTGGACCAGGGCGTGACAAGTGACGAGAACTCGAAACGGAACGATTCAGAGTCGTATTCGTGGTTGGACGAGGGATACACCGAAGCCGGTTCATCGGGCAGCGCAACCCGCATCCACTCGCCGCCGGGAATGGCGAGTACGCGAAGCCCCTGCCTTCCCTCCAACCTGTCAACAAGCACCAGGCTGTTCCTGAACCCGACGATATCCTCCAGAAGAACATCCGGATCGTGGAAAAGGACCTCGGTCATCTCGGGACATTTGGGTGGCATGGTCCTAAGGAGCCTGAAGTTCAGTGCATCGCTGTTCGTCAGCATGTAAAGGGAATCCCCCGCGAACTCGATGGAGTAAAGCACGCCTTGTTCCCTGGGGAAAACCAGTGCGGGATCCGCCCCGGGATCATCCGTTCCAATGAGGTAATACTCCGAAGTGTCAGTGCTTTCGGTTCCGATGACTATCCACTCCCTGCTTCGGGACTCGTACATCCATGGCCAGAACGTCGAGTCGGCCTCGTAGAACACCTCAAGGGGCGACTCGCCGGAACCCAGGGTGTACCGCAAAAAACCGGCGGTGCGCCGGGTCTCGTCAAGATACCCGAAGAAAAAAGTGCGGCTGTCGGCTCCCCAGGCCATGTCGCTGCTTGCGTTGTCCAGAGTGTCCTCCATGAAAACGCCGGTACGAGTGTCGAGAAACACTATCATCCCCCTGTGGTCGCCAAGGGTGTCGATACAAAGCGAGACGATGCACCCGTCCGGGCTCACGCTGAGGCCTTCGAGGGAGAAGTACTCACTGTCCCGGGCGAGTTCGTTCATGTCGAAGAGAACGCTCTCCGGGCCGTCGGAAGAACCAGGGCGCCGGAAGTAGACGGGATACTCGGCCCCGGCCTCGTAACGTGTGCCGTACCACCATCCGTCAAGCTCCCATGGCACCGAGGCATCCTCGGAGGGAAGCCTGTCCGCCATCTCTGTGACAAGGGTCTCCCTTATGTCGCCATTCCCGGTGAAGAATGCTTCAGCGTAACGGTTCTCTGCTTCAAGGTACTCGATGACCCGGGGGTCCTCCGAGTCCCTGAGCCAGTAGTAGAAGTCAGTCCGTACTCCGAAGGGCGACTCGATATCGTGGTGAATACGGGGAGCGAGCGGCGGGGATTGCAGCACAAAAAGGGTAACTGCGGCCAAAAAGGGAGACATGAGAACCTCCAGGATGAATTGGAAATGCACTGATCGGTGACTGGAATATACGTGCCCCGGAATGCGCCCCTGATGACCGGGCGAAAACTCTGGCTCCGGTTGCTGAAACCCCGCCGCGCCCATATAGTTTTGCCATACATCAGGGTTCGCAACACCTCGATCATTGCCGGGCATCAATTGTGCAAATGCTCAACCTGCAATGTGTTGCGCCAATCGTATCCGATATGAACAGGAGGTTCACAACCGTGATCAAGTACCTGAAGCTGAACGACGAGAAGTGCGTGGGATGCATGACCTGTCAGGCCACATGCTCCCGCCTGTATTTCAAGGAGGACGATCCGGCCAAATCCCGGATCCAGGTCTTCCAGATGGGGCTGGGTAAGTTCCACCTGGTCGCGTGCGACCAGGAGTGCCGCAAGTGCGTCATCGAGTGCCCCACCCAGGCGATCACCGTGAACGCCCAGGGCGTTGTGATGATAAACAAGAGCCTTTGCGTGGGGTGCCTGGCGTGCGTGGCGGTATGCCCCATCGGGGCCATGCGCTACTTCCCGGGTGATCCCACCCCCTTCAAGTGCATAGCCTGCGGCGCCTGCGTGAAGACCTGCCCGGCCGACGCCCTCGAGGTCGCCGAGAAGGAAGAAAGCCCGGCCTCCCGCCTTCCATTTGAGATTGCCGAGGCAGCGAGAAAGAAGGAGGTCCATACATGAGCGCCTTCAAGGCCGCCGACTTCATACTTCTGGGACAGTTCGACTTCGAACCCAGGAGCGTGCATCGCGGTTACGCCATGCGCACGCTCCACCTCGACGTGGGCACCCGGAAAGCAACCGAGAAGCCTGTTTCCGAAGACATGAAGAAGCGGTTCACCGGCGGCAAGGGTTTCGGCCTCAAGCTTCTGTGGGACGCGACAAAGGCTTCTACGAAGTGGAACGACCCCGAGAACGAGATAGTGTTCGGGATGGGTCCCATAGGCGGGAATACGAACTACCCCGGGTCGGGAAAAAGCCTCGTTGTGAGCCTCTCCCCCATGACCGGAGTCCCCATTGACTCGAACGTGGGGGGATTCTTCGGCCCCTACTTCAAGTTCGGGGGATGGGACGCCCTCGAGCTCCAGGGCAAGGCCGATGTTGAAACCATCATCTTCATCGATTCCAACAAGGGGACCGTGCAGTTCTTCGAGGCTCCGGCCGACCTTCAGCAGGACACACATCTCCTTGCCGAGGAACTGACGCACGCCTTCGCCCATGATGAGAAGGACCTGCAGTCGGTTTCGGTGGTGAGCGCCGGCCGGGGAGCCGACCACTCTCCCATGGGCATCCTGAACTTCAGCCTTTACGACAAGAGGCGCCAGGGCATCAGGGTCAAACAGGCCGGCAGGGGAGGCATTGGCACCGTTCTCCGCGACAAGAGGATCCGCGCCCTGGTCTGCCGGTTCTCAGGCGTGAAGCCCGACCTCAACAACGCGGCTGACCCCGCCGAGGTGCAGCGCATAGGATTGAAGCTGCACCGCGAGATAGTCGTGAACGACGATGCCCAGTGCAAGATGCGCAAGCAGGGCACGGCTCACCTGATGGAGATCATGAACAACTACGACCTCCTGCCGACAAAGAACCACAAGTACGGCCAGGACCCCAGGGGCGACGAGATCGCAAGCTGGGTGTGGGAGAAGCTGTTCAGCCAGAACCTGCCGGACGGCTGCTGGTACGGCTGCACCATGGCATGCGCCCATGCGGTGGACCATTACGAACTCCAGACCGGGCCATACAAAGGCTCAAAGGTTTGCGTCGACGGCCCCGAATACGAAACCGCAGCAGGTGTGGGAAGCAACCTGTACGTCTACGACCCGCTGGGCATAGTGGAGCTGAACTTCTACTGCGACACATACGGAATCGATACCATCAGCTTCGGAACCATGACCAGCTTCCTCATGGAGTGCTGGGAACTGGGCGTTCTGAACGCGGAGCGCACTGACGGCATCGATCTTTCATGGGGGAACTGGAAGGGCGCCGCCCAGATCCTGCACGACATGGCGAACGGCAAGCGCTTCGGTGTCCTTGCGGGAAAGGGCGTCAGGTTCCTGGCCGAACATTTCGCCCGCGAGTACGGCGCCGACCCTCAGTTACTGAAAGATATAGCCCTCCACGGCAAGGGGCTGGAGCAGTCCGAGTACATCTCGAAGGAATCCCTGGCCCAGCAGGGCGGATACTATCTCACCAACAAGGGGCCTCAGCACGACGAAGCCTGGCTGATCTTCATGGACATGGTCAACAACCACATCCCCACCTTCGAGAAGAAGGCGGAAGCGCTGCACTATTTCCCCATGTTCCGGACCTGGTTCGGTCTGCAGGGCCTCTGCAAGCTCCCCTGGAACGACGTGGAGCCAGCCGACAACGGAAAGCACCCCGAACCGAACAAGGTTCCCGAGCATGTGGAGAACTACTTCAGGCTGTATACGGCCATCACCGGAGAGCCGCTCACCTGGGACGGCCTGGTGAAGCAGAGCGAGCGCGTCTACAACTTCCAGCGCACGTTCAACATCCGTCAGGGATTCGGCCACAGGAAGGATGACTATCCCCCCTACAGGGCCATGGGTCCGGTTTTCGAGGACGAGTACCAGGCCCGGGAAGAGCGGTACGACAAGCAGATGCGGGAGAAGATCGGCATCGACCCCGCAGGAAAGAGCCTTGCTGAGAAGGTGAAGATCACCCGCGACTACCGGATGAGCCAGTACGACTCGCTTATCGACGCCGTGTTCAAACGCAGGGGCTGGACGCCTGACGGCTGCCCAACCCCCGAGCACATGAAGGAGATCGGCATGGACCTTCCCGAGGTGCTTGAGGTTCTGAACGCGCGAATCGCCGGCAAAGCTTAGCACAGGCAGACAAAGACGGCAGCCTTCCCTCGGGGGGGCTGCCGTTTTTGGTCAGAGTGATGTTGACGCGCTTGTCCATCCGCAAAGTCGTCCTCGCTGCATCGGTGTAGCGCAACGCTTCATGTTCGAACTCGGGTATGCGTTTCCATTCTCCGCGTTCGACCGAGTCGAGCAGGCTCTTCTCGTCAGGTGTCAGATTCATCTTGATTACCTCCCAGATACTGTCGTGTCATCTTCCTGCTCGGAATGATCGTCTTGAGGATGTCGAGGTGCGACCTGTTCCGAAGCCCGGTCAGGTGATCAAAACCTGAGGAGCCCGAAGAGGTGGTACTCATGGAAGTTTTCCTAACAGGATGCGGCAGTCCTGTCCAGTGGAGTATCGGTCGCTGGGAAACTGCCCGCTACCTGCCCCTGGGGTCCCACCTGAGGTCCGAAGCGCCATTTACGGGAAGAAGGCTTGCAGCGCCCTCGTTTGAGGGAACCCAAACCAGCCCGCCGTCTCCCTTGACAAGAAGGACTCCCGAGCCGTTGCCCGCCCAGAGGGCTTCACGAAGCGTGTAGCTGTCCAGCCTGACGATGGCAGCGCCCTGGCCCCGTGAATCGACCCGGTAAAGCGAGTGAACACCGTCGGTGGTCATGGGGTCAGCCCCCCCGGCGATGAAGACGAAAACGCTTCCGTCCCGCGCAACGCAGGGGTAACCGTAGAAGTAGTAGGACCGCGCAGGCACCTCCTCGCCCATCATCGTGCAGCTCCAATCCGGAGCTTCGAGGCGGCAGAACGACTGCTGTCCTCCAACTGTGGGAAACCCAATGAAGAGTGACTGCCCGTCAGCGGCCCATGCGGAGTTCCCCTCTCCCTCCAGTAGAATGGTCAGGCTGCCGCCAGTTTCCTTGAGTGCCGTGGACAAGCCGTAGACGCTTTCCAGCGGGTAATCGTAGCAGGTGACGAGCAGAAGCCCACCGTCCGGCGACCACGAGTCGACACCGCTTATCACACGGCACTCGCCGGAAGAACGGGGGTCACCGTTGGGATGAAGGACGGTAACCGCGCTGTCCACCGGGTTGACCGCCATAAGACCGTTGTGGATGAACGCAATGGTGGAGCCGTCGGGAGACCACCGGGGGGAAGCGATCCCGCCGGTGATCCGCGCCACATCGTTGAAGGGCGCGACACCACTCCCCGCGGGTGGCAACGGCTCACCTTCCAGAAGCACCCTTCGTTCACCGTCCGCTTCCAGCAGGACAAGCGAGTTGCCGGTTACGAGAACGATATCACCCGTGGAGTGCGAAACATCGAAGAACTCCACTGGAAAGGCCTCTTCCGTCACCCGGTTAAGGATTTCGCCGTTACGGGAGAGCCTGTGCACCTGCCCGTCCAGAAGGAAACATACCGCCGAGGGGAGAATGCTTCTCCCGGCGTCGGGAGCTGGAAATGAAAATGCCTGAAAGGCATGAAGTGCGGAAACAGCCATAAGCGCAACTCCAAAAAGGATAATCTTCATGATCGACCCTCCATATTCTTCCGCCGCCGTTACACTAACGACTCCCCGGATGGAATGCCATTTGCACAGAGTCGAACCGCTGTTGCTCCACGCATACCATAACTGAGCCAGCTTCTCGCGTGGTCACCAACACCAAACTAATCGGTCGACAGTTGCGGAATACATGCCATCATTGAAAGGACATGTCAGTGATTGACCCTCATCGAACGGTTATGTATCGTCGAGCCGGTCATTTCTACCTGCAGGAAGCCCTTACACCCGGATAATCTTCCGTCTGGTGCTTGAGGGGTTCAATACGGAAGCAACCATGCTGGAGGGAAACAGAATGTTGTCAGGAAAATCAGTGTTCGCAAGGATCGCTTTCCTCGTCGCCGCAAGTGTGCTTCTGGCAGGGACCGCTCATGCCGATGGGGTCGGCGAGGTTGTGACATGGGGCTACAACGAGTCCGGCCAGTGTACTCCGCCCTCGCCAAACCTGGGTTTCGTATCGATCTCCGCAGGGGGCCAGCATGGCCTGGGGCTGAAGAACAACGGAACCATAGCCGCCTGGGGATGGAACTACTGGGGTCAGTGCATCATTCCCTCCCCAAATCAGGACTTCTCCGCCGTCTCGGCGGGGGGTTCCCACAGTATTGCCCTCAGAGACAACGGAACGATCGCGGCATGGGGCTACAACGAATACGGCCAGACCGATGTTCCTGACACCGGCCCCTTCACGGCGATCTCAGCGGGACTCCACTTCAATGCTGCCCTTAGGGAAAACGGATCGGTTGCCCTGTGGGGCTACAACAACAAAGGTCAATGCAACCCGCCTTCTCCAAACGCGGGCTTCACATCGGTATCGGCTGGTTACAGCCACGCTCTGGCGATCAGATCGGACAGTTCAGCAGTCGCCTGGGGATGGAACGACAACGGGCAGTGCAATGTTCCCACACCCAATGCCGCCTTCATAGCAGTGGCAGGCGGAATGATACACAGCATGGGTCTAAAAGCCGACGGCACCGTAGTCTGCTGGGGTGGAAACTCTTACGGCCAGTGCACTGTTCCGGCACCCAACCAGGATTTCGTGGCGATCGCGGCAGGCGGAATTCACAGCATGGGGCTCAAGTCCGATGGAACCGTTGTCTGCTGGGGTCACAACGGGTACGGACAATGCGATGTCCCCGCGCCCAACAGTTTGTTTACCGCAATTGATGCCGGTGGCGAGTTCAGCGCCGGAGTCAGGTGGGACCTGACCTCTGTGGGAGATGACGAGGTCCTTTCTCCGGAACCTGTCGTGTGCTCGGTTTCCCCCAACCCGTTCTCAACATCTGTCTGCATCACCTTCGTGTCCCCGGCAATCCTCGGGGCGAAACTCGAAATATTCGACACGGCGGGAAGGTCAGTGAGATCCATGGAGCTCGGCAATATTCAGTGCGGCAGTCACTCCCTGATCTGGAACGGACTCAGCGATCAGGGTGTCATGCTCCCCTCGGGGATATACATCCTCAGTCTTGGCGGAAACGGTTCAAACCGGCTGAATGCAAGGCTTGTACTGGTGCGCTGATCAGGGGGCCAGCAGATAAAGGGCCAGAAGCGCCAGGGTGAAGAAAAGCGCTCCGACGGCGGTGGCAGGGCTGCCTTTCCTCAGATAGGCTTCGGTGGGGCTCTGGGGATTGTAGGTGACCGTGACTTCGGTGCCCACAGGGTAGCGGTTCACAACTTTCCTCCAGTGCGATTCGAACGATGAGGAGTGGTTTTCGTGGCCCGGATGGATCGCCTCAGTGATGTACCCTGTACCGTCCACCTGGTAGGAGCACTGCACCAGAGGCTTGTAGATGATGCTCTCGCCATCGTCCATCCTTGCTATCTCGGAGTGGATCACAACACCCCCGGCTACGGGCCACCCCCTCATCCTGAGGTATTGAATCAACTCCTTCACGAAAACCGCAAGGGTGATTGTTCCCGCCAACAGCACAAGGTACCGCGCCGTCTCCGGCGGCATCTCGGGGATCCTGTCGCTGATCCTTCCCGCCAGAACCGCCACGGCTATCATGCCCACGATCGCAAGCATGTTCCACGGTCTGATGATCGCCCTGCGAGGCTTTTCTGACACGGGTCGCTCCCCTTTTCGCAGCTTCAGGCGGGTCAGGAAGTACTGCCGCCAAAGAATACCCTGTAACGGGCCGACAGTCCAGATCGGCGCTTTTACATTCCGTTACGCCCCGTTCACACGGGAAGAACGAACCCCCTGAAGGATACCTGAAACCTGAAACTGAAAGGAGTTGTATGAGCACGGCGGCATTGTTCCTGGCGCTCCTCGCTTCGGGAACCGAAGGGGAGAACGGGATTGTCAGGGTTATTGTCGAAGGCATCGATCCGCAACAGGGACGTCTCGTTGTGTTTCTCTTTCAGGAAGAGGCAGGAATCCCTCCATCTCCCGACCTGATCTTCGCGGGAAGCTCCGGGAGCAGTGGTGACAGCACCGTTACCGTACCTTTTCTCGGGGTGCCGCACGGCGCCTATGCGCTGATGGCATTTCAGGACACCGATGGAAACGGACTTCCCTCAGTCGATCCTTCATCGGGGCCAATGGAGCCGTTCTGCTATTCGCGCGCTGAACCGGCATCCCTCGGCAGCATTGCAGAGGATGTGTCCGAATTCCAGCGCGTGTCGTTCATTCACCAGGGAGACGAGACAACTGTCGGGCTTGTTCTCTCACCTGTGAGACCCGGGAACACCGGCAGACCAGGGGGTATGGGAAGGCCGGGTGGACCCCCCGGAGGGGGCGGGGCTGGAAGACCAATGTGACTTGCCTTTACCGAGACAGTGCTTTCACCGGTTCCATTGAGGCGGCCCTGGCGGCGGGGAACACCCCCGCCGCTACACCCACAAGCAGGCTTACAGTGAAGGCCACCGCAAAAGCCCATGGCTCCATGCCGGAGGGAATTCCGGTAGCGGCCGATATGAGCCCTGCCAGAACAGCTCCAGCCGCGATGCCGGCAAATCCTCCAACCATTGACAGAACGGCGGACTCGGTGATGAACTGGTGCATGATCTGGTGCTTTTCCGCCCCAAGAGCCATGCGAAGACCGATCTCACGCGTTCTCTGGGCCACACTCACCAGCATGATGTTGGCAATACCCACTGACCCGATGAGAAGTGATAGCCCCGAGAGTCCCAGCAGCCCGATGAAAAGCCACTTCGAAACCGATGAGAAACCCTCCTGAAGCTGGCTTGACGTCATTATGTCGAAGTTGTTGTCATCGTTGATCCCAAGCCCCCTCAAGCGGCGGACCACACTCTCCACCAAGGGAACCATACTGTCAACCATGCTTGGGCTCTCGATCTCCACCATGAGTTCCAGGCTTCTTCCAAGGTTCTCCCATTTCTGAAAGACCGTGTACGGGATGATCACTACGTTGTCCTGAGACTCACCAAGAACCTGCCCCTGGTCCGAGAGCGTTCCGATCACAGTGAGGCCGACACCCTGCACCTCGATCCTCTTCCCCGGCGCCGCTTCCTCACCGAAGAGCCGCTGGGACACTACTGCCCCGATCACACAGACATCCTGCCCCGCCGTAACCTCGAACTCCGTCATGAACCTGCCGGAATCTACCGAGCGATGCCCCGCATCCAACCATCCCTGAGATGTTCCAATGAGCTGGATACTCATCTCCACACCGTCCGCTGTCTTCACGGTGGCAAACGTTCGGGCCACTGGAGTCACCGCAGCGACCCCATCGACCTGCTCGAGGGCCTTGGAGTAAGAAACCTCGAGTTCAGGGCGACCCTCACGCATCCTTCCCGCCCCACCACCCATGGAGGGTCCGGACGATCGCTGGATGTAGATCGTGGATGTGCCCATGCTTTCAAACTCATCGTTGACCTGGCCCCGGAACCCCTGAAGAAGGCTGGTTACGCTGGTCATTGCCGCTATTCCCACAGCAACGCCAAGCATCGTGAGAAAGCTGCGCATCCGGTTCGCCACCACAGCACCGAGCGCGGTGGGAATGTACTGGAAGACCGCACGGTTACTCATGCCTCAGAGCCTCCATGGGAACAAGCCGTGACGCTTTCCACGCGGGGAAAACTCCGAACAGAAGCCCGACGACTCCCGAAAAGCCCAGCGCCGCGGTCACTGACCATCCGCTGATGACCGCTGGCAATGGCGTCAGCCGGTTCACCCCGAAAACAACAAGAATCCCGAGAAGAAGCCCGATAAGCCCACCGATCGTGGAAACCATTACGGCCTCAGCCAGAAACTGCACCACCACGTTGCCCCGGGTGGCGCCAAGCGCCCTGCGCGTTCCTATCTCCGTGGTCCTCTCCGCTACGCTCACAAGTGTGATGTTCATTATCCCGATGCCCCCGACAAGAAGGGAGATGGCAGCAATGCCTATGGTTACCGCGGCCACGCCGGACAACAGCTCGTTGATCGAACTGAGGGCGCTTTCCTGGGTAACGATGTAGAAATTGTCGTCCTCTTCCGAGGCAAGCCCGCGAAGCCTTCGCAGGACTTGAGTTGCCTCCTCCTGACATGCCTCCATCTCCACGCCTTCGGCGGGCAGTACAGTGATCCTCACATCGGTGTCCGGCCTTGCGAAGAGGTTTCGAAACGTGTTGAAGGGAACTGAAACGTTGTCGTCCAGGCTTCTCCCCATTACGCTTCCCGCGGCTTCGTTCAGACCGATTACGGTGAACCTGTGTCCCTCAATGAGTACCGATACTCCGATGGAGTCTGAGGTGAGTTCCAGTGCTTCGGTGACACCAGAGCCAAGGATGCAGACCCTGGAACACGATTCGTCCTCGGCCCAGTTGAAGAACCTTCCTGCTGCGATGTCGGACCCCGAGACTTCTTCGTGGGAAGGAGACAGACCTTGGATCATTACATCCCCCGCGCTCAATCCGTGACGGATGACTGTTCCACTGGCGTTCCCTCTCCACGAGACGGCAGCGGCCGTTGTCACGCACTCGGCGAGGGCTTCAGCCTCGGAGTATGTAAGCGGCGGCCAGGAACGTGACTTCGCCATCGATTCTGCGTCGTGAAAACCCGGGTTGTGTCTGGAGATGCTGAAAGCCCTGGCGCTGAGCATGTTTTCGAACTGCTGCTGCACGAACCCTCCGATGCCCGACACCACCCCCACAAGAACCACCACAGCTGTCACGCCCACCGTGACTCCGAAAGCTGTCAGCAGGCTTCTGACAGGGTTTGAGCATAGCGAACCCAGCGCGGCGGAGACGATCTCTCCCTGTCTCATGAGCCCGTATCCTCCAGAACCCGGCCATCACCGAGGCGAATCATTCTTGAACCCATGGTCGCGACCAGGGGATCGTGGGTCACGAGAAGGATTGTGTTGCCCTCGCTGTGCACCTGCTGTATCAGGTCCATTATGGAACGGCCCGTAACGCTGTCCAGGTTCCCGGTTGGCTCATCCGCCAGAAGCAGTGAAGGGCATGTGACCAGAGCCCTTGCTATCGCCACGCGCTGTCTCTCCCCACCGGAGAGTTGGTTGGGTCTGTGGTGAGCCCTGGAAGCCAGGCCCACCCTGTCCAGAATGGCAAGCGCCCTTTGACGCCTCTCCTTTCCGGAAACACCACCGTACATCAATGGAAGTTCCACATTCTGCAGGGAGGTCGACCGGGGAAGCAGGTTGAAGGTTTGGAATATGAATCCGATGTTCCTGTTCCTCACCCTGGCCAGCTCACCATCGTCCATTCCGTCTGCACGTCTGCCCATCAGCGTGTAGCTGCCGGAATCGGGACGGTCAAGACAGCCGACAATGCTCAGAAGGGTGCTTTTTCCGGAACCCGATGCGCCCATGACCGTCGCGAACTCCCCCTGATGAAGTTTCAGGTTCACACCCACCAGGGCATTCACCGGCACATCCCCCATCATATAAGTCTTCCCAAGGTTCTCGGCGTCAACGACCAACCGGCGGGAACCCGGGGTTTCCTGTCGAAGCATTCCGTCCACCTCCCGACACACCCAGAGGGTCTCCGTTCTGAAGTGTTCTGAGAAGCCCGGTTGGACCGCTGACTATGCTGTCGCCGGGAGAGACACCGAGAACCTCGATCTCCATGATGCTGTTCACACCGGTTTCCACGGGAACGACGCGTACAACTCCGTTGTCCACGACGAGAACGGATGAAACAGGTTCCGTCCCGTGAACAGACCTGCGGACAATGCTCTGGATCGGTACGATGACGCACGACTCTTTCCTGGCCGTTACTATCTCAACCGAGGCGGACATTCCGGAACGCATTCTGGGGTCGGTCTCGGAAAGTCTTACCAGGACCTCGTACTCGGACGCTGATGAACCGTCGCTCTCGTTGATCGAGGCAAGTCCGACCCGTTCCACCACTCCAGCGAAAACCATGTCGGACAGGGCATCCAGCGTGGCTTCGGCAGCCATTCCCTGCCTGACGTTCACTACTTCGCTCTCCACCATCGTGACACGGACAAGGAACCCCGACATGTCCTCGATCGTCAGTAGCACTGTTCCGGCGTTGTTCATGGTTCCCACAACTGCCATCTCCCCCTCTTCCACATTCAGGGCCGTCACTATGCCGTCCATTGGAGCACAGCAGGAAGTGTTCTCCCATGAGTCAAGCGCCTGTGATCGGGATGCCGAAGCTCTTGCCAACTCGGCCCGGCGGATCATCACGTTCTCGTCGGCCAGAGACGCCTCCTCGTCACTGGAGAGCCCGGCTTGGTAAAGAGCACGTATCCTGACCTGTTCCCTCTCCGCCTGATCCAGCGCTATCGAAGCGATCCGCACCTGGGCACCCGCCTCCTCCAGACCTGCCGCTGCATCGGACTGATCAAGGGTCAAAAGGAGCTGTCCCGTTGTCACCGTGTCACCTTCGCCAACTTCCAGCGTTTTGATCATCCCTGCTCTGGCGGCACTTACCTCTACCCTTCCAACCCCTTCCAGCGTCCCGGACCCGTCGGCCCTTTCCTCGAGGCTTCCCAGACGGGCAACGGTTATCTGAGCCCCCGAGTCCTGCGCCGCCGGTTTCCCAAGCAATCCCACTGCAAGTGCGGCAACAGGTATCAGTAGAAGAAGAAGCCGCTTTCTTTTTTTCATCTTAATTCTCCACTCTCGGACTCATGCCGTTCTGGACAAGGTACTCCACTTCGGCCCTGAGGCATTCGGTTAGCGCGGAGACCCGTCCGGCCTCCGCCTCTGAAAGGTCAGCATGCGCTTCCAGCAGTTCCTCAAGATCAAGGGCGCCCATCCCGTACTTCATTTCACAGAGATCGGCTTTCTGCCTTGCGTACTCGAGACGCAGCTCCGCAAGGGAGAGCCCCTCGGCGGAAGCAGGCAACACGTCCAGGGCAACACGTACCGCCGACGCGCTCTCAATCTCGGCCGCCGCAAGGTCGGCTTCAGCCTGCAGGACCGCAGCCCGTGCCGCAGTCGTCTGCCCGCTTCTCTGAAAGCCGTCGAAGAGCTGCCAGTTGACGTTCACACTCACACCCCAGGTTGCATTGTCGGATAGTTCGCCCAGGTCGAACTCGTCATCACTTAAACCCACCGAGCCCCCCAGGGAAATGCTGGGCAGCCACGAACGGGCGGCCGCACTCGCGCTCAGCTCGGCTCTCCGCAAGCCGACGCTGTCAGCGGACAGCGAGGGGTTTCTCCCCGCGAGGTCGCCCAAAGCCACTACCTCCAGCTCGTTGAGGGGAACGAGGATCCGGGAAGTATCGACTGTAAAGCCGGAGCCATCCTGAACACCACACAGAACGGCCAGAGTCTCCATCGTGGCCGCATATTGTTGCTCCTTCAGCAGAAGGGAAAGCCGGTCCCCTGTTTCCTCCACCCTGGCACCGGAGAGATCCACAGCGGTGGCCGAACCGGTTTCAAACAGGATCTCAACCCTCCGCAACAGCGTTGAGCTGCGTTCAAGTGCAGTCTGGGCAACGGATACCTGCATCATGGCCTCCACCGCATCGTAGAACGCCAGGGCAACGGATCGTTTGAGCGACAGCATGGCCGCCTCACTGTTGAAACCGGCCTGAACCATGCCCAGGGATGCCGCCCTTGTGGACAGAAGCGATGCTCCTCCCGCAGAGAACGGAATCTCCTGCGACAGGGAAAGCCCCACCGTATACGAATCGGTTTCCAAATCGGCCCAGGTGTGCCCGCAGGATGCGGAAAAACCCAGCTTTGGAAACAGCGCAGCCCGGGTCGTGATATAGGATGCCTCTGCCTGCATTCGGGAAGCGGTGATCTCATGGATCAGAGGCGAGTGTTCAAGCGCAAGGACGGTGAATCCCTCAAGGTCGAGTGAAACTGGTTCAACTGCCAGAACCATGATCATAACAAGCTGGAACACGATACCTCCATTACCAGCAGCATGGTTGCAGTTTTGTTCATCACGGCCAGAGCTTCGAAGGAGAGGTCATCCGTCGGGTAACCCGTGCTGCTGGACAGGGCCGTATCCTCGCCGCAATCAAGCCGAGAATCTCCATCCTCGTCGTGAAAGACCAGAACAACAAACCTTCCATGTGGAATCCCGCGAAGTTCTGTGAACACACGGGAGTTGATTATCGGGCTCATCACGACATGCCGCGCCCTCGAAAGATCGATGGGGGTTTCCCATGACTCTTCGTAGAAGAACGCAACAACAGCTACGCCCCGACAGACGGAGAAACCCGAGACTTCAACCTGAACGGTGCTTCCCGGTCCGATCTGGCTCAACGTGAGAGCGAAAGCCGACAGACAACAGCAAACCATCTCGCACTTCCTTCCTTCGAACATGAAGGGATGATGCGAGCTTGCTGTTACGGCGTTCTTTCAGATTTGTAACCGAATGTGAAAAGTACGGGCGCGGCTACTCGCCCCCCGACACCGCGAACACCCTCTCCTTGCTGAGACCGGCCTCCCTGAGCACCTGCTGACGCTTGATCTTCTTCGTCGTGGTCTTGGGGAACTCACCCTCCCTGAGGATGAAGTGTGAGATCCGTTTGTAGGAGGGGTTCTGGGAGTTTACCCTGACGATCTCGCCCCGGATCACGCCCAGGCCAAATTCCTCGGTCAGCTTCGCGCCCCGGCTTTCGGCAAGGTTTATCAGGGCTTCGTAGTCCGGGAGGACTATGGTCCATATCTCCTCGCCCTTGGTCTCGGACTCTCTGCCGAAAACAAGGCTTTCGGAGATGTAACCGCAGCGGTTTAGAACGTGCTCGAGTTCCTCGGGGTAAACGTTCTTCCCGTTCTTCGCCACGATGACGTTCTTCTTCCTTCCCGTCACCCGGAGGACCCCGTTGCGGAAGACCCCGAAGTCCCCCGTTCTGAACCAGCCGTCGGGGGAGAGCACCCGTGAAGTTGCCGCGGGGTCGTTGTGGTAACCGATCATCACATTCGGCCCACGGACAAGTATCTCTCCGGCGCCCTCAGGGTCGGGGTCGTCTATCCTCACTTCCACATCCGGAAGGGGCGGTCCCACGGTTCCCGGTTCAAGCACATCGTACCGGCAGACCGCGACGATGGGCGAACACTCGGTAAGCCCGTAGCCCTGGAGCATCCTTATCCCCAGATCAGCGAACCCGCTCATGACCTGGGCATCCAGCGCGGCACCGCCGGATACCAGTGTACGCAGTTTGCCGCCGAAGCGTTCGTGAACGCGGGCAAACACCTTTTTCCTTATCCCGCGGTTGCCGAAGAACTCACCGGCACTGCACACCATCTTTCCAAAGGCGAACTTGAGGGCTCCGCCCTTCATGCTTCTGATCTGGCCGATTATCCTCCGGTACATCCCCTCCCACAGAAGGGGAACCCCCAGCATCAGCGTTATGCCGTGCTCGGACAGGTCATCCAGTATGTACCGGAGCCCCCGGGAAATCACCACGGTGCAGCCGTGCTGCAGCGGGCAGAGAAAACCGCACACGCACTCGTACATGTGATGGAACGGAAGCACGGAAAGGAACACCTCGTCGTTTTCGATGTATGCCGAGGAAAGCATCATCTGAAGGTCGCTGAGGATGTTGCCGTGGGAAAGCACCACTCCTTTGGCAGCCCCCATGGTCCCGGATGTGTATGAGATCACCGCAACATCGTTGGAATCGGTGTCAGTGGGCAGAACACGGGTCGACCCGGCTCCCTTTTCCATGAGCCGCTCAATTGTCGTAAAGAGAGGCTTCTCGCTGCAGTTCATCACGAAATGACTGCTGCAGTGCGCTTTACCCGTGCCGACAAGCGTCTGGACCGCCTCCTGGAACGCACCGTCGAAAACGAATGTCCCGGCGCCTGAGTAATGGATTATGGCGCTGATGTCAGCCGTAGACAGCTCTTTGTCTATTGGCACCACCACGCCACCGGCCTTCATGGTTCCCAGGAAGGTGACAGCCCAGCTTATCCCGTTCCTTCCCGATACGGCAACCACGGGTTTCTCGCCCAGTTGCAGAAGCCCGCGGGCGAAAGCCTCGGACATCTCGTGAATGCGCCTGAACGAAACCTCTGCGGTTCCTCCATCCGAAGATGGTTCTCGCATGAACACCGCATCCCCCCACTTTTCAGCGGAAGCGTCAAGCATGGCGGGAATGGTGTCGAACCTGTGTATGTTCCGAAGAGGCCCGCCCGGGTAGGATGATCTGCTCATGGCACCTTTCCTTGTTGCTGGTAACAGGGAATCAATAAGGGCTGGCTTTGGCGAAAACAACCCGGAGACTATCCAGTTCTGTCCTTCTCCAAATCCTTGAGGTATTCTCTTTGAAGGCTCGGCAGGTACTTGAGGGACGACAGGACTGAAAGGCGATCCAGGCTTGCCACGCGACGGGAAGGCAGCGGTTGCGCTACTGTGAGACTTCTCTGCCGGGCGATGGGTCCCATGTCTTCAACAAGGGCATCTGCCATGTCGGCAGTGGGCTGGTTTCCCTTCTCTATGGCATCCATCGTATCCTTGATCGCGTCGTAGTATAGCTTCCTGTCTCCCGAGGATATCGCTGTTCGGGCGGCATCAAGCCGCACCCTGAGCTGGCCTATATGGAACCAGGCCTCCCGCTCGGCAAGCACCCCATCGTTTCCGATGATTCCCCGGAGCTGAACGAACGTGTCCAGCAGGGTCCTGTCCCCCAATTGGGATGTTTGGAACTCTCTGATTGCCTCTTCCTTTGGTAAAAACCCCGATACAGTGTCATCCACAAGAGCGTTCACCCTGAGCCTGAATTCCCGGGTCGCTTCGAACCAGTCCCTGACTCCTGAATACTCGTCGCTTCGCCTGATCCGAAGCAGAAGCCACGCGCCGTCCTCCAGTGGAGCATTGTTGTAGAGAGGCATCTGAAGATGACCACTGCTGCTTATGGACAAATTCCGTTCAGCGAGGGGAGTACCCCGGTGAAGAAGGATATAGTTTCTGGGGCCCACCACCGATTCCGGTTTCAGGGCAAATTCCAGGCCACTGAAGGAAAAAAGCGGTTCCCTCTTCTCTCCCGTGTCCTGCAGCAGCGTGCGAACCCCTCCGAGAATTTCCGACCCGGCAACGGAGAGAAGCCTGACTGGACCGGTAAGCGTGGCGGTATCCACCATGCCTGCAGTCACTCCAAGACTGGCGTTTGCCGCGCTTTTCAGAAGGCCGGCGATGACAGTGTCCCTCTTGATCGCAGTCAAGGTTGCGGCGAAGGTGATATCGCCTCCCCGGTAGTTTCTGTCAGGAAGCACCGAGCGGTCGAAAACGGGCGCAAGCCTGCTTCCGCCATTTAGTTGAAATGTTCCAAGGGCAATCTGGTAGGTTTCCAGCCCTCCAGCAAGCTTGATCTCCAGTGTTCCGGAAGCCATCCTTTCCGTGAACCAGTTGCTTTTCTTGTTTATGTACCAGGCAACGGCATCCACACCTACATAGTGATTCATTGCGGTCAGCTTGCCCGAATCGCCGGGTGCAGGATCCTTGATTGCATAAACACTGTGTTCACCCTTCCCAGCCTCTATGCCTGCCATTTCAGCCACCTTTCGTTCCGGTTCACATATCTGCCGCAATGCACGGTTGTGCAGCATATACTATCGCCATGCCTTCATTCAGTCAAGGATATTGTAATGATACATGATATCACTGCCATAATGTTTGACCCTCGTGATCATGCCAAACTCATAGAACAAGGAAAAGGTCGCCGGACTCTCATCCAACGACCTTTTTGCTGTCTGGTACCCCGTAGTGGACGGTTCTTGAATCTTGGCCAGGCAGGTATTGACACTTTCGTCTCGAAACATCATCATTCACATGCGGTTGGGAGGGCTGCAGATGCAGTTCGTTGACTTCGGTCACCCGGCCGCATTCTTCATTCAGGAGTGTGATGTACCTTCTTTACCTTGATGATTCAGGCTCTGCGCAAAACCAAAAAGAGGATTACCTTGTTCTCGGTGGGGTCGCAGTGTTTGAAGCACAGGCCGAATGGTTTTCACGCTCTCTTGATTCTCTTGCTGCGACGATAGACCCTGGTGATCCAAGATCTGTTGAATTTCATGCTTCAGAGATTTTCTCAAGAAGATCAACACCCTGGAACAGGTTCTCCAAAGACGAGGCAAGAGGGATAATAACCGCGGTACTGAAAACAATGGATTCAGCCTACGGAACTGCTCGTGCCTTCGCGTGCGCTGTCCACAAGCAGTCATTCCCGGACAAGGATCCCATGGCCCTTGCATTCGAAGACATTTGCAGCAGATTCGATCTCTTCCTTGGACGGTTGCGGAAAGACGGCGACAGGCAACGGGGTTTGATCATTCTTGATAACAGCTCTTACGAGACTTCTCTCCAGAGCATGTCCCGTGACTTCCGATACATCGGCACGAAATGGGGAAGCATTAGCAGCCTTGCCGAAGTCCCTCTGTTTGTTGACTCCCGATCCTCCCGACTCGTTCAACTCGCAGATCACATCGCCTATGCGGTTTTCCGTAGATACAACAGCAGCGATTCCCATTACTTCGATGTTTTTGCATCACGCTTCGACGAGGATTCCGGGATCATTCACGGTCTTTCGCACAAGCACAACATCAATCAGAATTGCCTGTGTCCTGCCTGCCTGTCTCGAAGGCTTTCGCAGAAGACTTGAAAAAACGCCTGATCCCTCAGTTCAATCAGTGTAAAAGAAAACCCCGCCGAAGCGGGGTTTTCTTACCGGGAGCGGGACTTGAACCCCCGGGAATCCTGCCGTCTGGCAACAGCCTCACCATCCCTTCAAAACCTCGGTAACCTTCTCCAGAAGGCCCGAGACAGAGAATGGCTTCCTGATGAAGTTTATCGCGTCGGGCGAGAAGCCGTGGCTTGAGATGACGCCGCTGGCGTACCCGGACATGTAGAGCACCCTGGTCTCCTGGTGGGTCTTGAGGACGGCTCTGTAGACCTCGGGACCCTTCATTCCGGGCATGACCATGTCAGTCAGGACAAGGTCTATCGCCTCATCGTAACCCTTCGCGATCCTCACGGCGTCTTCGGTGCTTTCAGTGACCAGGACCCTGTAACCGCTGCTCTCCAGGATACATGCCGCAAGGCTTCTCACTATTGGCTCGTCCTCGACCACCATTATCGTGGCCGGGGAAGTGGTTGCTTCCCCCCGGGGTTCGGCTTTCACGGCAACGGGAAGTGCTTCGGATGAGAGCGGTAGGTGTATGGTGAATGTCGCGCCCTGACCCGGATGACTCGCCACGGTTATCGTCCCCCCGTGCTGTTTGACGATTCCGTAGACTGTTGAAAGCCCGAGACCCGTTCCCTTTTCCTGGGGTTTGGTGGTGAAGAACGGTTCGAAGATGTTGCGGAGTGTTTCGGCATCCATGCCCACGCCCTGGTCGCTCACCCTTATGACGGCGCAACAAGCGGCTGCTTCCCCCGTTTCCTGCGCCGATTCCATCCTGGAGACGCCCGACTCGATCGTGAGTATCCCCCCTTCGGGCATGGCGTCCCGGGAGTTGATGGCAAGGTTCAGCAGGACCTGCTCGATCTGGGACCTGTCGGCCCTGATAAGAATGGGTTCCTGATGAAGAATGGTCTCAAGCACGATGTCATCGCCCAGGGTATGCCTGAGCAGGTTGTTCAGGCCTCCCAGAACTGCGTTCACATCGATCACACTGATGTCCAGAACCTGCCTTCTGCTGAACGCCAGAAGCTGCCTGGTAAGGTCCCGGGCCTTGCATCCCGCGTCATGTATGGCATCGAGACCGCTCTGGACCCTTTGCGAGAGGTTGTCTTCGGCAAGAAGCAGCTCACAGTAACCCAGCACAACGGAAAGCAGGTTGTTGAAGTCGTGGGCGACACCACCCGCAAGCCTTCCCACTGCCTCCATCTTCCGGGCCTGAAGAAGCTGCGACTCAAGGCCGGTCTTCTCCGTTACATCGCGTATGAAGCCGCCGACTCCCGTTCTGCCGTCGCCCAGTGGCACGGGGAACTTGCGGGTTTCAAAGGTACGGTTGCCTGAGGTTTCTTCGCCTATCACAAGCCTGTTTTCCTGAAGGGCTGCAAGGTCGCTCTCCCGGCAGGCCCGGGCACTTTCCGGCGGCATGAGGTCGGCATCGGTCAGGCCAGTGACTTCCTCGGGCGTCCTGCCGAAGAAGGCTGCGTTCGCGTCGTTGACGAACAGGTAACGCAGGTTCTCATCCTTGAGGAACGCCATGTCATCAATGGCGTTGACAAGAAAAGCGCTCAGCCTGACATCGTACCCCAATTGAGCCTCACAACCTCAGCGGTTTTATGCTTCGAAGGACCGTGTACAGAACCGCAGCCCCACCGGACACACCCGCCGCGACCCACGCCCATGCCGCCTCGCCACCGCTTCCAAGGAACGCGAAGATCGCGGTGATGATCAGGAACAGGATGTTGAAGTTGATGATGCGGGCAAGCTTGCCGACGGGGTACTCAGCCGCCATCACATCGCCGCCCGAAGCGTTCACCAGGGCTTTGAATCGCTTGCCGCCGTAGCTGTACTCCATGAGCCAGAGCGGCAGGTAGACAAGGTCTACCTTGTCAACCTCGACTGCCGTGTCGCAGTCGGTGATCGTGGTAGCCTTGCTGTCGGCCTGTTTTGCGTGGCGGTTCACGATCCGGCTTCTCGCGTTGGCTTCGGCCCTTTCCTGGGTGATCTGGCCGTTCACGAGGTTCTTCTCCATGCCGGAGTCACGGATCTTCTGGATGGAGAATCCCACTGTACCCTCAAGAAGGTTACGGTTCGGCGCTGTGGCGCTGCCGCCCAGCTTCAGGAAGAACCTGCCCCAGACCGGATGGACATTGGTCTTGCCCGGTTCGAGCATGTCGATCCCCCAGAACTCGGTGGTTTTCTCCCTGGCGTAAACCGGCCATGTGAACTCCTCTGTGAAGCGGCCGCTGACGGGCTCCCAGTAGGTCTCGGTCTTCTTGTTGTCGCCGGTTCCGATCGTGCGGGTCTTCTTGTCCTTGCCCCGCCAGTTCGTGGTGGCCCTTGCGGTGACTATCCAGTAGGGGAGCACCAGGGGTTTGGTGTCGCCGATGCTTGAGAGGGCGGGCAGATCCTTCGGTTTGTGAAAACCCTTCTGCATCCACTTGCGGAGGGCCGTGCCGGCGGCGCCCGAGTTCAGTTCCGGGCTGAGCATGTAGTGGGAATCCACAGTGATGATGTTGTCCAGCCCTGCAAGCATGGTTGTCGTTCCGCAGTAGGAACAGGTGATGAGGGCTTCCCCCTCCACGTAGGAAAGAGGCGCCCCGCAGTTGGAGCAGCTTATCTCCTTCTCGTGGAAGGCCGACTTGGTCTCACTGACGGCGGCTGGAGGTTGTCCGGCCGGCTGTGGCTGGCCGACGTTCACTTCCTGCTGGTCTTCCCTCACGGTTTCCTCTTGCACGAAAATCCCCTTTCTGTTCTTCCGCAAAGAATTCTTTGCTGAATTATGAACAGGAAGCATGGGCAGGAAAAGGGGAGTCAGTGCTTGTGAGGGATCCGTTCCACTAAAAAAGGGGGCGCCGGGTGGCGCCCCCTGCGGGATCGGGCCGAACTAGAAGTTCATTCTCCAGTTCGCATAGATGTCGGTGTAGCCTTCGGTATCGTCCTCGAAGCCGTAGTTGCGGGCGCCTATCTGAAGGGTGTTGGCGGCGCTGAAGAGGTCGAGGTTGACGCAGAAGTCGATGGCGGTTCTGTTGTCTTCGGCTTCCTCTGAGCCTTCGATGGTGTAGGCCATGGGGCTGAAGGTTTCGTAGCGGACGGCGGGACGCACGGCCTGCACGAACTGGGCACCGGTATCGAAGTTGGCGGCAAGCGTGAAGAGCATGGCGTTGCCGTCGATCTGGTCGAGGCCCTCGATCTCGACGCCGGCGTAACCGAGCTGCATGTACTCGCCGGCGAAGTGGAGGTCGACGGTTTCGGTCACGGGGTAGTCAACCACCGCATAGGCGTCGAGACCCATGCTGCTCCAGCTGTCAACGGTGACTTCGCCTTCGGTGCGTTCGGGCTGGCCGACCATTGCCACGGAGGCACCGATCTTGAGCCAATCCGCGGGGTCGGCAACGACCCTGGCGGTGAACTGGTTGCTGATGGTGGTATCGGCAACAGTGTTGTCGCCGGTGCCGTTCGTGAAGGCAAGGTCGATGTTGATCATGTCGAAGCCGGCCATGAGGCAGGCGCCGATGTCACGGCCGCCGTAGACGTTGAAGTCGGGCCTGCCAACGACCATGGCCCTGCTGCCGAAGGGCATGGTGCTGCTTGAAAGGGTGTTGGCGTAACCGAACGGAACCTTGAACTGGCCACCGCGAAGGGCGATGTCTTCAGTGAGGTGAAGGTTGAGGAAAAGATCGGTGAGCTTGATATTGCCGCTGTTGCTGTAAAGCTCGAGGCTGAACTGGCCGTCGACGTAGTCGTTGAGCTTTGGAAGCCAGTCGATGATGGCGCAGGAGCTCATGTTGTTGCCGGGATCGGCGTTCTCTTCGCCGTAGAAATCCCACCTGAAACTGCCGGTCCCCTTGAACTTGAGAAGCTCGGAGCCCCCTGTTGAGAACTCGCCGGCGGCAAAAGCCAGCGCACTGAGAAGCATAACGACAACGAGTGTCTTCATTCTTTAGCACCCCTTCTTTACGTTGATTGCCGGCCTTCCGGCCAAGGAACGACGGGATTATATACGGTTCGACCCGGCCTTTGCAAGTCGTACACGCTCATTCATTTGGGAGACAAATTGTTGACTGCTTCGTTCACACCTGTTTTCCTTCTGTTCGCCGGCCTGTTCGGCCTTGCCGTGGGTAGTTTTCTGAACGTGGTGGCCTGGAGGGTCCCGCTGGGAAAGTCCATCGTAAGGCCGGGAAGCGCGTGCCCCTTCTGCGGGACCCCCATCTCCCCGCGTGACAACATCCCCGTTCTGGGCTGGATACTGCTTAGGGGCAAATGCAGGTCGTGCAGGTCTCCGATATCGGTGCTCTACCCTGTCGTGGAGCTTTCGACAGGGCTGCTTTTCCTGGCGGCGGGCATGAGGACCGGAATGTCCCCCCTCTTCCTCCACCACGCCGTTTTCCTCTCCCTGATGGTTCTCGCGGTAAGGACCGACCTCGAGCACTTCCTTATCCTCGATTCGGTATCGATCGGGGGGACCGTTGCCGGCCTGGGGTTCTCATTCCTGCCCGGGGCGCCCGGTTTCGTTCCGGCGCTTCTTGCCGCCGGAGGAGCCTTTCTTTTCTTCCTTCTCATCAGGGCGTTCTCCGTGGCGTACCTGAAGTCCAGGAACGTCAGGGTCGAAGCGCCTGAGGGTTTCGAGGACGAAGAGGAGGATTTTCAGTCCGGCCTGGGGTGGGGCGACGTGAAACTGGCGGCATGCCTTGGCGCCTTTCTCGGCCCGGGTTCGGCCGTCGCCGGGCTGTTCATGTCCTTCCTTACGGGGGCGCTTTACGGAGTGGCAGTTCTTATCCGGGGCGGCAGAAGGACAAAACCCATTCCCTTCGGCCCGTTCATGGCTGTCGGGGGGGGTATCGCCCTCTTCTTCGGAAACTGGCTCTGGAACGCCTACACCGGTTTCGGGTTCTATCGCTGAAGCATGAAGAGCTTTCCGGTGTCGGGGCACGCGATGACCGCCCTGGTCGAGGCCGTGTTCACTGCCATGTCGACGGGAACCCCGTAGGCGCCGGCCTGGGCTTCGATGGTGTTCTCCAGCGTGTTGACGACCACGATGCCGTAACCCGTAACGGCTGCGTACACGTACATCCCGTCGCCGGTGGCGCACACCGAGACCCCCGGAGCGGGGATGTCGAAGCTGCCCGAATGAAGGCCGGTGTCAACATTCACCACCCAAACCTGCGACACATCCTGAACGGTCATGAAAAGTTCCTGACCCGGACCCGGCCAGATGTCGGTCACGGTGCCCGGGGCCTGAAACTTCATCTCGGCCGAAAGGTCCACCAGCGATATCCTGAAAACCCTGTCCTGGTCGTCGGCGGCGAAAATGTACCGGCCGTCCGCGCTGACGGCGGCAGCCGTGGGGTTGTGGACACCCGTCGAGGCCTGGCCGGTTATCTCCCAGGTCGCGGTGCTCACCTTCAGTGCCGTTCCGTCGGAGCAGAGGACGGCGACCTGTGTGGACTGGGGTTTGGGAAGGATGAAGGCGCCATGGGCTGGCAGGTCAACGGGGGGCTTCTGTATGTACGTATCGTTGCTCAAGATGCGCATGACCGAGCCCGTGAGGGCCAGACCGTAACCGCCGTCGGGGCTGGAGGCGATGTGCGACACCGACGCGCCGAGGTCGATCTGGGCCCTCACATACCCGGCCTCGCGGTCGAGGAAGTAGAGCAATTCACCCGACGCCGCCAGGGCGTCTCCCGATCCCCCCAGAAAGCAGCAATGCGAGACCGACTCTCCCGTGTCCACATCCATGAGGTAGTTAAGTGGAAAATCGATCACGAAGGAGGGCGAAGTGGTACCGCAGCCGGCAATAACCGCAAGCCCCGCAGATATGGTGAAAAACCTTTTCATTGAAGCTCCTCGAGTATTCTTCCCATGGTCCGGGCATCAAGGGCGGCACGGCCCATATGGCAGTTGTTGAAGAAAACATAAGCGCCCCTTGCGCCACGGGCCATTGCCCTTGCCCTCTTTCCCCATTCAAGAAGCTCTGCGGGGGTGTAGGCGTAATCGTAGCGCAACGCCCCGCCTCCCCACCATTTCACACTGTTCCGCCCGTGAAGCCTGGCGTACGCGATGGACCCCTTCACGGAAAGCTCGGGGCCGGGAAGCCCGGGAAGGTCCGGCAGGTCAACCGCCACCGGCGAAAAACCCGTCTCCACGACACGCTGAAGGGCCTCGCGGGAGTACCAGCGCTCGTGGCGGAATTCGGCCACCGCCGGAAGGTCGCCAAGCCTCTCCCTGATATGGGAAAGCGTTTGAAAACTGTGTTCGGAAAGGGGAAGCGACCAGGGAAACTGCGCCAGGACCGGGCCCAGACAGCCAGCGGAGCGAAGGGGGGCAAGCATTTCATCGAAAGCCTTCCACTGGGCATCACCGGCGTTCCTTTCGTGGGTCATGCCGGAATTGAGTTTGACGCAGAAAACGAAGCCCGGAGGCACCGAATCGGCCATCCCGGCCGTTGCGGACGGCGGCAGTATGCGGTAGTAGCTTGCGTTAAGCTCCAGCGCGTTGAACCTGGTGGCGTAGAAGGCAAGCCAGCCTTTGCGGGAGAGCCCCCCCGGGTAGAACACGCCGGACCAGTCAGGAAACGAGAAGCCCGAGGTCCCGAGCCTCATGTTGATGCATCTGATGTCGGGAGGTCCGAAAAGATCCATCGTGCGGCCCTTTCTACAGGGGAGAATATAGGGCCCTGGCGCTGGATATGACCCTTTCGCCGTAACGGTTGCGGACCAGGTCGGCGGCGAGGTTCAGGGCTTCGGTGCCCTCGGGCATGAATGTGAGCTGGGCCTGGTCGGAGGGTTCGAGGTCGGATATGGAGACCCCGATGAGGCGGATCGGTGAATCAACCGCTGAAAGGGCCATTCCCCGGGCGATGCGGAAAAATGTCTGGTCCTGATTGCTTGCGAAGGGCATGGGCCTTCTGACCGAAAGGCGCTTGAGGTTGCGCAGGCGGTACTTGAGTGTGAGCGTGCGCCCCCGGAAACCGTGATCGCGGGCGCGCCTGGCGGTTTTCTGGCATAACCGGGCAAGGGCGGGGAGGTACTCGTCGGGGGTCAGCACATCCCGGGAGAAGGTGTGCTCGTGTCCGATTGATTTTGGGGGGTCGCTGTGGCCGAAGGGCAGCACGGGCCTGTCATCGTGGCCCCTTGCCTGCAGGTAGAGCTCTTCGCCGTGAACTCCCAGAACAGCCTTGAGCTGACCCCGCGAGAGGCCGCGGAGTTTCCCGATGGTATCAACACCGAGCGCGCAGAGCCTGGCCGAAGTCTCGGGGCCAACGCCCCATATTGCGGAAACGGAGAGGGGGGGCATGCCCTCGGGTTCGAGACGGGCAACTCCCCTGGGTTTGGCCATTTTGGAGGCCATTTTTGCCAGAAGCCTGTTGGGACCGCAGCCCACGCTGGCCCAGAGCCCCACGGCACGGTAAACGGCATTTTGAACCTCCCGCCCCTTGCACTCGATCCCTCCGGGGAGCCCGGTGACATCCATGAAGGCCTCGTCGATGCTTGCGGCGTGCACAAGCGGCGTGAAACCCAGAAGGATCCTGAGTATCCTTTCGGTGTAGGTCTGGTAGCGACCGAAGCTTCCCTGGAGCACCACGGCGCCGGGGACAAGGCGAAGTGCCCTTGCCATGGGCATCCCCGCGTGAACCCCCATGGCCCTGGCCTCGTATGTGCATGATGTGACAACGGACCGGAAGCCGGGGTCGCCCCCCACTATCACCGGTTTGCCCTGAAGCTCCTCTCGGCCCATGAGCTCGATGGACGCGAAGTAGGCGTCCATGTCGACGTGGAGGATGTGACGCTCAGGCGCCGGGGGAGTAGGCATAGTCGACTGTCCAGCCCAGGGTATGGGTATTGAAGCTTATCTCGTAGACATCGCCGGCAGAGGTGCGGACCACGAAATGATGGTTCATTATGCCGCCGCGACGGCTCTCCCATGTGGATGAGACCCTTGCGACCCTGTACACCCGGCCCTTCCAGCGGAACCGGCAGGGAGACACCCTGCCCCCCGCGAAATGGCCTATCATCTCTATGGGTTCGCCAAGCTCCTGCACGGTTTCCACCATCCTTCCGGCGGAAGAATGGTGAACTTTTGTTTACATGTCAAGCACGCCCGGTGGCATCTTACGCCCCAGGTCCCGCGGGGGGCGGGGCGTCCGGCGCTTTGTATATATATCCTTGTCTTTTTCGTGACGGACCAGCAAGTTTCAACCACGGAGGGCAGCCCGGTGTCACCCCCCCCTGTTTCCATTTCCGTCGTTCTTCCCATGTACAACGAGGAAAAGAACGCCGAGAACGCCGTAAAAAGCCTGAACAGGGTCCTTTCGGATTCTTTCGACGACTACGAGATACTTGTCGTGGAAAGTGGAAGCACCGACCTTACAAGGGATATCGCGGACAGCCTTGCCGATTCCAACCCAGCGGTGCGGGTCATCCATCAGATCAACAGGGAGGGGCTCGGCAGCGCCATCCGGCTTGGTTTCGCCAACGCCAGGAAGGACTTCATCCTTTACATAGACAGCGATGAACCCTTCGACGTGGAGGAGATAGCCAGGGTGATCCCAATGCTCGACCCCCGAACGGCCCTTATAGGGTACAGGATCGGCGAGAGGGAGAGTTTCAAGCGCAAGCTTTTCAGCAGGGTTTACAACACCCTGGTGCAGCTTGTGTTCAGGCTGGGAGTCCGTGACGTGAACTTCTCCATGAAGCTCATCCCGCGAACCCACCTTCAAAAGCTTGACCTCAGGGCAAACGGCTGTTTCTACGACGCCGAGCTCCTGGCGGAACTGAAACGCGCGGGAATTCCCGTCACTGAGATCGGTTTCGCGTACAACCAGCGTCAGTACGGCATGTCTTCCCTCGACAGGCTGCCCGTGATCCTCAACATTCTAAGGGAGATGCTTGTTTACCTTTTAAGAAGGAAAAGGAGGGTCACCCCGTGAAAAAGGCTCTCGTAACGGGCGCCGGGGGGTTCATAGGGCACCATCTGGTACGGTTGCTGCTTGAGCGTGGCGTGGAAACGGCCTGTTTCCTCCGCTACACCTCAACCTCCTCGCCGGGGCTTCTCTCCACTCTCCCGAAACACCTTGCGGACGGTGTAAGCCATTTCTACGGCGACATCCGCGACTCCGACGCTGTGAGGAAGGCGGCGGCTGGTTGCGACACCATCTTCCATCTGGCGGCCCTCATAGGCATCCCGTACTCCTTCCGGTCCCCCCGGGATGTGGTCTCGGTGAACGTGGGAGGAACCCTGAACGTGCTGGAAGCAGCGCTGGAAACCGGCGCCCGGGTTATGGTCACCTCCACCAGCGAAGTGTACGGAACGGCAACCCGTGTTCCCATCACGGAGGAACACGGACTGCACGCCCAGTCCCCGTACGCAGCGTCCAAGACCGCCGGCGA
>Ga0351831_1003_pt1 | contig 50452 bp, 48 predicted proteins | sample BONcelHFGM3001C3_FD_206748 | JGI IMG/M metagenome (GOLD analysis project Ga0351831, IMG submission 206748) | Enriched cells from coal bed in the Powder River Basin, Montana, United States - BONCAT cells FGM rep1 HSBNCT.FGM.300.1.C3 ... | reverse complement strand
GCGCGCGGGAGATACTGGAGAGCGGGTTCACACCCGCGACTCCGACCGGGTATCTCGTTCAGGCAGTTGCCGCAGTCACCCTCGAAGACGCCGCAACTGCTTCCCCGGCCATGGCCGAGGCCGCGCGGGAACCGGCACTGGCGTCAAGAGTGGCCGACCTCGTGTCGGACATGAGGCTCAGCCTTCTTCACAAGACATCCGCGGAAAACTTCCTGCCCGCGCTGAACGACTCCGGCAGGGGTGATGTGGTTGCAAAGCTGCTCCCTCTCCTGGCTGAACCGGGAGCCCGGGCGGACTGGATGGATTCCCTGGCCACCAGGGTGGACACTGGCGACCCGTGCACCACAGCATTCTTCAGGCTGGAGTACTTCATCGAGGAGGGGCGTTTCGGAACCGCAGCGGTCTCCGTCGAGAACATCGACATACCCGAGGGTCCCGTTGCATCCCTTGCGGCAGGCTGCCGAGCCACAGCCACGGGTGACCGCGCTCAGGCGGTCAGCCTTCTCTCCGCCTCCGCGGGTGACACAGGAACTGCTCCCCTTGCCAGAAAGGTCCTCGAGTCGATGGCGGACGAGGAGACATCGGGGGACACGACCCTTGCACTTGCCAACTCGCTGGTGAACACCGGGGATCTGTCGGGCGCCGCGGGCGTTCTGGCCAAATGCCTCGACTCCCCCGACGTGAAGGCCTTTCTTGAGGAAAAAGCCCCCGATCATGTCGAGTCATGGGAGCTCTGGAAGCTCCTTGCGCTTTCCAGGCTTCATTCCAAGGATGTTAAGGGTTTTCGCAGCGCCGCCTCGACAGCCCTCGAAAGGGATCCGGCTCCCGCAGCCGAGCTTTCCACAGCAGCCATCGGGTACGGAAGTGAGAAGCGGGACGCCGGGCTCCTTCTTTTCGGCGCCTCCATTGCCGTCAGGCACTCCACCGGGCAGGATGTAGCAGACGCCGCGTGCGATGCCCTCAGGATCGACCCCGGCCTTTTCGAGCAGGTCGCGGCGCTGGAGCTCCCCGATCCCCGGGTAAGGGCTCTTCTTGGGATAGTCTCGTCGGACTCACGGCTGTTCCATGAAGCCGGAGCCCCTTCCGACATCCAGCCTCCGGTCGAGTCCGTGGAACAGTGCATCGAACAGTGGAGCACCGGAGGGCTTTACCAGCCCCTTCACTCGCTCATCAAGACCTGCGCCGCGTCAGGTCTTCCGGCCCAGGCACACGCGATCAGGGTCGCGCTGGCGGGCAGGGGATACCCGGAGATCGACGAAGAGCTATTCGAAGATGCCAGGTCGGACGATTCGCTGAGGCTCGACTTTTGGACCTCGGTCGTGTCCGACGGGTTCATCGCGAAGGGGCTCGCCGAATTCCTTCCCCCAGGCATCGGCATCAGGCCCGATGAAGCCGGGGCCGCTGCAGCGGCGCTTGCACGGTCAAGCCTCGACGGCGAAACCGTGATGGGGTTTGCCATGAGGCTCGCCGACTCCGGCGACGCGGACCTGTCGGCAAAATCCGCGCTTCTCGTGGACAGGGCAGTTTCACTCCCGGAATCAAAGGCTACCCTGGGTTTCATCAGGCTGCTTGTCGCGGCAGGAAGACCGCGAGATGCCTTTGAAGCCGCAAGGGGCGATGACACGCTCCTTGCCGAGTTGAGGGAGTCCATTGCCAATGCGGCGAAACCTGCGCCGAGTGATGAAGACTCTCTGTGGGGTTCAGGCAGGAGGGAGGCGGCGTGCGCCGGATGGCTTGCGCGCTACAGGAGCACCGGCGACCCGGTCCACCTGGAAAGGCTTCGCTGGGCCTTTGCCCAGATGGGGCTGCCCATGGAGAGGGCGGCTCTCGAGAGATTCCTGCAGGAAAGACATCCCGGCCTTTTCTTGGCGCAGGGCGCGGATCACGGCCGGGGCCATGCGATAAGCGATCTTTTACTGGACAAATGGAAAAGGGGACGGGGGATGACCAATGGCAGATAACCAGATGACCGTTGAGCAGCTTCTCGTGGCGCTGGGGCAGGCCATGCTGCAGATGTCCGGGAAGATGGATGTGCTTGCGGAGAAACTCGATGCCGTCAGGAACGAGATCGCCGCGGCAACGCCGCCTTCGCTGCCGGGAGAGGGATTCTTCGAAGCCCAGTTCGGGAGGATGGAAGAAGCGGTGTCCCGGATCACCCCCGGTTCCGGACCCTCCACCGAGCCTTTCGACTCCGGCCCCATTACCGAGGGGTTTGCAAGGCTCGACGCCTCCATCGAAAAACTTGCGGCAGGAGTCGGCGAGAAGCTCGATGCGGTTCGTGACCAGGTCGCGAAGGCCGAGTATCCGGCGCAGCCCGGAGAGAGCTTTTTCGAAGCCCAGTTCAAAAGGCTTGAGGAAGCCGTATCCGGCCTTGCCCCGCAGGACGGGGGTTCATCTGGCGAAGCCTCGCTGGCCCCTGGACTTTCCGAACTGGGGGACAGGCTAGAAAAGCTTCTTTCGGAGCTGAACGCCTCCGTTTCGGAGTCCGCCCGGAGCAGCGTCCAGGGAATAACCGATGCCTCGGGCTTCATTATCGACGCCATCGGTTCGATCCCCGACTCCGTGCGCACAATGCATGATGAGCTGGCCGTGAAGGCCGAAAGCTTGAGGGCTGAAACCGCTGCGAACCTTGAAAAGGCCGAGGAGGCCCGCAGGCATACTGAACAGGTACTGCACGACGTGACGAAGGTGGGGGAGAAGACAGGCAAAGCCGTCGAAGCCGTCAAGCACGAGCTTTCCGAGGGGCTGGGCAGGAACGCCGCCATACTCGCCGAGATGCAGGAAGTTACCGAAAGGTTCGCCGGAAAGGCCATGGAAGAAGGCATCAGCACCCTGAACCGCAGCGCCATACATCATTACAACATCGGTGAGTACGAGGCCGCCTCCCTTGACCTGAAAGAGGCCATTAACCTCGACCCGGGAAGGGCGGAAGTCTGGTGCAACCTGGCGCATGCCCAGGCCGCGAAGGGTGAGGAGGGCGAGGCCGAAGCGTCGTTCAAAAAGGCGCTCGAACTGAAGCCCGACCTCGACCAGGCCGTCTCGGGGCTTGGCGTGCTTCTCCTTGCCGGCGGCAGGGCGGGTGAATCCATTTCCTTCCTCGAGAGGTTCATGACCGAAGAGTCCCCCTCCATCAGGACCATGATCGCCTACAGCAGGGCGCTTGCCGCTTCGGGGCGCCACACCGACGCCGTTGCCACATTGGAAAGGGCGGCTTCTCTCGCGCCGGGCAACCCCGAAGTGAAGGCTGAACTGGCTGCCTATACAGGGGACGGAGCGAATTGAGGAGGGGCGCCGGGGTATTCCTGCTGATCCTTGTTGCAGGGTGCGGCAGCGTTTCGGTCGAAACCCCTCCCGAAAGTCCCGAAACCCGCAGCGCAAGGCTGAGGGCTTCCGCTGACAGCCTTTGCGAACTGGGTTTTTACGACCTTGCGGCGGAAGCTTACGCAGGCGCGGCACTTGTCCTCGAACCCGGGAGCCCTGCCAGGATGGAGCTTGCCCGTACGGCAGCCGCAGTCTGCCCGGGGCCGAACCGTGAAGTGGCTGTTCTGCTTCTCGAGAAACCCGATTCACTGACGGTTTTCCATGCTCTCCGCCTGGGCGGAGCCTTCGCCGCCCTCGAGCTTCGGGAAACGATCCTGTCACGAAGCACACCATACTCCGAGTACGCGGCACTGGCCGCGGCCGAAGCCCTTGTGGATGCCGGGATGCACCATGAAGCGGCCGCCTTTCTCTCCCACGCGGGGGAAAACCTTCCCGGCGCGGCGGGAAGCGATCACCTGGTCCTCTCATACAGGGTGGCCCTTGGTACTGGCGACACCGCGGCACAGGAAGCCCTCCGGCGAAGGGCGGGATCCGGTAACGAGGTCTCTTCCGCACTTCTCCATTACCGGGGAATGCACAGGCACGCCGCCGGCCTTCCGGGCTGGCAGGACGACCTGGTCGAATCCGTTGCGCTCTGGCCCGCGGGCGACATCCACGGGGCGGCCTACGAAGTCCTGAAGGAAACCCTTTTCTCCGACCCCGCCATGGCCTCGAGGGTGGCCGAGCACTTCTACGGCGGGGGCATGTGGAACCAGCTCAACGAGATCGCCGTGCAGAGCCGGAATCCCCCCGCGCACCTTTACTACCTGGCCGCAAGAACCCGTGACCGGCTGGGGCGTTACGATGAAGCGGTGCGAATGCTCTCCGAGTACATCAGGCGCTGGCCACAAGGCGCCGATGCCCCGGACGCGGTGATCAACCTCGCCAGAAGCAGGGCCGCCCTTGGACAGGTGGACGAAGCGCTTGACCTTTTCGACCTTTACGAACGCTCATGGCCCACCCACACACGCATGAGCAACCTTCCATGGTACCGGGGAAGCCTTCTTTTCGAGAACGGCCTTTTCGCAAGGTCGGTGCCGTTCTTCCGTCAGACCCTGGCGCAATACCCCGGGAACACGACCGCGGATGACGCGCACTTCTACCTTTGCCTTGCCCTTCTGAAAACGGGAGACCCCACGGCCGCTGACGAACTGGCAAGGTTCATCGCGAGATGGACGGAAAGCGTCTACTCGCCCCCTGCCAGGTTCTACTACGGCAGGCTTCTGCACCAAGCCGGAAACCCCGGGGGCCGGGTCACTCTGGAAACCCTGATATCCGACAAGCCCGAGAGCCTTCCGGCGTTCTTCGCAAGGACATACCTTGGTCTGCCTCCATTCAGACCCGCATACACCACCGAGCCCCTGGACCAGTGGATGACACGCAACAACCGGGCGCCAGCCGTTCCGCCAGCGTCAGCGGTCACTGGCGCGTTCCTTGTCGAGGCGGGAAGACGTGACTGGGCCATCGACCTTTTCCGCGGGGCTGAAACTGAAGTCGGGGGGGCGTTCCGCCTAGGTCCGTTCTACGCCGAGCACGGTGTATGGGAGAGGGGCCCCTGGGCGGCATACACCATGTGGAGCCTCGAGGGGGCGAACAGACCGCTTGAGCTGTGGAGGCTCAGGTACCCAAAGGCATGGGGGGAACTGGTCGAACCGGCATGCGAAAGGTACGGGCTCGACCCTCTCCTTGTCTACAGCATAATGAAACAGGAGAGCGGTTTCTCGCCGGGGGTCTATTCAACCGCGGGGGCGAGGGGCCTTCTTCAAATGATCCCAAGCACCTCCGAGTACGTGGCGGACCAGCGGAGCTGGGAGCACTTCACGCCCGATGCCCTTTACGACCCCTCTGTCTCGATCGAGTACGGAACGGCATGCATTTCGGGTTACTCCGACGAGATGGGCGGGGGGGTGTTCGAAACACTGGCGGCCTACAACGGCGGCCCCCACAACGCAGTCCGCTGGGGTGCCGGCTCGGCTTCGCCCGAAGAGTTCTTTGCCAGGATCACGTTCAATGAAACCAAGAAGTACGTGGAGTTGGTCCATCACAACTACGAGATCTACAGGGCGATATGGCCCTGACATGGCGGTGGACACGAGTCGGGTCAGTGGTTAGGGTTCCCGGGGCGGAACCCCGGCGGCGGTCGTTACCCGCGGGGGGCAGGTGTGTGCAGTGATCGTGGCGGTAGGAATACACATCGTTGACCTTGCGGACTTCGGGAAGGACCTGACGGAAGAGTTCGTGAGCCGTGTATTCCTGCCTGACGAGACAACATACGCGCTGAGCAGGGCCAGAAGGCACGAGAGCTTTGCCGGCAGGTTTGCCGCCAAGAAAGCTTTTTTCGCGGCTCTGGGCGAATGCGGGCCGGACCTCAGTTACAGGGAGGTTGAGGTCCAGAGGAACAGCGGGTCGGGCGAAGTTGATATCCTTCTTCACGGAAGGCTCGCCACGCTCGCATTGAAGCGGAATGTTGGAGATGTGCGGGTTTCGATAAGCCATTGCGGAACGAACGCGGTGGCGATAGTGGTTCTTTCAGCGGCACAGAACGGAAGGGGCAGCCTTGAGCAACATCGGAAGCTATGAGCAGAGACTGAAGGATTTTGACTGGAGCATCGCGAAAAAGGTCCTGGACTGGAAGGACGGCGAACTCCTGAACATAGGCGCCATCTGCTCGGACAGGGTCTGCGCCCGTGGAGGCGCCGACAGGACCGCCATGATCTGGGAAGGCTTCGGAGGGAAGAAGAAGACATTCTCATTCGACGACATAAGGGTCCACTCCAACGGGTTCGCCAAAATGCTCGAGTCACTGGGCATCAAGCCCGGTGAACGCGTCTGCGTTTTCATGGACAAGATCCCGGCACTCTACATCTCCTTCCTCGGCGTCCTTAAAATGGGGGGCATCGTGCAGCCCCTTTTCAGCGCATTCGGTGACGAGTCGCTCGAAGTGAGGCTAGCCGGCGCCGGGACAACGGCCATACTGACCACACAGAAGCATGTGAAGAAGGTAAGGGCCATACAGGACAAACTGCCCAACCTGAAGCATGTTGTCGTGGTCGAGGGCGACGAGGGCAAACTCAAGGAGGGCGAGCACTTCTACGACTTCGAGACCGCCCCCAGGGTCGAAACATTCGATGCTTACCAGTCGGGTCCCGAGACCCCCTCGGTGCTTCACTACACATCCGGAACCACAGGGCAGCCCAAGGGCGCCCAGCACGTTCACGGCTCGGTGATGGGCCAGGCCCTCACCAGCCACTGGGTGCTCGACCTCAGGGAAGACGACGTCTACTGGTGCACAGCCGATCCGGGGTGGGTCACGGGGACAAGTTACGGCATCATCGGCCCCTGGAGCCTTGGTGTGACGCAGTGCGTCCTCGACTCGGGCTTCACCTCGGCCAGATGGTACCAGTTCGTTCAGGACAACAAAGTCACCGTGTGGTATTCGGCTCCCACGGCCATCCGCTCGCTCATGCGCGACGGCGACGAGACAGTGAAGAAGTTCGACCTCTCAAGGCTCCGTCACCTCGCCTCGGTGGGCGAGCCGCTGAACGCCGAGGCCGTGATCTGGAGCGAAAAGGTTTTCGGCCTTCCCTTCCACGATACTTTCTGGCAGACCGAGACCGGCGCGATGATGATAACGAACTATCCGGGAATGAAGATCAAACCCGGCTCGATGGGCAAACCCTTCCCCGGGATAGCCGCCACAGTCCTTGACCTCAAGACCCACAAACCCGTCAACGAGCCGGGCACGGTGGGGCTCATCGCCTTCAGACCCGGGTGGCCCTCCATGTTCCGCGAGTACTGGGAGAGGCCCGACCTCTACCGCAGCAAGTTCCCGGGCGCTCCCGGGAACGCCACGCCAGCCGAACTCAGGGCGAACCAGGATCTCTGGTACGTATCCGGCGACAGGGCCAGCATCGACAAGGACGGCTATTACTGGTTCGTGGGGCGCGACGACGATGTGATAAACACCGGCGGGCACCTCGTAGGCCCCTTCGAGGTCGAATCGGCCCTGATCGAGCATGAGGCCATCGCCGAGGCTGCTGCCGTCGGCAAGCCCGACGAGGTCAACATGGAAGTGGTCAAGGCCTTCGTCACGCTGAACCCGGGCTTCGAACCAAGCGACGACCTCGAGCTTTCCATAATGAACTTCATCAGGAAGAGGCTTTCGCCCCTGGCCATGCCCCAGGAGATAGAATACCTCGAAAAGCTTCCCAAGACCCGCTCGGGCAAGATCCTCAGGCGCTACCTGCGGGCCCTGGAGTGGGGTGAGGACACCGGAGACCTTTCGACCCTCGAAGAGGACTGAGAACAGCATTCCCCGAAGGAAAGGACAGGAAAATGGACGACATGAAAGACGTGATCCTGCAGTACGTGATAGGCGAATACGTCGACGAGGACGACGAGATGGACGTGGGCCCCGACACGCCGCTCATCTCTTCGGGCCTTGTGGACAGTTTCTCGATGGTGTCACTCAAGGTCTTTCTGGAACGGAAGTACAGCATCAAGCTCCCCGACGATGAAGCCACCCCCGAAGCATTCGACACCGTCACATCCATCTGCAAACTGGTGAAGAAACACCAGGGCTGACAGGAGCCGGCGAATGGCATACAGCGACAAGACACGGGCCGCCTTCGGCGCGGAGATCGACGCGATAAAGGAGAAGGGGCTCTACAAGGAGAAGCGGTTCATCTGCTCTCCTCAGGACGCCGAGATCCTGGTCGAGTTCCCCGAGGGCGCCGAGAAGAAAAGGGTCCTGAACTTCTGCGCCAACAACTACCTCGGGCTCTCCAGCCATCCCGACGTTGTGGCCGCCGCCCACAGGGGTCTCGACGAGCGGGGCTACGGGATGAGCTCGGTGCGCTTCATCTGCGGCACGCAGGACATCCACCGCGAGCTGCAGGACAAGGTCTCGAAGTTCCTGGGCATGGAGGCCACACTGTTGTTCCCGTCCTGCATGGACGCCAACTCCGGCGTTTTCGAGGCGATCCTCGGCCCGCAGGATGTGATGATCGCCGACCGTCTCATCCACGCGTCACTGGTCGACGGCATCAGGCTGTGCTCGGCGGAGTACGACACCTTCAAGCACATGGACATGAAGCACCTCGAGAACAAGCTCATCCTCCATCAGGACAAACGGACCAGGCTCGTCGTGACGGACGGCGTGTTCTCGATGGACGGCGACCTGGCCCCCCTCGACGAGATGTGCGCCCTCTGCGAGAAGTACGACGCCATGATACTCGTTGACGAATCCCACGCCTCGGGATTCATCGGGAAAACGGGCCGTGGCACCCACGAGCATTTCGGCGTGATGGACAAGGTGGACATAATCACCACCACCTTCGGCAAGGGCCTTGGCGGCGCTTCCGGGGGCTGCGTCTCGGGCAGGAGGGAGATAGTGGAGCTCTGCCGCCAGAAGGCAAGGCCCTACCTGTTCTCCAACTCCATGGCGCCACCGATAGTCGCGGCGTCCATCACGGTCATCGACCTGGTCTCAGGCAGCACCGAGCGCCGGGACAAGCTCGAGCGCAACACTGAAAGGTTCCGCAAGGGCATAACCGAGGCCGGTCTGTGCATCCGCGAGGGAGAAACCCCAATCGTCCCGGTGATGCTTTTCAACGCAAAGCTGGCCAACGACATGTCACGCGACATGTACGCCGAGGGCATCTACGTGATAGGCTTCTTCTTCCCGGTGGTACCGGCCGGTGCCGCACGGATAAGGGTTCAGCTCTCCGCCGCCCACGAATTCCACCACATCGACAAGTGCGTGGAAGCGTTCCGCAAGGTGGGGGAGAAGTACGGCATCCTGGGGCTGGACAAGAACGGCATCATAGCAAAGTACGGCATGTAGCCCCGGCCAGGCAGACCGGGGGCGCACCCGCGCCCCCGGTTTCACTATATTCCCGGCGCCGGGAAACACCGGCATCACTTTTTCCTTACAAAATTCGCGGTTGCCGTACTCCGGCGCGGGAAGAGGAACGGATGTCCAGCAGAATCCTGGTAGACCTTGCGAAACTCATGAAAGTCAGGGATGACGAAGGCCTAATGAAGCGGGAGCGGGTCATTAGTTCCGCGCAGGGAGCCGAGATTACCGTGGCCGGCGGTAAAAAGGTCCTCAACTTCTGCGCCAACAACTACCTGGGTCTTGCCAGCCATCCCGAGGTTCTGGAAGCCGCGGCGGAAACCCTGAGAACCAGGGGCTTCGGCCTCTCCAGTGTCAGGTTCATCTGCGGCACGCAGGACATCCACCGCGAGCTGGAGAGAAGAACGGCCGAGTTCCTGGGAACCGACGACGCCATCCTGTACTCGTCATGCTTCGACGCCAACGGCGGGGTCTTTCAGCCCTTCCTCGACGAGGAGTGCGCCATCATAGCCGACCAGCTGAACCACGCCTCGATCATTGACGGCGTGAGGCTTTGCAAGGCCCAGCGCCACGTCTACAGCCATTGCCACACGGGCACTGGCCTTCGGAACTTCGACGGCAGGGAGCTTCCCGGCCTTGAAGACATACTCATGCTTGACAGCGTGCGTAACGCCAGGTACAGGCTCGTGGCCACCGACGGCGTCTTCAGCATGAACGGCGACATTGCCCCGCTCGACGCCATAGTTGACATGTGCGACAGGCACGATGCCCTGCTCATGGTGGACGACAGCCACGGAACGGGCTACATCGGAAGAACGGGCAGGGGCTCGCTGGAGCGCCACGGTGTTCTGGGCAGGGCCGACCTCGTCACCACCACTTTCGGCAAGGCGTGCGGCGGCGCCAGCGGAGGCGTCACGGCCGGCAGGAAAGTGCTGATCGAGTGGCTCAGACAGACGTCGCGCCCCTACATTTTCAGCAACACAATGGCACCGCCCGTGGTGGGTGGCACCCTCAAGGTGCTGGACATCATCGAGCGAAGCACGGAGCTTCGCGACCGAGTCCACGAGAATGCCGCATACTTCCGCAACGGCATCAAGAAGGCTGGCTTCTCCATTATCGACGGCGAGACCGCCATAGTTCCCATCCTGTTCGGCATGTACCCGAACGACGCCGTGCTGGTGCAGCAGTTCGCCGACGACCTCCTGGAGGAGGGGATCTACGCCATCGGCTTCTTCTACCCGGTGGTCGCAAGGGGACAGTCACGCATCAGGGTGCAGCTCTCAGCCGCCCACACCCGCGAGCACCTCGACATGGCCATAGCGGCCTTTGAAAAGGTGGGCAAGAAGCACGGGATAACAGGGTAGCGCCAGGGACCAGCCGTACGGCTTCAGGCTGACGCAAACTCAGTTGCTGGCTTTTCGGGTAACCGTGATTACACTTCGAATCAGGGCTGAATGCTCATAAAGGAATTTGCCTGCCTCGCTGCGGATGGCTTCCAGCTCCAGAAGCCTTTGTTCAGGCGACATGGCCCTGCGCCTGGAACGCTCATACCTGTCCAGTTCGTAAGGACTCTTGAATACCATGATGGTTCTTTCCATACAGTAAATATGAAATGAACGGAGGATTTGTGAAAGGGCAGCAGAAAAGCGCCTCACCCTCCTCCGGAGCCTCCTACGTCGCCACGTTCCTAAGGCACCACATGGCCAGGTACCTGTCGGTAAGATGGTAACCGCCCTTTTCATCCTGCGAGGCATGGTCGTGCTTCAGAAGGTAGAGCAGGGCGCTCTTCGCGGTGGAAGGCGATGAGAACCCGTACTTCCGCACCATGACCCCCGATGTCGGCTTCAGAAGAATGCCTTCGAGGGCAATTGCCCGAAGCATCTTCCTGGGCTGGTCGGGAAGTGAATTCCACAGGGTGGCATATGTGCCGCTCTCCCTTTCCAGAAGAAGTGAAACGGCAGCTTCGAGGTCGTTCTCCGAGGCGGTGTTCCCGGAGATGTCCCAGAGGGCGGAGCAGAGCATCTGGGTGTAGAAGGGGTGGCCCCCGGTTGCCTGAACCAGTACCCTTACCGTTTCCGGTGAGATCTTCTTGCCGCTCCGGTCGAACTCCCCGGTGATGAAGGGGCGCCAGTGGGCAAGGCTGATGGCGCCGACCGGGTAGTGCCCCGAACTCCTGAAGAGGGGGCTGCCCTTCTTCAGAAACATCTCGCGAAGAATCGTGGCCCGGCTGCCGCAGAAGAACCATGCCACGCCGGTCTCCTCCTGTATCACGCTTCGAAGGACCTTCTCGAGTTTCAGACCGGATATCTCCCTGATCTGCTGAAACTCGTCGAAGATCACAAGAATGGGTTTGTCCGGCTCCATGGCCCTGATCCGGCCCGGTGCTCTCAGGATCTCCTCGACATCGGGTCCCTCGGGCCTGCTTCGGTCGCGCACCAGTGTGACCGTTGGCTTTCCCGTCTCGTCGATGCCGAAGGAGGGCGTTACACCCGAAAAAAGCCCGGCCAGCTTTCCGAGGGCACCCTTGCCCTTCTCCAGTGCGTAACCCGAGAGGGCGGTGGCGCAAACCCTGCGAAAGTCAGCCTCGTCGACGCACTTCCACACGTCTATGTAGAAGCAGATGCCCCCGGCTTCCCTGAGGTTGCCCATCACTGATTTCAGAAGCGAGGTCTTGCCGACCCGCCGCTCCCCGTGGATGAAGAGCCTCTCGTTGTTCTTCGCCGCCCTTACAAGCTCCCTCAGCTCGGTGACCCTGTTGCAGAACTGCCGGTCGCTGACGATGCCGCCGTATGAGAAAGGGTTTGCCATTACATTCCCTTCGTTACGAGAAAAATGTTACGAAAGAAATGTAGTACATAATTCAATAACTGTCAATGATATGATGTGGAAATTTACGGAAAACTGGCTCGGGTTACTCACCAGTCCAGACCCAGGAGGAGCGCGCACATGTCGTTTTCGTTCAGAAGGTCAGCTTCCCCGGTTTTCTCCAGAAAGGGGAGGACGTCCCGGCGCACCGCTGCCCAGTCGAGTGAGCGAAACCTTTTTTCAAGCTCTTCCCGGAGGTCAATGCCGGCAACCCGTTCCACGGGCCAACCGCTCTGCGCGAGGGCGTTCCGAAGCAGCACCATGTTGGGCGGCGGCCACCCCCTGCCGGAAAGGTACCACAGAAGGTCGTAGAAGTCGCGTCCCTTGGCGTACTCGCGAGTGAGGACGGCATGGATCTTTCCCGCCAGCAGCGATGAACGGTCGTGATGTTGGAGACGAAGCAGCTGGAAAACACGTACGGTGCTGACCTCGAGAATGGCTCCCAGTGGGGGGCGGGTATCCACTTCGATCCTTATCGAGAGGTTCTGCTCTTTCCTGAGGGACAGGCCAAGTTCGTGGGGCAGCCCCAAAAAACGCAGCATCACTGAGTGAACCGCTCCGGTCCCCCTTTCCCTTCCCGTATCAACCGCGTAGCCCTCCCTGGCAAGGACACCCGTGATCCTTTGCACAACGGGCTGCAGGGAGAAGCCGGGATCACCCCGTTCCAGTGAGAAGTCGAGGTCCTCGCTGTACCTTGGCATGCCGAAAAGGAAACGCAGTGCGGTACCCCCGCAGAATGCCAGGGTGATCATTGCCCCCGCGTCCTGCATCAATCCCAGTATCCTTGACTGAAGGTACTCCCTCACGGGACCGACCGCTGATGCCGGTGAAGTAGTGTTCGCAACCAGCCTTCGAAGCTCTTCCTTCATAGACCGTTCCCTTCCAGCTCATCGATCACTGTCCCGGCGGCCCTGATCATGCCCGGGCTGCCCCATCGCTTTGCGAACTGCCGAAGGATCGCTCTGGAAAGCTCCCCGTGCCCGGAGAGGCGGAGTTCTCTTACGTACTCGGGTGAGCCTCCTTCCTGCTCAAGATACAACAGATCGAGAAGCGCCTTTTCCGGAAGAGCCACCCGGGCAGTCCCCCCGCCTGGCATGGGTTCGCTCTCAAAACCCCAGAGAAGGGAGTGCTTCACATGACGCTGTATGAAGGTGCCAAGGGGATTGGTGTGAATTCCCGGACGGCCCGGGGTGACCGAAGTGACCGCCTTCACCCCCTCGGGGATAACGCCATGCCAGGAGAGCGCCGACTGACAGCTCACATAGGACCCGGGCGACAGGGCGTTCGCCACCACGAAGGGCGACGGGGTTCCCGTGCGGTAGGGGGGGGCAATGGTGTAGAGCCCACGGCGCAGCATGATCAGCCGCCCCTCCCTCACCCAGCGGGAAAGTTGCGCACGGATACCCTGCGGTGAGACATCACCGGCAAGAAGGAGGCCGGTGCTGAAAACCGGTTCATCTCCCACGATCGCAATCAGCTCGGTAAACTTCATGGCAGCATCATAACAAAAACGTTAAGTTGATGCAATGAAAAGAAGGCCTACCCTCTGCACTACCAGGTGTTCACAAGGAACAACGCCAGAAGAAGCACAGTGGGGATGGCGCCCCTTTTCAGTATCGATTCAGTCAGCACCCTCTCGGGGGTCCTGTTCCACACCCTGAAAAGGGGCATCAGCACCAGCAGGGGAAGCAGCGAGGGAAGCAGGGCGCCCAGGATGAATGCCGAAGCCCATACCGCACGGACCCCTTCGACACCCATGCCCGCACTGATGTTGCCCAGGAGAAGGCCGAACATGGATTGGGCAGCCTCATGCCCCATGATCCAGAGATAAGGGACAGGCATTAGAAGCACCAATGCCGGCAGGGGACCCCTTCTGCCTGAAACACCGTAGAGGAACCCGCCCGTCATAAGAAGCGCCGGCGGAAGGAAGAAGTAAAAAAGCATGTCCCAGCCCATACGGGTTGTTCTCATCAACATGAAGATCCCGCCAAAAAAAACCTCGACGAACAGCCACACCAGTATCCAGGCTACCAGAAGCCGGGGAAGGATCTTTACCAGGGCGATCCGGGAGGGGGCGATGGGCAGCGACCTGAGATACTCCATGGCCCCATCGCGGTGCTCCCGGGCGAACATGCAGTAAGCCAGGACAAGCAGGGTCGAGGCGAGCGTGAACATGCCACCGTAGAACATGTGATGGGTCAGGCTGGCTCCACCGTCCAGTCTGAGGTTGTTGACAAGGTACACGGGGGGGATGAGAAGCAGGAACGAAAGCATCGCCCCGGTCTGTTTCAATGTGTCCCTTGTCTCCATTTGAAGCAGAGCGGAGGTTTTCATCGGAGGCCCTTCCTTTCCCCGTGAACCCTGGCCATGAGCAAGGCAAGCACTCCCGGAAGTCCCGGATCTGAACACATGTCACCTGCGGGCAGGCTATCCGCAAGGGACTCGACACTCTCGTTGAGAACGATCCCCTCCCACCCCAGAAACACCACGCGCTCCGCAAGGGGCGCCATCTCACGGTAGTTGAGGTTCACCGTAACGACCGTCGGGTTGCTGTCGGCCATCGCCGAGACGATGGCTTCGAGGGCAAGTATGCGAAGGTACGGGTCGACGGAATGAAGGACCTCGTCCAGAAGGATCAGCCTGGGCCGGGTGGAGAGCAGAAGGGCAACCTGAACAAGCACTCTCTGGCCGGCGGAAAGCTCACTGATCACGGTTCTCTCCGAAATCGCTGCCTTCTCGAGAAGGGGGAGGGGAGAGCAGTCAACACCGAACGACTCCTGGTGGATCCGTTTTGCCTCGGCCACGCGAAGCGACCGGTACATGCTCGAGCTGTCCGGCAAAAAGCCGATGAGCCGCCTGGGGTCCCTTTCGCCTGGCCATTCGTAATCGACCTTTCCCTGCGTCGGGGTGAGAACCCCGGCAAGGACCCGCAGAAGTGTCGATTTGCCGGCTCCGTTCGGCCCCGTGAGCATCACTGTCGTGCCCTCTTCGATGTCGAGGGATAATCCTGACAGAACCGGTTTTCCACCGTAGCCGCAGGTAATGTCACTTATCCGTACCAAGGTCGGGTCTCCTTCCCAGTTCTTCGCGCAGGGCGGCCTGGATCTCGGGCGGGGTCAGACCAAGTTCCACTGTGCGGGCCACGAACTCGGCCGCGAGTTCGGCAAGCAGCTCAAGCCTTGTCTCAAGAACACGTTCCCGGCAGTCCTTCACATAGAAGCCCAGACCCGCCCTGGAAACCAGGAAACCCTCAGTTTCCAACTGGCCGTACACCTTTGCAATGGTGTTGGGGTTCACCGTGAGCTCTGTTGCAAGCTCACGGATCGACGCCATCCTGTGCTCGGGGGGAAAGGCGCCCGAAACGATCCCGAGCCTGATCTGCCTTTTCAGCTGTTCATAGACGGGTACCGGTGAATCCGGATCGACACGGAACATGCCCTGACCTCCTATATGTACTACAATACTAATACAGTAGTACAGTTGTGTCAAGGCGCCGCGGCAGAAACCGAATCGTGGCAACCCCCCCCCCGGAGGGGTGCTGGGTGACAGAAGCTCTTCGAAAAGCTTGGTGTTCATGGCTTTTTCTCCAGAATGTACAGACCGGGCACTTGACCAATGTATACTAAGAATGTATACAACGGCATGGGCAACCTTCAGGACCTGTTGAGGGGTGTTGTCGGTTTTCAATGGGACTCCGGCAATGCCACAAAGAACTGGGACAAGCATGATGTTTCCCAGAGTGAATGTGAGCAGGTGTTCTTCAATCTACCGTTCGTTGTGGTGCCGGACACTGCTCACGCAGATTCAGAACAACGTTACCACGCTCTTGGCAGAACGGACTCGGGCCGTTGCCTTCTTCTGGTCTTTACGACAAGGGACGACCTGATCCGTGTGATCTCTGCCCGGGACATGAGCGTGAGAGAGAGACGAAGGTACGCAAGTGAAGACGAAAAAGCGCATTCCCCGGTTTGAGACTGAAGCGCAGGAGAGGGAGTTCTGGAGAACCCACGACTCTTTCGACTACCTCGACTGGAGCGGGGCGGAAAGCGTTGTTCTCCCCAACCTGAAGCCTTCCACCAGGTCAATCTCACTTCGGTTGCCGCTGTCCATGATCGAAGGACTCAAGCTTCTGGCAAACAAGAAGGACATACCCTACCAGTCGCTTTTGAAGGTGTATCTTGCCGAGAGGTTGAAGGAAGAGCTCGAGAACAGCCCTGCACACTCTTTTGACAATTGTTAGCGTTATGCTGAAAGATGTGCGTATACACCCCGGACTAGAAACGGAGCGTGACCATCCCCCCCGAGGGGAGCGGAGTGACTGAAAACCCTTCGGCTGGACCGTCAACCTCGTGAAGCCAGGGTATCAGAAAACCCGACAGCCCGCCAATGGCAGCCCCCGCCAGAACATCCGACAGGAAGTGGTTCCCGCTCTCCATCCTGAGAACGGCGGTAGTGACGGCCAGGCCAATGGAACCGGCGATGACCGGTGTCTTCCAGGGGGAATCGGGGAAGCATCGAGTGAAAACTCGTGAGGTGAATACCGCGCCATTGAAGGCATAGGCGGCGTGTCCGGAGGGGAACGAGTTGAGGCGGTCGCCGCTTTCGATCCCCTCATTGCTGGGATCGTCGAAGTACATGTAGGGGCGGTTCCGGTCAACAAGACCCTTGAAGGTGTTCTTCAGGCCGCACATGAGCATGACGGACTGGGCGTACATCACGCCCACGGTCATCCAGTCGCCGGTGTCGGAAGCGGCAAGGATGGCCGGTGTTGCCATTGTCAGAAGCTGTGCAGCGGTCCCTGCATCGTCCAGCCCGTTTGAGTAGGGCTGCATGGCCCAGCGGTCGAAGGCGTTGACACGGGATTCGTCAAACGGAACGCCGTTCCATGGCGGCACCGCCTCATTACCGTCAAGAAGAAGGCCGGCCGCGAAAACCGACGCGCAGACCGAGCCTGCCGGTGCGTCCACCTCCCATCGGAGCCTGTAGGGAAAACCGGCCGCCGGACAGGACTTGATTGCTGCCGCTCCAAGAACGATCGAAAGAATGATTCTCATGCTCTATCCCCCTGATTCCCCGGGAATATGGCTCTGGAAGAACTCGGAAGCACTTAGCCCGGGTCGTCTTTCTGTTTTATCTTTGGTGGAAGGGTTAACAGGGGAGGAAGCATGGCAAGCTGGGAGATCAACAGGAGCGTCTTCAGTTTTTTCATACTGGCTGGTATCGGGATGATAGTGGCGGGCTTTTTTGTGAGTCCCGGTGCAAAGACCGACGACGGCTATCCATTGAATGTTTTTTTCTGGGTATTCGGGGGCTTCTGGCTGGTCATTGACCTGTCGCTCATCCTGGGCATCCGCATCATGGCGGCCCGCAGGAAGAACGCCCTGGAGACGTGGCTGCCCGCGGCGGCAAAGGTTCTTTCCGCCTCAGAGACTGGTACGTACATCAACAACATGCCGAAGGTCAAGTTCACCCTCGAAGTAACAAGCGATTCTCACGGGGTGTACCAGGTCGAGCACAGGGAAGTTGTCTCCATGCTCAACCTGGCTTCCTACGGAGTGGGAACCGTCCACCAGATAAGGGTCGACCCCGGGAACCCGCAGAAGATGATGTTCGCGGACTGAGTCTACCGGGAAAGCACCACCCTCGCCGTACTGAAACCGTCTTCAGTGGCGGCCCTTACGAGGTAAACGCCAGGTGCAAGCCCCGAAACATCAAGTGTCGCGCCGCTGCCCGAGAGGACCATTCGCCCGGTTATGTCGAAGAGCGACACACCGGCCGGGGGTACTCCGCCCAGTGAAAGCCCGATCGTAGTGGAGGCCGGGTTTGGGAAGACCGTCAGGATTTCCGATGCCGGGGCGGTTCCCTCAATGCCCAGCCAGTCCGTAAGGGCGGCATGCGCCGTGAAGGCAAGGGCGGCCTTCGCGCACTCGGTCCCGAAGGGCCAGAACTCCACGTAATTCTCGAGGATGTCGCTGTCCTGGTGGTAGTAGGGGTTGTCGTTCACTGCGGCCTCGATGCCCAGAAGCGCGGCGTAGCCCTTCTGCCAGAACGGGGCATGGTCGCTGTAGGTGGTGCCGGGCGAGTACATCACGTTCAGTTCCAGTTCGGGGACGTACGTGCCGGCAACTTCGCTGAACATTCCGGCGATGAATTCGGAAGTTGAGTTGTAGGGAACGAAAAGGGCCCTGTTGGATTCGGGGCCGTAGAGGATCATGTCGAGGTTCATCACCGCAACGATGTTCTCGCCCAGGTTGTACGAGTTCTCGGCGTAGTACTCGCTGCCGATGAGCCCAAGCTCCTCCGCGCCGAAGCAGACGAATCGAAGGGTGTTTGGGAACTCGTACTGGCTGAGTATCCGGGCGGCCTCGAGCACCGTGGCGCATCCGCTGGCGTTGTCGTCGGCTCCCGGGGCGAAAGTGTAGGGCGAGGTGTATGTGATGGCGTCCAGATGGCCAGTGATGAGTACGATGCCCGGCTCATCAAGGGTTCCGGGAAGTTCGGCCTGAACGTTGGCTGACTGGTAGGTGTTGCCGTAGAATGTGAAGTCGAACGTGTCGACCGCGACCGATTCGAGGCCGTAAGATTCGTACTTGGCGGCCACCCAGAACGCGCTCTCGAAGAATTGGGGAGTGATGCAGAGCCTTGTCTGGAAATCCTGCAGGTTCTGGATGTGCGCTTTCAGGCTGTCTTCCTGGAGCTGTTCGATTATCTCCGATATCATGTCGCGGCTTCCGCCGTAAGGCATCTGGAGAGGCTGGAAGAAAGCCGTTTCGTTGAAGGGCCTGAGGGGGGTTATCTGCCTGATGCCACGGTGAGCGGTGAGCGGCAGGGGAGAGAGGGGTTCGAAAACCGCCACCCCATCCCTGGAGAAGACAAGGCGGCCCGGAACCTGTGCGTTCACGTCGGCAAGGTGGGCGATGCAGAGACCTTCGGCGCTTTCCGCGACGGTGGTGCCCCACGAGGCCGGGGCTTCGGCAAGGAACCAGTTCCGGGCAACGTGGTAAACTGTTACGCCATCGGTCAGCGGAAGCACGTCCCGGATGTCGCGTTCCACAATGACAAGGCCGTTCGAGTAGGACACCGCTGTCAGCGCGAGCAGAAAGTACAAAACCTTCTTTTTCATGGGGATTCCTTTCGGGTGCGGGATGCTTCTAATATACCACGTTCTGCCGGGAATTGTTGCAGCCAGTCTTGACTTACCCATAAAAAGTATGAATGTACCCTGTATGAGTACAAACCCCAACGAGCTGCTTGGAGAGTGCCTTTTCGGCAAGGTTCGCAGGGAGATACTGTCGACCCTGATGCTTCACAGCGACAGGTCATTCTACGTGCTGGAACTCATCCGCCTGCTCCAGTGCGGCAGGGGGGCGGTTCAACGTGAGCTTGGCAGGCTTGCCCGTGCGGGGATCGTTATCCGGTTGCGCCGGGGCAATCAGGTGCACTTCAGGGTCAACCGTGACTGTCTCATTTACAAAGAACTCCGTTCCATTTTCTCGAAGACCACCGGTCTGGTGGAAGCCCTGGAATCACTGCTCGAACCAGTCAGCTCTGAACTCGGGATAGCCTTCATCCACGGCGAGTACGCGGCGGGGAACGCCAGCGACGATTCTCCCATAAGGCTTGCCGTAATTGGCGAGTCGCGCTGCGGAAGGCTTTCGGAGTGCTCGAAGGCCTTCTTCGAGCAGACCGGCAGAAAGCTTCTGATATCGTCATGGACGACCCGGGAGTTCAGGAGGGGTTTCACACTGGGAGAACCAGCCGTGAACAAGGTACTGGGAGAGGACAAGATATTCATCCAGGGCAACCGCAGTGATCTGGACGTGGTGACGACAAGGCAGGAAGACCTTTTCAGCGGCCTGTTCAGGGAAAACGCCTGATTTTGCGGGGATGGCCCGTTTTTCGGTAATCACTTCCAATACCGTTCCGAATCGTTATATTATTGCTTTCAATCTATTTATGCTGTTTAACTGCAGGGGGATGCAATGAACTGCTTTACGGGCTGCTTCGAAGACGACGTGAGAAAAACCGTTCTTGAGGTCAAAAGGCGCATTGGCGCCCTGATGGACGCCCTGCCCGCATACATCGAAAACCCCCACGATGTATACCAGGTGCTCAACCTCGACAAGAAGCTGGGCTGGCGCATCTTCAGGATAGTTCACGAAGACGACATCTTTTTCGCCGCCCAGTTCATACCCGGCAAGCAGAGTTTCAGCAGGTTCCTGAAGAGCTGCAGGGGCAAGGGGGTTCCCCAGGATCTTCTCGACGACGCCATGAAGGCTGTCGAAGAGTTCTACGGACTTGTGGATGTTCACTCGGGTGACAGGCAGTCACTCGACCTGATGCTGATGACCAGCAGCGACAGTGGCCGCCAGCAGGCGTTCAAGACACTTCAGAAGAACCTCTATCAGAGCCAGAGCCATCTGCTTGGCCTTCAGGCCGAAACCCAGCTCAACACCTGGATGTTCGGCCCGGGCAGGGAGGACGCGTTCAGCATCGCAATTCTGAAGGGTCTTTACAAGATCAGGCGGAACCGCAGGTCAACCCGCTGGATCGTTCACAGCGAATGCCTGAACGCTCCCACCGGCGAGCCGCTTCCGGCCGAGCCCATCGATCCAGAAGCGGGGTCGAACCTCGAGCGGAACGTCCCCTTCCTGCTCAACTACTGCAGCGATCCCCTGCCCGAGGTCAAGGCAATCACCCGGAGCGCCTGCGGACCCACCTACGAACTTGTCGAGGGCCCTGTGGGGAACACCACACTGATGAATTCCGTCACCGGCACGGTGACCCGTAACGTTTTCCGCCTGTCGGACATTCCCGCGGGCGACAGGACGCACGAGGTCTTCATAAGCGTATACACACCGGTGCAGAACCTGGTGTTCGACCAGTTCGTGCACGAGAGCCTGCTTCTGGCTCAGGAGCCCAGGGTCGAGGTCATGGGGGACTTCAACGGAAGAAGCGGCCCGCTGTCCCGGCGGTTCAAGTGCGACAGGCTTCCCATAGAAACAACCATCTCAATGCGGGGAAGCGGCCTTGACGGCACCTACACCCCACTGGTCCCCGATTACGGCGAGATGCTTGCCGAGGTTTTTCGGAACCTGGGCTGGGAACCCGACGAGTTCTTCCTTTACAGGGTCAGACAGGAACTGCCGGTGGTCCCTTCCACCGTCTTCATGCTGGACAGGTATTCCTTCTAGCCCGGGATCAGGTTTTGCCCAGGGTTCGCCTGCTTGTCTTGAGGGCGCAGAGGTGGCCGCACATCGAGCACACCTCGCCGTCTTCGGGAAGGGCTTCCCCTCTCATCTTTCGCGCGGTCTGGGGATCAATGCAAAGCCTGAACTGCTTCTCCCAGTCGAATGATGCCCTTGCCTCAGCCATTGCATTGTCCCACTCCACCGCCCCGGGAATGCCCCTGGCCATGTCGGCGGCGTGGGCGGCTATCCGGGCGGAGATGACGCCCGTCCTCACATCGTTCACGTCCGGAAGCCTGAGGTGCTCGGCGGGGGTAACGTAGCACAGGAAGTCGGCGCCGTTCAACGCAGCTATTGCGCCACCGATGGCGCTTGTGATGTGGTCGTACCCCGGAGCCACATCGGTGACTATTGGTCCCAGGACGTAGAAGGGGGCTCCGTTGCAGATCGTTTTCTGTATGCGGATATTCTCGGCTATGCGGTGGATCGGGACATGCCCGGGGCCCTCGATCATCACCTGGACGCCGGCGGCCAGAGACCTCTGCTGCAGTTCGCCCAGGGTAACAAGCTCTTCCATCTGCGCGGTGTCGCCCGCGTCGGATACGCACCCCGGCCGCAGTCCGTCCCCCAGCGAGAAAACGGCGTCGTAACGGTGAAGTATCTCGATGAGACGGTCGAAGCCCGAGTAGAGGGGGTTTTCCTCGGCCCTCTTCTCCATCCATTCCGCCATGAGCGAGCCGCCCCGGGACACAATGCCCATTCTTCGGCCCCGGCTTTTAAGAAGGGCAACCGAACGTCTTGTCACCCCGCAGTGAAGTGTGAGGTAATCAACCCCGGCCCTGCAGTGTTCCTCGACGGCACGGAAAATCTCTTCCGGTGAGACATCTCCCACATCGCCGCCCTTCTCGAGCACCTCGCCGAAGACCTGGTAAAGGGGGACCGTGCCCACCGGAACAGGGCTTCGCGAGAGTATCTGCGTGAGGATCTCCCGCCAGGCGGGGCCTGTCGAAAGGTCCATCACCGTGTCCGCGCCGCAGGCAACCGCCGTCTTCAGCTTCAGAAGCTCCTGTTCCATGGATTCGAGGTCGTGCGAGCTTCCAATGTTGGCGTTCACCTTCACCCGGGAACCGCCGCCTATGACACAGGGTTTCACGATGTTGCGCAGGAGGTTTGAGGGAACTATCCCGTGGCCCAGGTCGATTGAGCGCGACAGCTGTTCGGGCGTAAGGTGTTCGGTCTCGCAGGCTTTCTTAACGGTATCGGGCGTGCCGCCCTTTCGTATCTCTTCGAGTATGGTCAAATCGGAAGTCCTTTCATGATGTCGGCCAAAGATTATACTTCACCCGCCGTGAACTCAGTAAGGGGGTACCATGTCACTTGACGATGAGAAACTCGTGAGGGTGTTCGAGGCCGGAAGCGAGATCGAGGCCATCAGTATCAGTTCATTGCTTGAAGGCGAGGGCATCGAGGCAGCTGTGGAGAGCAGACAGATCCCGGCCTACGGCACCATTGCGATGGCCTTCAAGAAGGTTTGGGGTTACGTGCTTGTCCTTGAAAGCTTCGAGGAGAGGGCCAGGGAGATAATCGACGCCCTGAGCGACGATTTCCACGAAGACCTTGAAGAGATCGCTGAACCGGAAGACTCGGAGGAGGGGGAGGAGTGATCCCGATAATGCTTTTGCTGACCATGATGCCCGGAGTTTCGGGTTACTCCCGTGAGAACGCCTTCGCGCTCCGGGTCAACGGTGCGCCGCTTCCGGCCGACCCCGCCTCGCCCGCGCTTCTGGAGTTCGGTGAGCCAACCCTTCTGCCCCTGCCCGAAGGGGTGAACCCCGCCCTTCTGCACGGGGCCCTGAGAAGACAGCTCGTGCTCGTGAGCGAAGGCAGGGAACCCGAACTGCTTGCGGAACTCATGGACCTTGCGCTGTTGTTCGCGGGGGTCATCCCCGATTCCACGGGTGCGCTCGCACTCGAGGTGTTCGGCAGGACTGGCATGATCCTTCCCGACCCTTCCGTTTTTTCCCGCGATCCCGAGGCGCTCCTTCGCTACGGCTCCGAGACCGGTGTTCAGGTCCCCGTTTTTTCGGACCTTTCTGCCCTGGCCCGGGTGTACGCCGCCAGGATCAACCCGGGTCTTTTCCTTGATGACCCGTGCTGGGCCGTGCGCTTCGCCGCCGTTGAAAGGGCCGACAGCGCGCGGGCGGCGGCCTTGGTGAACGACCCCGTGCCGGCGGTTGCCCTGAAGGCCGCCGAGGTTTCGGGGAACACCGGAGCAATCCTCAGGCTCACAGGTACGGAAGGTCCTGTGGGCTGCATGGCGATCGGTCTATTGAAGGACGTCCCGGTCCTTGAAGATATCCTTCTCACCTCTCCCGATCCCGGCCGCCGGGGAGCGGCGCTCATTGCGCTGGCCGGGATGGATTGGCGGCCCGACCCCGGGCAGCTCTCGATACTGAGAAGGGACGCGTACCCGCTCGTTGGCGCGGTGATAATGGAGATGCTTCAACTGGCTCCCATTGAGGCAACGCCCGACCCGGTTTTCAGTGGCGGAAGCGGGACGGTCGTGCCGGCCATGCTGGAGATGGTCACCACCGCGGGGACCTTCACGATCGAGCTTCTTCCCGATCTTGCACCTCTTGCCTGTGAAAGCTTTGCACACCTTGCGGAAAGCGGTTTCTACAACGGTATGAGCTTCCACAGGGTGATTCCCGGTTTCGTTGCCCAGGCGGGGTGTCCCGAGGGGAACGGTTTCGGCGGCCCCGGGTACCTGCTTCCCGCTGAGAGAAGCATCTACCCCTACGTGAGGGGAACCGTGGGAATGGCCGACGCCGGGCTCGATACCGGGGGCAGCCAGTTCTTCATAACACTGGACAGGCACGGCAGGCTCGAGGGCCGCTACACTGTCTTCGGCAGGATACTGAATACCGAAAACCTCGACGAGATAGCACCCGGAACTGTAATACTTGAAATCCGGAGCGTTTCTTAGTAGCATGCCGCTTTCCCCGGAACGATCCCGCAAACTTTTCATACAGGAGCCCTGATGACCAAGACCACCCCCAAAGTCCTTGTCACCGGCGCAATGGGCCAGATCGGCAGCGAACTCACCCTTGCGCTTCGTGAGCGTTACGGCCACGACAACGTGCTGGCCACCGATGTGAGGACCATTGAAGGCCCCCTGGCCGAAACCGGGCCATGCGCCAAACTCGATGTGACCGATCCCGTGATGCTCAAGGGGATACTCGAAAGGTACGGCATCAACACGGTGTACCACCTTGCCGCCATCCTTTCAGCCACGGGCGAGAAGAACCCCGGCCTTTGCTGGCGGGTGAACATGGACGGCACCCTGAACGTGCTGAACATGGCGGTCGAGATGAAGCTTGGTACCGTGATGATCCCCAGCAGCATAGCGGTGTTCGGCCCGGAGACCCCCCGGGTGAACACCCCGCAGGAGACCGTCCTCAAACCAAGGACAATGTACGGCGTCACAAAGGTATGCGGCGAACTCCTTGGCGACTACTACGTCAGGCGTTTCGGCGCCGACGTGCGCGGGCTCCGCTACCCCGGCATCATCAGCTCCGAGACCCCTCCGGGCGGGGGGACGACCGACTTCGCGGTTGACATCTTCTACAAGGCGGTTCAGAACGGCGAGTACACATGTTTCGTGAAGGAGGACACCTCGCTTCCAATGATGTACATGCCGGACTGCATCAAGGCAACCATAGAGCTTGCCGAGGCCGACTTCTCGAAGCTCAGCCACCACGGCGACTTCAACGTGGGGGCGCTTTCCTTCACCGCAGGCGAGCTGGCCGCCGAGATACGGAAGCACATCCCGGGCTTCAGGGTCAGCTACGAACCCGACTTCAGGCAGGCCATAGCCGATTCGTGGCCAAGCAGCATCGACGACAGAGCCGCCCGCGAGGAGTGGGGCTGGCAACCGGCATGGGACCTTCCCTCGATGACTGCTGACATGCTCGAAAGGCTTTCGGCGAGGTTCGGGAAGAGGCTCTGAGCAGGGGACCGGCCGCGCAGGGATTCATGGCGCTGTTCCTGATCGTACTTGGCAATCCTGCATGATGCAAACCGCTCAGGATGAGGTGGAGTATTCTGCCTTTTCTTCCAGCACCGCGTCCTCTCTGGCCTCTTTGGAGGTCCTGATGCTTCTCAGTAGTTTGTCGATGACCAGTGAGCTTTTCTCTTCGGAGAGGCAGAGCCTGTTCGCTTTTTTCAGAAGGGACTCGACAGCGTCCATGACAAGGGCGACGGGCTGGCTGTCACCGTTGAAGTTGGCGCTGCCGGTGCCTGCCACTGATACCGTGCAGAGGGGCGTTCTGAGAGAGACCCCCGAGCCGGTCAAGAGCTCCATGCTTCCCGTCTCCTGCTCTTTCCAGGTGTAGAAGAGGCTGCTGCTCCTGCGGTCGAACTCGCGGCATATCCCCGAAAGGCACTCGAGAGGTATCTGCGTGAAACTCACCACGGCGAAGCGGTCCGCGCCCATGTGGCCGATGAAGGCGTCCCTGACGAAGGTTTTCACCTGTCTGGCCATGATCTCCGCAAGAAGGAGGATCATCCTGTCGCCCTGGTCAAAGCCGTGGACATGGTTGAACGCGCGAAACCCGTTGATGTTGGTGGCCACGAGGAAGAACGACTTCAGAGTGATGGCTTCCATAAGCTTACGCTGTAGTGACACCCCTCCCGGGAGGGACGTGAGGGGATCAAGAACACCGCTGTTGCGGCGCTCAGCGTCTATGGCGGCGTATAGAAGCTGCATCACTGTCACTGTTCCCACCAGGGCTCCCGACCAGTCCACCACAAGGACCGGATCGTAGACATCGTCACTCTCTCTTTTCATGGCGGCTTCAGCCACCTCGGCAATCCTGACTCCGTCACCCACCACCATGGGGTCATGGTTGGCCACGGCGTCGAGCGTCTCCCTCTGGAAGACCGAGAAACCGAACCTTCCGCCTGTCTTCAGGTAGAAGCCCTTCCTGGTGACGAGACCGTGGGGGGTTCCGTGGTGCGTGGTCACCACGTGGTCAAGGTCTTGGTCGTTCCGGAACATCGAATCAAGCTCGTCGCAGTTCTTTGAAGACGCTTCGATGACGACGGGCATGGTGGATACTGTGCTTACCTCACGGCCGGGAGCCGATCCACCGGAGCAGATGATGCCCGAGAGGGCTCTCAGCGCTCCACCGTGGAAGTCTTCCTGGATATGTGGCGGTCTGGTCTCGGGCCTTGCAACCAGGTAGCCCTGCACCACCCTGACGCCGAGGGTGAGAAGTGTTTCCAGCTCGGTCCAATCCTCCACACCCTTGGCAACAAGGGTGGAGCCATGTTCCGAGAGGACTCCCATGGCCCTTCGTATGCTCTGCTGACCCATGTTGTAGCGCCCCAGGTTGTGAACGATCCCCCTCGGCAGTTTCACGTACTCCGGCGAGGGCGTGCCCAGAAGCTTCTGATGAGCATCGCTTGAGGGGTCAAAGTCATCCAGGGAAAAGTTGATCCCTGCCGTGCCCAGTTCTTTGAGTTTCATCAGAAGGATTTTCGTGCCTTTGACTTCGGGGACCGGTATCTCGAAACCCAGGTGTTCCGGCCCCAGAGAGAACGAGTCAAGTGACTGGAGGATGTACTCGAGGGTCATCCTCGGGTCACATATCGATGAGGGGGATGTGTTTATGTAAAACCTGGTCTTGACCGAAGCATCACGCAGCGAAGCAATCCTCCTGAGGGCGGAGTTCCTTGCGACCTCTTCGGCCTCCCACAGAACGCCGGCAGCGGCTGCCGCGCGGAAGAGCTCCACCGGGGATTCCAGTGGGTGAACCCCTCTTGAAAAGACTTCATGGCAGACTATCCTTCGTTCCATGGCGTCCACCACGGGTTGAAACAGCGGGGTGATCCTGTCGTTCCTCAGTATTCGATGCAATTCCGAAGCACTGTGTTCCGCGGCCTTCGCAACGCTGTGCATTCTCCCTCCAATTCAATGCTGATGAAACGGAAGCATAGACTGGAAGGATTAAGAAATGATTAACTCGGTTGCTTTCCCTGTGAAACGCGCATCGGAGCAGATCATTACATCGCCGATTTGATACCGCCCCAGCTGACATCCATCAATGAGAGCGGATCCCAGGTGACCACGAGGGTCGGCAGAAAGTCTTCTTCACCGGAATTGCCCGACCAGAAGCCCGGGGCGCAGGATCCGGTGGTCCCCATGGAAGTGCAGTATATGCCGCAGTTGGGGTGCGTCCCGTTCATCCATGCCTCCACGAAAGGTGTCACATCCACGGTGAACCAGCTCTGTGCAGCAGGCCAGGCTCCGTAAAGGCACGGTGTGGCATCGAATGAGGGCTGGGTGTTCATCGTTACAGTCAGTTCATCCCACTCTTCATTTATCATGTGGAAGACCGGTTGCCCGGAAGCGGAGCCGAAAAAGCTGATACAGTAGAGCCTCATCTCGGCACTCACCACGGAAGCACCGGAAGGGATAGTTGAAAGGTCCCATTCAATGAGAGTTCTGTCCAGACAGCTGAAGTACCGCCCGAAGTAAAGGTGAGTATCGTTCCCGTTGGGGTTCGTGGAATCAGGCTTGCAGTCACAGATGTAGGCGTCCTGAAGGACTGTCAGTTCAATGGTTTCCGCCCAGGCCGCCAGTGTGAGGAGCAGCAGACCGATCAACGCTTTCATTTCAGCCTCCGCGTGTTTAGCAACGTTTGTTGCGTTGCTGAACACATACAGTGTTTTTCCCGATATGTCAACGATCATCTGAAAGGTCCTTTCATCAAGGACTTTACTTTACGACACCTTCTTTGTATTCGTTGCCGGCAACGAAAGGAACGTGATGCAGCGGCGCACCCTCCCCGAGAACCTTCCGAAGTGCTTTGCCGGCGTGTGGGAAGAACTCAGCAAAGCCGATTCGGCAACCGGTTCGAGAAGAAAACTGGCCGCTGCCCTCGGTGTTTCCACTCACACCCTTCAGAGGATTCTGTCCGGCGAGAACCTTCCCGACCTTGCCGTGGAGAAGTCGTCGTACATCCTCAGCTCATGGACAAGAACACTCGCTAGAATAGCCTGTGGCCTTGGGCTGGATCCGTTTGCCCTCCTGGAATCCGCCGGGTTGGATGCAGGCGAGAACACCCGCGATCTGGTTCACGCCGAGAGGTCAAAGCTGGAATCAAGGAAAAGGGAGCCTAGTCAGGTCGGGGGGATGCCAGATCTTGCCGGCTTCATCATGGCTCTTGCCGGTTCATGGCCGGGAGCCGCAACCCCATCTGGAAGCGAGGCCCTGAAGCAGCTTCAGGTATCGCTTGCAAGGTTCCTCATTGCCACGGGTTGCGCTCCGCCTGGCATGGCCGATGGCAGTGACCTCTCAACAGGCAGCTTCTGCCGGTCCTGCATGGCTTCACTCAGTGATCCGGATAACAGGGGCATTTCCCATGACTTCTGCAGGTGGTGCTCCGACTCGGAGGGCAATCTCAGGTCTCCGGAAGAGGTGCATGAGATCCTCACAAAATGGTTCATGCGGTGGCAGAACGGCATAACGGGAAGCCAGGCCTCGGAGCGAGCCCGGCACTACATGCTGGCCATGCCCGCATGGTCAGGTTCCAGGGAGCATTGACTCTCCGCTTCACAACCTCCGGGCAAGTATCCTGACCAGCACACCCTCGAGCAGCGAGCTTCCCTTTTTCGCGCGGGCGAAAATGATGTAGCGCCCCACGGGCAAGCCCGAACCGTCCCAGGTGAGCACGAGGGTCTCTCCGGGAACGGGCCCGTTCCAGAGATCCGCCACCACCCTGCCCGTCACGTCGTAAGCCTTCACTTCGGCATGGTAACCCTGCCCCGGAGCCCGGAGCGTAATGACAAGGGCGTCGTTGTTTCCGTCGGAGTCGGGTGAGAAGATCTCCGGCTGTGCGGTCAGGAAAGGTCCACCCTCCTGCGTTCCGATGCTGTTCGCCCTGCCGGGGGTGGATCCTGAAACACTGCTGCCCCAGTTGGAGGGGCGCCAGCCCATTTCCCCGGGCGAGCGGCGTTCGAGGCTGATGTTTGTCCCTCCGCCCCAGACAGCGTTGTAGGGAACCCAGTCCGTCCCGTTGCCGTCCGTGAGCGAAAGCGTGTCTCCCGTGTTGTTGAGCACGGGCCACGAGGAGGGTTTGAGCAGGGGACAGGGCGGCTGGCCCCATGCGGCCTCAAAACCCTGGGGGTCGGGGCAGAGCAGGGCGTATGCGCCGGGCTCGATCGTGTGGTCCGGAAGGCTGGTTTGCGTGGATGGGTCCAAGAAGGTGAAGCCGCCAAGCTCAAGGGACCCTTCGGTGCCGTTGTAAAGCTCCACCCATTCCGGGCCGGGGGATTGGGGGGAGTACATTATCTCGTTTATGACGAGCCCCGGCGCCGGATTCCACAGGGTGGTCGCGCAGTTGTTCCCGGCGTTCACGTCGGGTTCGCACAGAATCAGGGCTTCGATCGAAGCCTGATCCTCTGTGCTTACCCAGACCGCCTCCACAAGAACGGAATCGCCAAGGGAAGGGGGAGTTGGAGTGGATGAGCCGATCTGCTCGCCAGCCGCGGTGAAAAGCACCTGGAAGCCGCAGGTCTGTGTGCCAAGAGCCTCGATCGTGGCCCTTATGGTGGTTGCCGAACCGGTCTCCCCCGCGGGAGGGGCAAGGTTCAGCCGTCTTACACCGAAATCCACGCCTTCCGAAAGACCCAGCGGCGGCGCTCCGGGGGATGGCCCCAGGGGGTTGGTGAACCAGTTGCCGGGAAGGTCGGGAAGGCCGGGGGTGATCAGCTCGACACTCATGTCCGTGCCCGGGTTGTAGGGGATCCCGTCTTCAGGGATGCCTGGCGTGCCGTAAGTGGAAACGACTGCGCCGCCGCAGAGCAGCGATACCGGATCGCTTGCGCTGAGGCCGTCGCCGATGGTGCCGTTGCCGGGGAGGATAAGCGGTGTGCCGGGCGGGATGTCGTAGGGCATCGAGCCCGTGAAGTAGTCGGGGTCGAGGATGAGAGCGTAGGCGAAGGCCGGCACGAAACTGCCCTGAAGGGCGTCAGTCGCGTCGCCGTCGGAGATGGAAAGGATCGATGGGTCGAAGACCCCCGGTCCCGGATGGAAGACCTCCACGAACTCATCGCGGGACTGGTCGGCGGGGTTGCAGAGAACCTCGGTGATGACCGGGTATGAGCCTTCGCCGCACTTGACGCAGAGGTTTGCGCAGTTGTTGGCGAGAGATGTATCGCCGGGGCACTGCGCCACTGCCCGCAGCAGGAAGAAACCGTCAGCGGGCAGGTCGGCAGTGCCCGCAACGCTTCTGGACTCGCCCGGTTCGAGGCACTCCGCCCAGTCCTGGCACAGCACCTCGCCGGGGTCGGGGACGGAATCTGCGTCGAGATCGTTGAACACGGTGAAGGAAACGTCGTGCGCGGCGGAGAGCCCCACCGAGGAGAACACGGCTTCGAACGGAAAGGGAACTCCGGGTGTAACCCCGGTGGGTACGATTATGGTGTCGGCCTGGATGTCCGGCCCCGAACCGTAGTCGCGAAGCCAGCCCGGTGACCCGCCCGGTTCCGATGCCGTCCAGTTGTACTCGGCGTCAGGACCCGAGGGATTCAGCCTCTCCATGCTGCTGCCCTGGCCGGGGTCGAAGGGTATCGCATCGAGGCCGTCGTCATCGCACTGAAGGGGGTCGTCCGAAAGGAACGGGGTTCCCGCCGTGGAGAGGATGTTCCCGATCAGGGTCCCGTTCCAGTCGTAAAGGACGATGGGGTCGGAAGGGGTCAGCCCGTTGCCCAGTGACGAGTTCCCAACGGTGAAGACCCTGGCGTCCTCCGGGATCGGCAGCCCGCCCGCGTAGTCGGGGTCCAGGATGACCCCGCAGGAATTAGAGGGCAGCAGGGCCGTTCCCGACCACGGGATGACCATGTCAACCGCGTCGCCGTCGGTGAAGCGGCACCCGTCGAGCATGAACACCCCGGGCCCCGGGTAATGGACCTCGATGTACTCCTGGGTGGTCTGGACAGCCGGGTTGGCCATGACTTCAGTGAGCACAGGGGGGATACCCCCTCCCGAGGGCATGGGAACGCCCTGGTATGAATCGCAGGCGGTGGCGCTCGCAAGGTACCAGCCCTGTCCGGGAGCGGTGAAGGTGATGGAGAGGGTGTCGGTTGTCCCGGGGCTGAGGATGGACGCCGGCCACACGTCGGACGGTTCTCCCGCTCCCGCAAGTGAATCGCCATCGGTATCGAGAAAGACGGTGATGAATCCCTGGTCGGGCGAGACGTTTCCAAAGCAGAACACAGCTGCGTGGAGCTGGCAGGTGGCGCCCGGTTGCGGGTCGGCCGGTGTGAACCACAGGCCGGTGATGAAAACGGCGAAAGTGTCTGGAGGCGCGTCGGGAGGGCCGCCCGGCGAAGGCAGTTCACCCAGCCAGTTCCCTTCCGCGTCGGGCGAGCCAGGTGGAAAGCGGTGCGTTGAGAAGCCGTTGCCGGGATCGAAGGGAATGCCGTCGAGGCCGTCGTCGTCCCTGTCCTGCCATATGTCGGTTTCGACCGGCGTGCCGTAAGTCGAGAGCACATCGGTGATGGTGGTCCCCCCCGGGCCGAAGAGGGTGAGGGGATCGGACGAAGCCGCGAGCCCGTTGCAGACGGCGTTGTCCCCCGTGGTGAGGATCACGGTTCCCGGGGAGAATTCGTGGCAGGGGTCGAGCAGGTAACCCAGTTCGAGAATGACGGCCCAGCCCCCCGGTGGGATGGAGTCGGTTTCGAGGATCACGCCCGAATGGGGGAAGACGCCGTGGGTCTGCTCGTTCCAGGGCAGCACCTGATCAAGCGCGTCGCCGTCGGTGATGGTGAACCCCAGTATGGAAATCGCTTCCGGTCCGGGGTTGAAGAGCTCGACGAACTCGCATGCCGTTTCGTTCAGGGGGTTCGCGCACACCTCGGATATGGAAGGGGAACGCAACAGAACGAGCAGGACAAGGGTTTCCATGCCATGAAGTACGGCCCGTCAGGAAGCCATTTCAAGGTGAACGGGTGTTTATTGTTCGCTCTGACCCCGCAACAGAAGAACACGGCCTATGTCTTCAGGGTTCAGCTCGAATGCAATGAAACCGCCCGGCCCCATGACCACCCTCGGCATCGATTCGGGCGTGAACGCCTCGATCACAGCCTCTCGCAGCCAGACCCCTTCGGGTGAGAGAACATCCCACAGGTACTGTTCCACACCGCCCCGTCTGGCCCAGATGTTACCTTCGGGATCGACCCCCAGGTCGCTGATGAAGGGGTGGAGTTCCGGGATGTTCGTGCTCTGCATGCCCGAGGATCCCGTTTCATCCTGGTATGAGTACGAGACCATCCATGTGCCGGGAACGAAGCCCGATTCCATGTCTGCGGGAAGCCTCTCCCGGTCCGGGAACGCCTGGAGAGTGTCGACCGGCGTGCCGGCCGCGTCGAAAACCTCGATGCGCCACGCCCCGGCGTCGCAGCGGGACATGTAGACAAGGCCCGTTTCGGTGTTGGCCGCAGCGCAGATGTACGCCGGAACGAAGTCGGTCTCGGGCCGGCCCGTGCCCTCCCAGGACATGTACTCTGCAAGGACATCCCCCGTGAACGCGTCGTAGCGCCTGAGACTGAACTGAAGTTGAAGGGTCATACGGTTCATGAGCAGGGCGAAGTTGTAGCTGAGAAAGGAACCCTCGTCGAAGGGGAGCATCAGAAGCGGAATGCCTCCCAGTCCCTGATGGTGCCAGGAAGAGAGGCAGTTGCCGTCGGGATCGAGAAGGGTGACTTTGCCGTTGAGAAGTTCACCCACAACAACGTTTCCCGATGGGAGGACGGCGAATTTGATCGGCAGCTGGAACTCTCCCGGAGCCTCGCCCATGCGCCCGAAGCTTCGAAGGAACTCCCCGTTCCCGTCGAACAGGGAAACCCTGCAGGTGATCCGGTCAAGCAGCGCAAGGCCGCCGCCCGGAAGGGGATAGGCGTCCATGATGTGCCCGAACACGTAACAGCTGTCGCCGCTGAGAACCCCTATGCTGTCCACTGCTCTCAGGGTGTCCGCGCCAAGGGAGGGCGCGTCCTGGACAGCCGGGGGTTGCGTGCTTCCGCATGCGGCAAGAAGAGCCAGCACCGTTGCTGTGACAAGGATCGTCTTCATGTTCCGCTTCCTTTGTGTGGAATTTGCGACTCCTGAGCCGTGTCGGGGTCATTCATCTGCTCCAGGCCCAGCAGGTGCAGGGGCAGGCCGTTCAGGAAGACCTTCGTGCTGTCTTCTGAGCGGGCCGGTAAAGGACCCTCCCCGAAAACAACGATGACCTCGGCGAAGTCGGCCCTCTCCCAGAGAAAGACCTCATCGGGAGAGGCTTCGAGGCCGATCTGTGCGAAGAAGACCCCTCTCTGTTCCGCAGAGGCTTCATGGAGAAGTGTCTGAAGGGAATCCGCCCCCGCCATGAGAGACGGAGGCGGGAGGATGGGTATCACTGCGCTATTGTGTAAGAGACGTTCACGTTAAGGGTTATGGACTGGCTTCCGCCATCCACGGGAGGGTACGACTCGTAGTCGCCGTAGTATGCCGGGGACTGGTAAGCGTAGTTGTCCACCCATTCGCTCACGCTCTGAACTCCGCTTATCCTCACGTTCAGCGTGGAGGCGAGCTGGCCCGCGCACTGGGCCGCGTCGTTCAGGGCGATCTCCCGGGCTTTCGCGTAGAGAGCCGCCCTGTCCTCGACCGTGAACTGGACCGAATAGATGGTGTTGGCGCCACCGCCGACAAGGACGGCAAGGACCGCACCCACCTGATCGGTGTCGGCGGTCTTGACCTGCATGCTGTGATCGAGATGGTAAAGGGTGTTGCCGGTGTACTCGTAGGTTACGTAGTCGTACTCTTCCTCGATCCAGAGGGAATATCCCGTGGTGGTTATGCTCTCCCTCGGAACCCCGGCTGCAACGGCGGCCTCGATGGCGGTTTCCGCAAGCTCTGCCGCGGTTTCGACAGCGGCCTCGGGATCGTTCTCGGTCACGTTGAACCCGAAGCTGATTATGGCCACCTCAGGTTCGGCGTAAGCGGTGCCTATTCCGTTGACACTGATCGTGGGGGGGGGTAGGGCGGGTAGCCCTGGCTTCCGCATCCCGTCAACGCCAGAAGCCCGGCCGCAAGCATGATCGTCAATTTGCGCATGAACTGCTCCTATTCTCCTATGATCTTTACCAGCACTCTTTTGCGCCGGCGCCCGTCGAACTCTCCGTAGAAGATCCTCTCCCAGGTCCCAAGGTCAAGCTTTCCCGCTGTCACGGCAACCATGACCTCCCTTCCCATCACCTGTCTCTTGTGATGGGCATCGGCGTTGTCCTCGCCGGTCAGGTTGTGCCTGTAAAGGCCGGGTTCGTGGGGCGCGAGCCTTTCAAGCCACTTCTCGTAGTCGTTGAGAAGCCCCTGCTCATCGTCGTTTATGAAGACACTGGCGGTGATGTGCATGGGGTTCACCAGACACAGCCCTTCCCTTATACCGCTTTTTGCCAGTTCTTCTTCCACCTGGCCCGTGATGTTCAGAAACTCCATCCTCCGGTCGGTCCTGAACCAGAGGTACGCGGTGTGGGATTTCATTGAACCCTCCTGCCCCTTTTGTGAAGTATACGAAAAGTGCGGGCGTTCAGCCCCTGTGGTCAAGCACAAGGCAGGAGAGGGGAGGAAGGCTGAGCTCCAGGCTCCACCCCAGGCCGTGCGCCGGAACGGGGTTCGCCTCGAACGATCCGGGGATCGGGACCCCGGCTCCACCGAACAGCCCGGCATCGCTGTTGTGGATCACTGTCCAGAATCCCGGGGCGGGCGCCCCTATGCGGTAGGGAGCCCTGGGTACAGGGGTCATGTTGAACACGCAGAGAAGGGGGGAGTGTCCGCGGGCCTGCCGGAGGAAGGAGATCACCGAGGAATCCTCGTCCGAGAAATCCACCCACCTGAAACCAGAGTACTCGCAGTCTTCGAGGTGGAGCTGGGGGTTTTCCAGTTGAAGCGTGTTCAGGGCAGCCACGAACCCTTCCATCCTTGTGTCGCCCATTGGGAGGGGTTCGTCCGGGTTCCACTCGTGCTGCTGAACCCTCTCGCCCCCCATGAAGAGAAGCTGTTTGCCTGGGAAGAGCCACTGGTACGAAAGAAGAAGCCTCAGGTTGGCCCTTTTGCGGAAGTCGTCGCCCGGCATCTTGCCGTAAAGCGAGCCCTTGCCGTGAACGACCTCGTCGTGGGAGAGGGGAAGTATGAAGTTCTCGCTCCAGGCGTAAACGGCACTGAATGTGATCCCCCCGGAGTGGCCTTTCCGGAAGAGGGGATCGCGGCTGAAGTATTCCAGGGTGTCGTTCATCCAGCCCATGTTCCATTTGAAGTGAAAGCCCAGGCCTCCCGCTTCGGGAGGACGGGTAACGCCGGGCCACGCGGTGCTCTCCTCGGCTATCATCAGGGCACCCGGGAAACGGCATCCCGTCTCGTGGCAGATCTCCCTGAGGAGGGAGGCGGCTTCAAGGTTCTCCCGTCCGCCGTAGCGGTTGGGGATCCACTGGCCCTCCTTCCGGGAGTAGTCGAGGTAGAGCATGGATGCCACGGCGTCCACCCGGAGGCCGTCGATGTGGAAAGTGTCAAGCCAGTGGATGGCGCTGGCGAGCAGGAAGTTCCTGACCTCGCGCCTTCCGTAGTTGAAGATCAGTGTTCCCCAGTCCGGGTGGAGGCCCATTCGGGGGTCTTCGTGCTCGTAGAGGCAGGTGCCGTCGAAGCGGGCAAGTGCCCAGTCATCCATTGGAAAATGGGCAGGCGTCCAGTCCAGTATCACACCGATGCCGTTCTTATGGCACCGGTCAACGAACCTGCAGAAGTCCTCCGGGCTCCCCATCCTGCTGGTGGAGGCGAAGAAGCCGGTGACCTGGTAGCCCCATGAGCCGTCGTAGGGGTGCTCCATTACGGGCATGAGCTCGACATGTGTGAAGCCCATGGCGGACAGGTAGGGTATCAGCCAGTCCCCCAGTTTGTCCCAGCCGGGATATCTTTCCTCACCGGCGGCCCAAGACATGGCGTGCGCTTCGTAGATGGAAACCCTGGCGGCAAAGGGGTTCGCACTTCCCCTTTTTTCCATCCATCCGCCGTCACCCCACTCGTACGATCCGGGGTCGGCCACGATCGAGGCGGTTCCGGGCCTCATTTCGCTTCGGAGCGCGTAGGGATCGGCCTTTACGAGCTCGAAACCGTTTGCGTCGAGCAGGCTGAACTTGTAAAGGTCACCCGTGGTCACGCCCGGCACGAAGAGCTCCCACACGCCGCTTGCTCCCCTGCTGCGCATGGGGTGGCGCCTGCGGTCCCAGTCGTTGAAGCTGCCGGTTACGCTCACGGCCCTGGCGTTCGGTGCCCACACGGCGAACAGGACGCCCGGTGTGCCGCCGATCATTCGTACCCGTGCGCCCATGACCCTGTGAAGGTTCAGGTGGCGGCCTTCGCTGAAGAGATGCAGGTCGATCTCACCCAGTTGCGGAAGGTAGCAGTAGGGGTCGCGCGTTGTCCAGGAGACCCTCTCACGGGTCACCGTGAGCCTGTATGCGAAGGGGTCGGCCCGCTTCTGCGAGCTGAACACGAACAGCCCGTCGTCGTGGATCCGGTTCATTGGTTGAGGAGAGCCCTCGTCGGGCACCATGATCATGGACGAAGCGCCCGGGCAGAACGCCCTGATCTCGATGGATCCGTCCGCGGTGGGGTGCATCCCAAGGAGCTGGAATGGGTCGGCAAGCCCGGCGCCCACTATCGCGGCGATCTCCTGTCTGCGGAGTACCGTTTGTCTCTTTGCCATTTGCGGAATATACCCGGAGTGACCGCCCCGCGCATTTGGTTGACCCTGTTCGGTGCCCGGCTTATCATGCGCCCAGGATCCGGAGGGTTATGGATAACCTGAGGCTTTGCGTTAACCCCGTGCCCTGCACGGGATGCATGAACTGTGTCGTCGTGTGCGCCCAGGGAAGGGCCGGCGACCATGTTCCCGGCGCCTCATCCTTTTCTGTTCTGCTGGACCCCTTCGGCGGTGAACACAGGCATGTCTACTGCAGGCAGTGCGAAAACCCTTCATGCGCCGAGGCATGCCCCTCCGGCGCCATTGTAAGGGATACTGGCACCGGGGCCATGGTCATCGATGAAGGGCTTTGCATTCACTGTCGCGCATGCGTTGCCGCATGTCCGTTCGGAGCCGTCTTCTGGCGTGATGACCCCGGCCTTCCCGTGAAGTGCGACCTCTGTTCAGGTTCACCCCGTTGCGCGGCAGCTTGCCGGTTCGGTGTGATACGCTTCCTTTCGCCGGACGATCCAGGATATGCCTTCAGGGGCATGCCCGACTCCGAACAGGACCCCCTGCTCGGGAGGGGGGAGGGATGACCGGTTTCGGGGGCTACGCCGGACGCATACTGCGCATCGACCTGACAAGGAACGCCGTAGAGATACAGGACACCGCAGACCTTCTCCCGGACTGGTACGGCGGACGCGCCATGGCCGCGAGGATCGCCTTTGACCTCATCCGGCCCGGCACGGGCGCCTTCAGCCCCGATAATCCCCTGATGATCTTCACCGGCCCCCTCACGGGCACATCGGCTCCATTTTCGGGAAGAACCACTGTCTGCGGGCTCTCCGCCCAGGGCTACCCGCACGAGTGGTACACCCGGTCATCGTTCGGGGGGCACTGGGGCCCCGCCCTGAAGCATTCGGGGTTCGACGGGATGGTGGTAACGGGCAGGGCCCCGCGTCCCGTCTCGATAAGGATAGATCATGGCAGGTGCACCGTCGAGGATGCTTCGGGGCTCTGGGGGCTTGGGATCTACGAGACCCAGAAGCGCCTCATGGACAGCCCCGGATGGCGGGTCCTGGCCATCGGCCCCGCGGGGGAGAACCTTTGCAGGATAGCCATCATCGCCACCGAGACGGAAAGCGCCTCGGGACAGGGCGGCTTCGGGGCTGTCATGGGCTCGAAGAACCTGAAGGCGATCGCGGTCAGGGGCACCATGCCGCTTCCGGTGTTCGAACCGGAGAGGTTCGGGCATGTCTGCGACCTGGTCAGGGCCGAAGCCCACGGCTCGCACGGCTGGCCCCACGAACCGAAGCTCGATCCCCACAGGGTGCGGATGTTCGGCCAGAAGTTCCAGGCGTGCACCCAGGGCTGCGCCGTGCGCTGCTACGACGCCCGGTTCTACACAAGCGTGCCGGCCGTGCTCAGCCCTGGCAGGAAGCTTTCGGGCCAGATGGATTGCGTCGCGGGGCTGTTCCCCGGGATGTCGAACAGCTTCTACGACTGGAAACTCGGTTTCGAGGCGGGGTTCGAGATCGGCCAGATCGCGAACGACGAGGGGCTGAACCACTGGGAGATACTGATAGGCATGGTGCCCTGGCTTCGAAGCATGAAGGAAGACGGCTCTCTTGCGGAAGTCGACGGCGTGCCGATAGACGTGGATGATCCGGTGTTCTGGCAGCACCTTCTCATGGGGATATCGAGGCGGGAAGGCCGGATGCGCAACGCCCTGGCCGAGGGAACCGTCAGGGCCAGTCACGAGCTCGGTATCGGCGGCGAAAACCTTGACCGGCTGTACCCCGCGTGGGGGTACGCCGGCCACTGGGACGGCCACGGAGACCACATCAACTACGTCTTTTACCCCTACTGGATAGTGAGTGCGCTCCAGTGGGCCATCGACACCCGCGATCCCATCTCAAGCGCCCACGGCTACGCCCAGAACATCATGGGGTGGAGCCGGATCTGCTCGCCGGTCCACGGCCTTTCGTGGGAGAGGATAATGGAGGTGTCGGCGAGGGTGTACGGCACCACCGATGCCGCCGACCCCCGGAGCGGCTACGGTGCAAAGGCCGTCGCGGCGGCCTGGCACGGCAACCGTTCCGTGATGAAGGACTCCCTCACCGTGGGGGACCAGGTGTTCCCACGCATCTACTCGAACAGGACCGAAGACAATTTTGCCAGGGCGGGTGACATGGAGGGCCCAACCTTCGAGAGGCACATGTTCAACGCCCTGACGGGCATCGGGTGGACCGACGCGGAGATGGACGCGGCCAGTGCCAGGGTGCTTGACCTCGAGCGCAGGCTACTGACAAGGAACTTCGGCAGGTGCAGGGCCGACGACGAATCCGTCATACCGTACTTCTCAAGGCCCGAGAACCTCGTGAACCCCTTCATAGGCCACCCCATGAGCCTCGATCCGCACGATTTTCACGCCCAGCTCTCGGAACTTTACGCCCTCCGCGGCTGGGACGACCAGGGGAACCCACTTTCGTGAACCGATGGAACAGTGAACAACAGCAGCTTTGACCTTTTCGTTCCCGGAAGGCTGTGCCTTTTCGGAGAGCACTCGGACTGGGCGGGAAGGCACGTGCTGACCGACCCTTCCATCGAGCCCGGGAGGTGCCTGATCGTCGGAACCGACCAGGGTCTTTACGCCAGGGCCAGAGGTATCGGGGACTTCTTCGAGCTGACCCAGGTTTCTCCTTCAGGTGAAGATTGCCAGTTCAATACGTATCGGGCGGAGTTTCAGGTTCTGAAGAGTGTCGCTGAAAGCCGTTCCTTCGATTCCTACGCTGCGGGAACCGCAGCCCTCATGGTGCGGGAACACTGTGCCGGCGGCCTTCGACTGGATGTCTTCCGCCGAGATCTTCCCCTTGGCAAGGGGCTTTCCTCATCCGCGGCGGTGTGCGTGCTGACCGCCCGGGCATACAACCTCGCATACGGCCTGGGACTGTCGGTGGAGGAGGAGATGGACCTTGCGTACAGGGGTGAACTGATGACCGGGAGCGAATGCGGAAGGATGGACCAGGCCTGCGCCCTGGGAAAGGGGCGTCCTGTGCTTCTCACCTTCGACGGTGACGACTTCGACTTCGAAGGGCTGAACCCCGGCGGGGAGTTTTTCTATCTGATCGTTGACCTCAGGGGCAGGAAAGACACCCGAAGGATACTGAGGGATCTGAACGAAGCCTTCATGGGAGGTGACAGGGGGTTGAGGGAAGCGCTCGGTCCGTTGAACAGGACGATCCTTGAAGCTGCCTGCAGGGCTGTTTCGGATGGTGATGCCAAGGCTCTCGGCGCTCTGATGAAGCGGGCGCAGGAGGTTTTCGACGAGCATGTGGCTCCATGCTGTCCGAGCGAGCTTTCGTCGCCCGCCCTGCACGCGGTGCTTGGGCATCCGGCGCTTCACGAACTCGCCTGGGGTGCCAAGGGGGTTGGGTCACAGGGCGATGGTACGGCACAGATACTTTGCAGGGGCCGGGAGGAGCGGGTGGAACTGGCCCGGATGCTTTCGATGGATTCGGGAGTTGGACTGCTCGAGCTCACGATCGGGAACACGACATGAAAAAGGGGGCGGCCGAAACCGCCCCCGGAAAATCCTGAAGGATCAGCTACTCGACGTCGGGTGTGCCGGCGCTCTGGGAGGTGGACGCGGCAGGTTTCACGAGGTTGAACTTGTAGCCGATGGTGCCGATGATGGGAACCGGCTTGACCTTGCCGCCGAAACCGTTGAGAAGGCCGATGATGGCAAGAACAAGGCAGCCGAGACCAACGATCCAGCCAAGAACCGGGATCGGGGTGAGCAGGGCGAAAAGAAGGACGATAAGAGCCTGCTGGACATGGTACATGACGTAACGGTTCTCTTTCCCGGTGATGAAAGCGATGAGCAGGCCGATCCAGGTTATGTAGGCCACGCCGCCCATGGTCTTGCCCTCTTCGATCTCCCTGGGGCTGATATTGAACTCGTTCATTTTCCCCTCTTTCATTGGTGTTGAGAAGCCGGACCCCGGCATACAGCGGTATACTTTGACAAAAACCACCCACTGTCAAGATTGAGCTTGCGGAACATACCGGAATGGGTATCTTTCCGCAATGAGGCCCGGGAGCGAGTGTCTGCGCATGATGCGGGTGGGATTTCTTCATTGTTTCCCTTCATCGGGGAGCATGTGTTATATTTCCCGAGTGCATTGCGCGATCAGCCGGGGAACCATTCACCCTGCACCGAGGTAGGACCTTGTATGAACGTGGACGCGCTGATTCGATCCGAGAGGCGATCTGAGAAACGCAGTGCCGGGGAAGTCTCGGTCTTTTTGAGCACTCCGGGCATGCCCTCGCTGCCGGTCACCGCGCTCAATGTCAGCGCCTCGGGTCTTTACTGCATCTGTTCCACTCCCCTTGGCGATCTCACAAGGGTGGATGTTCTGATGAGGCTCTCCCAGATCGAGATCGAAGCAAGGGCAGTTGTCATTCGCGAGGAGGAGCAGCCCGACGGATCCTGGGGCGTGGGGCTCTTCTACACCCGGATCAGCCTCGAGGACAGAAAACTCATCAGTGACCTGGTCGACGGGAGCAAGTTGTGAGAACACCTCTGATGGCCATCTCTATTGTGCTGACCTTCGGCACAGCGTTCGCCGCGAAGTATGCCGGTGAGTTCATGTACGTGGGTGCGGGCGCCCGTGCCCTGGGCATGGGCGGAGCATTCTCCGCCATCAGCGATGACGGCACGGCCGGATACTGGAATCCCGCCGGCCTCACCGCCACAACAGGCCAGACCGCTTCCTTCATGCATTCCGAGAGGTTCGGCGGTCTGATCTCTTACGACTACCTCGCCTACACCAGAAAGCTCGGCACCGACGCCATCGGGGCATCCTTCTACCGGACCGACCTCGGCAGCATCGCCAACACCAACGACCTGCAGTGGTACGACACCGGCGCCGACGGCGTCTTCGGCCAGGACGGCCAGGGCGAACCGGGAGACTCCGGCAACGACGACTTCGACCCCGACACAAATCCCGGCGGAACCGAGGGCAACGGTCAGTGGGATCCTGGGGAAGAGATTATTTACGACGAGGGCCGCATAACCTGGCAGAGCGCTTCCGACAACGCTCTTTACATCTCCTGGGCAAGACCGCTCACCGAAGACTTTTCCATCGGGGCCAACGTTAAAATGGTCTACCGTGATCTCATGGAATACAGCGCCTGGGGGCTGGGCCTCGATGCCGCACTTCTCTGGAAGCCCACAAGGGCTTTTTCGGTTGGCCTCAATCTGCAGGACATCACCGGGACCCACCTCTTCTGGAACAACGGGCACACCGAGGTCGTGAATCCCACCGCCAAGGTCGGCACGGCCTTTTCGATACCCCTCACCAAGTTCTCATCGGTGCTCACCGTTGGCCTCGACGGCGACTTCCGGTTCGAGGGCCGCAAATACTCCGCCCAGTACAGCAGGGGCGAAGTTAGCCTCGACACCAGGGCCGGCCTTGAGCTCCTTGTCCGCGACACTGTCGGGATCAGGCTGGGGTCAAGCGAGGGCAACATGACCGCGGGCATAGGTCTGAAGATCGGCCTTTTCGGAAGGCCTGTTTCCCTTGACTACGCCTGGCTGGGTCACGACGAACTGGAGAACACCCACAGGTTCAGCGTCGGTATCGGTTTCTGAAAGAAATGCCCCTCTTCGAAGAGATACTCAGGAAAGCCGTGCATGCGGCGTCCGTGGTCATTCCCGTGGCAGCGGTTTTCGTCCAACGCACAGACATGGTCCTCGTTCTTTGCGCGGCGGCGCTTTTCCTGCTTCTTCTCGACCTGCTACGGGCGAGGAACGAGGTCTTCAGGAAGTTCTTTCTGGCAATGTTTGGAAGGATGCTTCGCCCCAAGGAACAGGAGGGGGGAATGACGGCATCCACCGTGGTCCTTGCCAGCGCAGCCCTCACCATCATGGTCTTCAGGACCGAGATCGCCGTGGCCTCCCTCGTGTTCCTGAGCTTCGGGGACAGTTCAGCCGCCCTCGTGGGAAGGCATTTCGGCGTAACCACCCTCTTCGGCGGAAGAACCCTTGAAGGCACACTGTCGGCCCTTGTGGCCTGTCTGGGTGCTTCATGGCTGCTTCTCTCCCTTTCCGGCGATCTCGGCTGGGTTCTCACGCCCGGCGGTCTTCTCGCGGGCAGCATCACGGCCGCCCTGGCCGAGCTTGTCGATCTTCCACTCGATGACAACCTTCGCATCCCGATCTTTGCCGGATTGGTGATGGAACTGACAATACCGGGATGATCCTCTGATGCCCTCCTTTCACATGGAAGTCTACGGCTGCCAGATGAACGTCAGGGATTCCCAGCATCTTGAGGGCATACTCTTGTCCTCGGGTTACGAGAAAGCCGAAAGACCTGACGAAGCGGATGCCATACTTGTTGTCACCTGCGCCGTCCGCGAGCGCGCCGAGGTCAGGGCCCTCGGCAGGGCCACCCAACTCGCCGGAGGCACAAGGGGCAGAAAACCCCTGGTCGTCATATGCGGGTGTGTGGCCCAGGAACACGGCGAAAACCTTCTGAAGCGGTTTCCTCAGATCGACCTGGTGGTTGGGCCCGACACCTACCACCGGCTTCCCGAAATGCTTTCCTCCGGGTCAAGGGCTGCCCTGGTTGAACAGGGCACGGACGACTACGAAGCCCTTCCGTCGGTGCGAGACACATTCCCAAGGGCCTTCGTGACCATAACAAGGGGATGCGACAATTTCTGCAGCTACTGCATTGTCCCGTTCGTGCGGGGCAGGGAGAGAAGCAGAACGCCCGAAGCCATCCTCGAGGAAGTCGGGGAACTCGTGGAAGCGGGCTACAGGGAGATCACCCTGCTGGGTCAGAATGTCAATTCGTACAGGAGCGGAGAGGTTTCGTTCGCGGGCCTGCTTGACAGGGTGGCCAGGGCCGCGGCGCCCGCCTGGGTCAGGTTCGTCACAAGCCATCCTAGGGACTTTGGCGGTGAGCTTGCCGAGGTCATGGCCGAACACCCGAATGTTTGCCGGGCTGTCCATCTGCCCGCGCAGTCGGGCAGTGACGCCGTTCTGAAGGGCATGAACCGGGGCTATACAAGGGGCTCTTACCTTGAGAAGGTCCTAATGCTTCGCGGCAGGATGCCCGGGATAGTGCTCTCCACAGACATGATAGCCGGTTTCCCCGGAGAGTCCGAGGCGGATTTTCAGGACAGCCTTTCACTCCTCGCCGAGGTTCGCTTCGACTACGGGTTCCTCTTCCGCTACAGCGAGAGAAAGGGAACAAGGGCGGCCGAAATGCCCGGCGCCGTTCCAGTACCCGAAAGGCTTTCCAGGCTTCACAGACTGCAGGAGCTGCAAAATGCCGTTACCCGGGAGAAGTCATCCCTTCTCGTCGGTAGGTGCCTTCCCGTGCTTGTCACTGGGCCAGGGACCCATGAGGGCCAGCTCATTGGCAGGACTGCGGGGAACAGGGTGGTCGTCGTTCACGAAGGTGGAGTCAGTGCCGGGGACTTCATGGATGTAAGGATAACAAGGGCGGACGGGTGGACGCACTACGGGGAGAAAGTTTGAGCCTTAAGGGTTTTGAGCGATGGGGACGCCGGGTGCTCCAGGCCCCCCTGAAGCGGTTGCTCCTGTCCGGCGGACCTGGCAGACCCCCCTCCAGTCCCGAGAGCATCCTGGTGGTCAGGGTGGACAACCGGCTTGGAAACCTGGTTATGCTCACATCCCTTCTAAACGCGCTGCGCGAAAAGTTTCCCAGGGCGGTCGTAAGCGTTCTCGTCAGCAACGTCTTTCACACGATCCTCGAAGGACAGGGCTGGAAACTGATACCCGTGGCCAAGAAAACTATGGCGAAAAGGCCCTGGATGCTGCTTGGGCTGGTGGCCCGGCTCAGGGAACAGAGATTCGACGTTGTGATTGACGCATCGCATCCCCACGGGTTTTCACTTTCATCAGCCGTGATCACCGCCCTTGCGGGTTGTCCACACCGTGTCGGATCGCCTCTGGGAGCCGAACCGGGCTGGTACACATGCTCACCCTCGTCAATGCCGGGGACCGATCAGCACGAGAGCAGGGCTCTCCATGCCGTGGGAGCGGTCTGGCCGGGCTGGCCAAGATGGAGGCCTCCCAGGCTTGCGCTTCCCCGCGAACCCAGAAGCAGGCTGATAGGCATTCATCCCGGCGCCAAGGGCGACAAGGGTTTTCCACCCGAGTTCTTCCAGGAACTCGTCGAGCGCTTTGCCGAACTCGCCCCGGTCGAGGTCTTCTGGGGAAACTCTCAGGAGGAGCGTGTCGCCGATGCACTGGTGCAGTCCGGGGGCATGAAGATGCCTCCCATGAGCGTAAGGGAGTTTGCGCAGAAGGTTTCGGGACTGGGCGTGTTCGTCTGCCCCGACAGCGGGCCGATGCACGTTGCTTCGGCCATGGGGGTGCCTGTTGTTGCGCTGTTCAAGAAGGACGATGCCTGCAGGTTCGGGCCGCTGTCGCCGTGGTCGGTCTCGCTCACCGGGCCGGAACCCGATCAGGTCGTTCGCCGCGTCAAGGCCCTATTCCGTTGAATCCAGGCCGGAAAGAACGTTCTTCACGGCGGTTTCGGTGGCCTTGAGCCTCTCCCGTAGAAGCCCAATCAGCTGTGCTGCCCGGGCGACCCTGGTTTCAAGGCCGTCGACGGGGCAGTCGTCACGGCCCACCTCATCAACGATCCTTGTGAGTTCGTCCATCATTTCGGCGTAAGAGGGTTTTTTGGCTTTCAAGTCTTCTCCACCTTTTCAACTCTTGTCCTCAGTTTGCCGTCGGAAAGCTTCACATGCACGGTGTCACGGGGGCTGACCGAAGATACCGAAGAAATGGGCTTCCCCGTGGCATCAAGGGCCATAGACCAGCCCAGAGCCAGCATTTTTGCCGGATCCCGCCTGGACAGTGTGGCTTCGATCCGGTCAAGTGATGAGAGCCTTGCTGAAAAGCCCGACGATATCAGACCGGACAGTCTGGAGCGCATCTGGTCCAGGCCTCTGTGCTGCCCCGAAACCCGTGGCAGAACCTTTCCCTGGATCATTGCGGTCGCCCTGGATATGATCCCGATGAAATGGATCGAAGGCCTCTCAGCCTTTTTGGTGAGCGTTGACGTGAGCTGTGAAAGCTTCAGCCTTTCCATGGTCAGCCTGGGCGAGGCCGACCTGCCAAGCCTGAGGGCGTTGTCCTCAATGGCGTCCAGGAACCCGGCGACGCTGTTCACAAGCAGCATGGCGGCGTGGGTTGGGGTTTTTGCCCGGGTGTGGGAAGCGAAATCGGGCAGTGTCATATCGGTTTCGTGCCCGATTCCGGAGATGACCGGGAACGGCAGCTGCGCAATGGTGCGGGCTATGCTTTCGTCGTTGAACCACGCAAGGTCCGTCACACTGCCGCCACCCCTGGTGATGACGGCCACATCCAGGTCAGGTACGGTGAGCAACCTCACCAGGGCTGCCGTTACTCCGGCTGCGGTCTCCACGCCCTGCATGGGTGCCCAGGATGTAAATACCTCAAATGGGTACCTACTCTCTCGAAGGGTCTGCAGGAAATCTTCCGCAGCGGCCGAGTTCCCGGCTGTAACCAGCCCCACCTTCAGGGGTACGCGCGGGAAGGGGAGGGTTCCGTTCTCTCCCAGGATCCCCTCCCTCTCAAGTTTTTCCACAAGCCTCTTCAAGTGCATCGCCGAAGCCGAGCCGGTGTACTCGGGATCGAAGCCCCGCACGATGTAGGAAAACCTTCCGTTCCTTTCGTAGATGCTGGGGCTGACCTGGAACCTGGCCTCCATGCCGTCTTCCAAGGTGAACAGCAGGCCGAGCCTGCCGACCTCCCTTGCTATCCTCACCCGTTCCCCGGCGAACAGCGCGCAATCCGCCGCGGCAGGGGTCTGCCCACCCTCGGGGCAGGGGTCGGTGATCTGGAAGTAAGCATGGCCGACGGGGCTGCCCTTTTTTGCCATGGCAACGACGCCCCTGACCCAGACGGGTTCGGGGAACGCCATTGAGAGCATTTCTCCCGCAGCCCTGTTCAGTTCGAGAACGGTGAAATCCCTGGACATGCCCCGGTTACTGAAGCTTAAGCCGGTATGTGCCGCCGGTCTGACCAGCATCGTGCACCACGATGTAGTAGACCCCCGTGTATTGGGCGGAGAGGGTGAAGCTTTCGGCTCCCGTTTCACACCCCACGGCACAGAGATGACTTCGGGCGTACTCGAAATCCTCCCTGTACGGAAGGTTCATGAACTGCTCGAGGTTCATCTCCCTGCCCGCCACGATGACGTCGAAGTCGGTTTCGGGGCTGCCGCCGCCGGCTTCCAGGGTGATCCAGTATTCGGTCCCCTCCTGGAGGGAAACCGTATAGAGGGCTGTCGCCCCCCGGTCCAGAGAGTCCTCCACATCCAGAAGGGGAGGGGAGGAGGAGAAGAAAAGAAAGAACACGAGTATGAAAATCATGCGATCACCTCCATCTCTGGATAATGGGAACAAAGGTGCGCAAGGTCAACGGCTGCCGTGATGGCCTGACCCTGTGGTATGAGTACTAACAGTTCATTGCAAGATGAGATATACGAACTGCTGTTACCCCCTGCGGTTCTTCGTCCCAACAAAGGGCATGAAAGCTGTGGAACCATGGAAACGATAATTTATCTACACAATAAAATCAGATGTGAGACAAATATGGTCCAATCACCATGGTTTGCCTCTGAAGGGTCTCCTCCTGGGAGGAATACGGTCCGTTTTCTGCTCGAAACCCTTCAGGTTTCCGTTCGAAGCAAATACAACTCCTCTTATCATGAACTGATACTGTACCGGTTGTCACCGCTGGGGCACTGGAACAAGCCGGCAGGGCTGATCAGGAAGCATGATTCGGGCTCTCCCTACCTCGTGGGTGCCGGCGCCTTTATGATTGGTTCGAAGGATGCCTGCCCGGAAAGGACACCCACATGACAAAGCACTCGAAACTCGAGACACTCCCCGCAATCGCCCGGGTTGACTCGCTGGGGCTGATCCAGCCCCTCGAGCCCGATCTCAGGGGTGAGAGGATCGAACCCGATTCGGACGAGGGCCGTGAGGTCTACCGAAGAGGGTTGATCCTGGCGCTGGAACTCGCATGCCGCGAGGCTTTCCCCGGGGCCAGGCTGTGGGTCGAGCACGCCATTTCGCTTGGCTACCGGTGCAGGCTCGAGGGAGTATCCGTTTCCAGCCAGACCGACGCGGTTGACAGGATAGCCCGGTGTCTTCGCGAGATCGTTGATCGCGCTGTTCCCTTCGAGTACCGCGTTCTCTCGTCGGAGCAGGCTTTGTCGCTCGAGGGCGAACCGGGGCTTCTGGCCAGGTGGCACAAGGGGACGGACGAGCACCACCTGAACATCCTTGACGGCTGTTCGGCCTTTGCCATGGGTCCCACAGTTCCCGACACCTCATGGCTTTCACTGTGGGAACTTCGCCCCCTTGGGGGGAGCTTCCTTCTCAGGTTTCCCGGCTCCGGATCATGGCCTTCGATCTCCCCCTGGCACGACAGGAGGAAACTGGGGAATGAGCTGGACCTCGAGGAAAGACACCTGAAGGTCATGGGCACACAGACCGTGGACGCGCTCAACCGCAGGATCCGTCAGGACGGCGGCCGCGAACTGGTCATGATGTGCCACTTCTACCAGAACAGCAAGATGGTCCAGATAGTCAACCAGGTGTCAGACCAGTTCCCGGCAAAAAGGGTCGTAATGGTTGCCGGCCCCTCATCGAGCGGGAAAACTACTTTCACAAGGATGCTCGCGGCGTATCTGGGCTCCCAGGGACTCCGGGCACGCATGATAAGCGTGGACAATTACTTCAAGAATCGTACCGATACTCCCAGGAATCCTGACGGGTCCTACAACTTTGAATGCATTGAAGCCCTGGAAACGGAATTGTTCGGAAAACACCTGAAGCTCCTTCTCGATGGGGCTGAGATCCGCCTTCCACGTTTCGATTTCCACAACGGGGTCAGGGAGGATGATGTTGAGCCCATGCGGCTGAAGGATAATGATTTACTGCTTATCGAGGGGATACACGGGCTCAATCCCGGAATGACACCCGGCCTGGATCACGACGCGAAGTTCATGGTCTACATCTCGGCCCTTACATCGCTGAACATCGACAGGCTTACCAGGATGTCCACCTCCGACGGCCGGCTGCTTCGAAGGATAGTCCGTGACAGTTTTTCGAGGGGGTACACCGCGTCCCAGACGATCAAGGGCTGGCCCAGCGTCCGCAGGGGTGAGAGGAGATACATTTTCCCCTTTCAGGAGGAAGCCGACCTGATGTTCAACTCGTCCCTCCCCTACGAACTGGCCGCGTTGAAGCCCTACGCCGAGTCACTTCTCTCCGATGTGAAGCCCGGAAGCCCTGAATACCACACGGCCAGGCGCCTTCTCAGGCTTCTGGTGTGCGTCGAGCCGATCAAAGAGAGCATGATCCCAAGACTGAGCATCATTCGTGAATTCATAGACGGCCTTCTTCTGGATTGGGAGGAACAGTAAATGTATGTCTTCCTGCTTCTTGCAGCCGCACCCATGCCCGACCACGCGGCCTGGACAAGACCGCTTGCCCCGCCGCCCCAGTTTACCCTGAATGAGTATACGCCAAGGCCATTCGATGTTCTGGAGTACGATCTGGAACTGGAAATAGACCGTGAGAATGAGATCCTTTCGGGAGTGGCCACGGTCACCCTGGTGCCCACCGAGGGAACCCTGGACGAGGTTCTTCTGGACCTCAGGCAGCTCGAGGTTTCCGTCGTGACGATGGATGGAGCGCCGATGGCCTTCGAGCACATCGGTGATTCCCTGCTCATAACGCTCTCGCCACCCGCGGGTCCCTCCGATTTGGTGGAGCTTGTCATCACATACTCCGGAACCCCATTTCACGAGGCCTGGGGCGGTTTCTGGTTCCACCCGTACGTTACATATCACATGGGAGTCGGGGTCTATCAGGATGACCCTTCAATGGGGAAATGCATGTTTCCGTGCGTTGACCACCCGTCTGACAAAGCCGGATTCAGCTTCAGCGTGACCGTGCCTGACACGCTTTATGCTGTCGCAAACGGTGATTCTGCAGGTGTTACCCAGAATGGGGATGGTACTCTTACCTACCACTGGGTGCAGCCCCTCGAAATGTCCACCTACCTGGCGGCCATAAGTGTGGCCGACTACGAGGTCCTCCACGACGATGACGATCCCAGGCTTTACTACTACGTCTACTCCTGGGATGTCGAGGATGCGATCGGGAGCTTTCAGAACGTTGACCTGATGATGGCAAGGCTCGAGTCCCTGTACGGCCAGTATCCCTGGGACTGCAAGTTCAGTTACGTGCAGACTCCGAAGGGCGACATGGAGCACCAGTCCGCGGTGTTTCACATAGCCAGCGCCATCAACGGG
>Ga0351831_1002_pt1 | contig 50546 bp, 35 predicted proteins | sample BONcelHFGM3001C3_FD_206748 | JGI IMG/M metagenome (GOLD analysis project Ga0351831, IMG submission 206748) | Enriched cells from coal bed in the Powder River Basin, Montana, United States - BONCAT cells FGM rep1 HSBNCT.FGM.300.1.C3 ... | reverse complement strand
AACATTCCCGAAAGCATCCCCGGTAAATAAGCAGATAGATTTGAAAACGGGAGATTCCCATTACGCCCGAAGTTTGATTGAAGCTACGTTAGATCCGCTGGTCACAATCAGTCCTGAAGGAAAGATCACTGACGTCAACGAGGCAACCGTAAAGATTACAGGGATGTCAAGAGAAAAATTAACAGGTACCGATTTCCTGAATTATTTTACAGAGCCCCAAAAAGCTCGTGAAGTTTACCAGAAAGTATACGCATACGGGTCTGTTGCCAACTCTCCACTGACTCTCCGTCATACAAACGGTCAGCTTACCGATGTATTATTCAATGGGTCAGTATATAAAAATGATGACGGCCAGGTAAAGGGAGTCGTGATCGTTGCAAGGGATGTTACCGAACAAAAAAAAATTGCCTTAAAACTTACCGAGGCAATGGTATTTGCCGAGAAGTTAACCTTAAAGGCCGAAGAGGCAAAAATCAAAGCCGAACATGCTACATTGATCGCCGAAAATGCGGTGAAAGCCAAACAGCAATTCTTATCCAATATGAGTCATGAAATCCGGACTCCTATGAATGCGATTATCGGCTTTGCAAAAGTGCTGTTGAAAACTGATTTATCTGAAAACAAATTTGAGAGGTAAGTATAATTGTAACGCAGTTTTTCGCTTAAAAAATCAGAGAAATTTGTTTTAATTAGTTCATCGGAATTATGAACCATATCAATAATTGTCGTTTTGATTTTTTCGATGATCACAGATCTGGTATCATCTATTATTTCAAGTCCGATAGTTCGTAATCCTTTTGTTAGCAACTCTCGCTGGTCCATGGTGATGTTTTCCATGATCTCAACCTCTCCCAGGTCAACAAAGATGAAGTGCAGCTTTAGTTTATTCAACTCTTCTTTCACGGCTGCTTTGCAGCGGTTGCTAACCATGTTTCTGATAAAGAGCTTCATAGTATGGTGTTACAGGAAATTTTCTGCAAAGATGGATCCTTTGGTTCCCGAAAGTATTACACAATTGTAATAAAGAGTTACATGATTCGCACCTGTCTTATGATTTGTATCTTGTTTCATCAACGTATATGCATGATGAAAAGAGAAGAAAAGAAAACAAAGAGTTCTGGCCGGCCGCCGAAACACGTTGGTTTACGATGTGTAAATCATATAAGTTAATTATTTAATTGTGTAATACAAATGCTTTTAATCTGCCTCACCTTTGCAGGATTCATAAATTCTAGAAAAGGCAACATGAAAACGAGACTCTATTTTTTTACATTCTTATCCCTGATTCTGGGCATGACAGTAACGTCATGCGTCTCAAATAAGAAATATTTGGCTTCCCAGGCCAGAGTGGATGAACTTCAACTTGACAACGCCAAAACACATAGTAAACTTTATGCGTGTGATGTACAGGTAAAAAATCTGAGCGAGGAACTGACCTCATCCCTGAATGCGAACGATATGGTTATGAATGACCTGAAAATCCTTTCTTCCAAATCAAAAATGACGATTGCCGACCAGGCAAAGCGGCTAGCACACCTTCAGAATATCATTCAATCCCAACGCGATATCATGTCCAATCTTCAAAAATCTATCGCTGAGGCGCTGCTGAGTTATTCAACAGACCAGTTATCTGTTTATATTAAAGATGGAAAGGTGTATGTTTCACTCGAAGAAAAACTGTTATTCAAATCGGGGAGCGATGTCGTCAATTCTCTGGGGAAAGAGGCGCTCAAATCCCTGGCCGATGTGCTAAACAGTACCAAAGACATCACGGTGATGATTGAAGGCCATACAGATAATATCCCCATTCAAACAAAATCATTTGACGATAATTGGGATCTCAGCACAGCAAGAGCTACATCGATAGTACGTATTTTGACAACCGATTATGGATTTGATCCGAATCGTATCACGGCGGCAGGCAGAAGTGAATTTCAGCCTGTCTTAACGAATGAAACAGATGAAGGACGTGCCGGCAACCGCAGAACTGAGATCATCTTATCGCCTGACTTGAAAGAACTTTATACACTATTGTATCAATAATTTTCCAAAACAGATCACTAAAAAAAACAAAACATGAAAAATCGCATTATACTTATTTCCCTTCTGGCCATCATGGCCGGATTCTCCGTTCCTGCGTTCAGCGGTAACGGTCCGGTTGACCCTGCAGGTAAAGGCAGTGGCATCTTCGGATTCGGATTTGGTCCCGGTGTTCCGTATTACGGAGGGAGCGGCTTTGGTCCGGCAATTCTGCTTCACTATGATCATAGCATCTGGCAAGTCGGTCCCGGAACCATCAGCCTCGGAGGGCAAATCGGTACCTCCTTCTTCTGGCATGATTATTCCCATGAGAATCTGCACTACAAATCCAGCTGGATAAACCTGGGGCTTGTATTCAGAGCAGCCTATCACTACGGCTGGAAAGTTCCTGGTCTTGATACGTATGCCGGTTTCGGAGCGGGAACAGTTTTCAGTATGTACAACGATGACGGATATCCCGATGATAAGAACTCCTTTCATGCGGGGTTCCTGCCTACCGCTTTTTTTGGGGCATCCTATTTCTTCAACGATCTGATCGGGGTGAATGCTGAATTCGGGTATAACTTTGCCTATGCCTCAATAGGTTTGAATTTCAGAATATCAAAGTAGCCTTATCGTGCCTGTTTTCCCAAATTTATTGAAAGAACGGATCACCCTTCAAATTTGAAACAATGAAAACAACAAAAGTTAGTACCCTGCAAAAGAGGATTTTTGTGGGTATTCTGGCACTCTTCATGATCCTGCCATTTATGTCATTTGCTAAAAAAATCCCCTTTTTACTATCAACCATTACCCCGGCTGCACGAGGTTATGTAAAGATTAAAAAAGACAGGAATAGGAATTTCGTGATTAAGATCCACATTTCAGATTTAGCTGAAATCGGTAGAATAATTCCAACGAAACAAACCTATGTGGTTTGGATAGTTACCGACCGCGATCTGAAGAAAAATGTCGGAAGAGTTAAGAGTTCAAGAAATTTCTCCAACAATCTGACAGTATATTTTGAAACGGTCTCTTCTTATAAACCCACCCAAGTTTTTATCACTGCTGAAGGAGACGAAAGTGTTCAAACGCCGGGTGATGTGATTGTATTGACAACTGATAGATTTTGAAAGTAGACGGTCAGGGCAACGTGAAGAGATCATCTTCCACCGGTTCATTCAATTTAATTGTGTCAAACTCCATGCTTACTGAACGTCCCGGATAGCGGGTTTCAATATTAAATGCAAACGGGATACCTTCCACAGGCCGGTAATCGGTGTAGATATTTTCAATCGAAATCTCTTCTCCTCTTATCACCCGGAAGGTCGTTTGCTTTTTTAAAAGAAAATCACCTTTACCGATGAAATAGTAGTGGATGGCACTGTCGGCACGAATCAGTTTGATTTTATAAGCCAGTTCCGTGTCAACCGTATCGATCCCCTGCAGTTCCAGCTGATGCCCTTTCTCCTTCCATTTGTAAAGCATTCCGTCGAAGTCAGATTGATACATCATTCCTCGTGTACCCGATTCGGACATGGGTTTAGGAGAGGCATCCCCTGTCCAGGGAGCTGTTGACCAGGCAACTTCTCCATCGTACGCCTGGTAGGCAGTAAGATCGGCCACATCGAACTCCATCAGGTACAAGTTGGGCCGTTTGCGGATGATCTTCAATGGCATCAGGTCTTGCTGGACCCGTAGTCCGGTCATGATGATGGTATTCACCTGCTGCAGTTTTTCCATCTCTGAAGCCTTGTAATACTTCGACATCACCTCATCCAGTGTCAGATCCTGGGCCTGCAGGGTCATGAATCCCAGGCTGACTATTCCGATTAACAACAATATTTTTTTCATAATTTTCGCTATTAGCTGCTGTTTTTCCTCGTTAATCCTCCAGCACGGTCGGGCCATGCCCCGACCCTACATTCATTCCTCTATCACACCATCACATCATCACCTCATTTCTTCATACCCTCCCTACCTTCCTACCTCCCTACCTCCCTACCTTTTATATTGTATGCCATCAATGAATTCCCATGCCTTACATACATGATGCCGTCGCAGATTACCGGATGGGCGTAATGTGCTTTCGTTCCCCTAGTGATTTTGAACGAACTGACCATCTCCATGGAGGGACCATTCGGTTTGAAGAGTCCGAGTTGTCCCCGTTCGTTGTAGAGGTAGAGCATGTTATCAGCAAAAATCGTTGCCCCCTTGTCGAATTTCACCGAGTCGATATTAGCGCCAGTTGTGGCATCCTGCACATACCATTTCCGTTTTTCATAGCTAGCTGTATAAATATAATTTCCGAGTTTGATGAAGCCGCCCATGGTGTTGTCGCAGGCTTTATTTCTCCATACCTCCGTGATAGTAGTGCCATCGTCTGAAAGTTTTAGTTTTACCGACCCGTTCCCGTCGCCCGTGATGTAGTAGATGAATCCATCCTCAAACCAGGGTGTATTGATATGAACATCGCCTTCACCATCCTGGACATGCGACCAGAGAAGCGTTCCGTCCTTTGTATCGATTCCCAGGAGGGCATGCGCTGTAAAGGTGACCATGATATCCCTGCCTGCGAGTTTTATCAATAAGGGAGAACAGTAGGCTGTATGCTCACCCACCCCCTTACAGATCCATTTGATTTTGCCTGTTAAACGGTCGAGGGCCACCACATTGGTATCGGCATTGCCTGGTGCGCAAAAAACGATCCCGCCATCTACCAGAAGACCTTCGGCGTATCCAAAGGTAATCCCGGGGGCATGAAGATCCTGCATCATGTTGAGCGACCAGCGCTCCTTGCCATCTTTGGCTTCCAAACAGGCAACCGTTCCCATACCCGTGGTCACATATATAAGATCGTCGACGAGGGTAGGTGTACCGCGGGATCCGGGGTAATTGACAGTCCACTCTTTTCCGACAGGGACTTTATAGATCGGGTTTCCCTTCTTGTCCAACGCAAAGAGGTAGGTAACGGTATCGATCTCACCCGTTATGTAGATTCTGTCATCGGTGATGAGAGGAGAACTGTAGCCATTGCCGGCTTCAGCGAATTCCCAAATCAGTTCGGGGCCGGTTTCGGGCCAGGCCTGCAGGAGTCCAGTTTCCTGGTACATGCCACGCCGGTCGGCCCCGCGCCATTGCAGTACTTCCTGTGCGATGACCTCATTTGCAAGGAAGATGAGACAGAAGAGGAGTAGGAGGTAGGATGTAAAACGTGGGACGTGGGACGTAAGACGTGAGACGTAAGACGTGAGACGTGGGACGTGATATGGAGGATGATGGGGTAGTGGGTGTTTCATCGGAATTAGTTTAAGATCGATCAAAACTAATTCTTTTCCGGTGATGGATAAAAAATATTTCGATGAACTAGTTATTTGGCGGGATATACGCTGTAAAATCTACATTCATCAAACGTAAACAGATCACCCCACCATCTGTATCAGGCTCATGGCATCGGTCGTGCATATCCCACACTTGCCATCAGGCCACCAAGAACAGGTTTAAAATTCATAGGTTTTGGTTTTAAGTTGCATCCAAATTTATAAAAATTAATTTAGAATGAATAAAAATAAAGTATTTCGATCTGTTCTGATCGTTCTGATCTGCGCCGAACCGAAGAGTTAGTAATTTTACCGAAAAGATTTCGGCACTCATGAAACTTCCCCAACTCGTTCCTGCTCTGCTATTATTGATATTTTTTCCATCAATCCTGATGTCGCAATCCCGGTCTCACGGTATGGTAAGCGGTCGCATCCTTGATGCGCATAGCCAACAAACTGTTGAATATGCGAATGTCCTGCTGATGGATACCGTTTCAGGCAAGCTGGTATCAGGTAATGTTACTGACAGCAACGGATTTTTCAGGCTGGACAATGTTCCGTTTGGAGAGTTTTACCTGGAATATAGCTTCATAGGCTATGGGAAGAACAGGAAAGGCCCTGTTAAAATAACCCGGAAAAATTGTTCGGTCGACATGGGTGACCTGATCCTGGATCCATCGGCTTTGACCATGAACGAAGTGACGATCACTGCTGAAAAAACGATGATGATCACCAAGATTGACCGCAAGGTATTCAATGTTCAGCAGGACATTATGGCCCAAACGGGCACGGTCACCGACATGCTTCAGACGATCCCGTCGGTTACGGTCGACATCGACGGCAATATCTCACTCAGAGGTTCCGGAGTGACCATCCTGATCAACGGTCGGCCTTCGGTGATGACTGGCAATGCCAATCTCGAACAGATGCCGGCTTCCCTGATCGACCGGATAGAAGTGATCACCAACCCATCAGCCAGGTTCAAGCCCGACGGTACAGGCGGGATCATCAACATCATCCTGAAAAAAGAGCGAAAACGAGGACTCAACGGCATCCTGGGAGCCAATGCCGGAAACAACAGCCGGTTCAACACCAACCTCCAGCTCAATTACAACCCCGGGAAGGTCAATCTTTTCGGTAGTTACGGGTACCGGCAGGATTACAGGCAGTTCACCAGGGATCTCAATTCACAGACAATCGACACGGCAATATCCCGGTCAACGTACCTTGAACAACACGGCATAGGAGTCTCCTGGACAAAGTCCCATCTTGTTCAGCTGGGAGTTGACTGGGACATCAGCAAAAAGGATGAGGCGGGTGTTTCGGGAACTTACAACTACAGGCAGTCGAACCGCGGCGATTCCACCTGGAATCAATACCTCGACAACGACAAGGTGATAACGGAGGAATTCATCCGGAAGCTTGATGGAAAGGAAACGGAACAGAGCTACGGGCTCAATGCTTACTACGAACACACATTTAACGAGGAGGATGAGCATCTTCTGCGGATGGATTTTGAATACCAGCAGGATTCCGAGATCGAGAATGACATGTGGACTACCACCTACGATTTTCCTGTTTATCCGGTGGGACAGGATCACAGCGTGGCTGATAACCAAACCGCAGAGTTGGACCTGAACATTGGCTATATGAGGCCATTGTGGAAGGACGCGGCGCTCGATCTTGGTTACGAAGGTACCATTGAGATTGAAGACCAGGACCAGACGGTTGAGACCCTGGATCCCGACTCGCTGACCTGGAACATTGACTCCACCCAGGGATCCCGTTTCTACGGAGTCCAGACAGTGCACGCCTTGTATGCGACGGTGAACTGGGAATGGAAAAAATTCAGGGTGGTGGGCGGACTTCGTGCAGAGGAGACCTTGCTCGACCTCGATTTCCGCACCATCGATACCACGTCAAAGAGTGACTATTTCGCCCTCTATCCGACGATCCATATGGGGATTGTGTCGGGCAAACATGAATGGCAGCTTAACTACAGCCGCAGGATCAATCGCCCCGACGTGGATGACATGAACCCAGTCCCAGAATACCGGGATCCGCGGAACATCTGGGTTGGGAATCCCGACCTGAAGCCGGAGGACATTCATTCGATCGAATTCGGTTATTCGCTTAGTTTAAAAAACCTCACCTTCGTGCCTACGCTTTTTTACCGGTATAAAGTTAACGGGTTTACCAGGGTAACCACAAGCCTGAACGATACCACCCTTGTCACGACGATGGAAAACCTCTCCACTGACCAATCGGCCGGCCTTGATCTCAGCGGTACATGGCAGATCAAAAAGGTGGCCAGCATTAATTTCAGCACCTCTGGTTTCTACAACCAGATTGATGCGTCGGACATCGGGTACAGTGGTTACAGGGCGGCGTTCTCATGGAATGCCAAGGTAAACGCTTCGTTCAATATCACGAAGACCACTCTCTTCCAGCTCAATGCCGATTTCAGGTCAAAGAGTCTCACTGCACAGGGTTACCGGCTGCCAACGTGGACGGTGAACCTCGGCTTCCGGCAGGACCTCTGGAAACGGATGGTCTCGATCATCGCCACTGTCTCCGACCTCTTCAATTCCCGCGCATATAAAAGTAACATCGACACGCCAATCCTGATCCAGGAATCGACAAGACGCCGGGATGGGCGCGTATTTTATGCCGGATTTGTTTTTAACTTTGGCAGTAACGGAAAGAAGGCCAAGGCGCCGAAGTTTGAGTTTGACAATGGGTCGGTGGAGTAGGGAGGTAGGAAAGTGGGTGAAATGATGAACCGGAGCGAAGCGTGGTTCAGCGGAGCCAAATAGTGAAATAGTATGGATGTTTTTCATTTGCTTTCGGTACTTATTGTATTATCGGCGGGGTTTGCCTACATCAATTACCGGATATTGAAGCTGCCGAATGTAATCGGGTTAATGCTGGTTTCGTTACTATTTTCTTTACTGATCCTGCTTGCCGGATTTTTCTTTCCTGCCTTCAAAAATCTGGTTGCCTTTCAGATGAACAGTATCAATTTCAGCGAACTGCTTCTGGAAGGAATGTTGAGTTTTATGCTTTTTGCTGGCGCCATTCAAATCAACTATGAGGATTTGAAACATGAAAAACTCACGATCCTTCTTCTCTCTACCATCAGTGTAATCCTGAGCACCTTTATTATCGGGTTTGCATCATTCTACCTGTTAAACATTTTCGGATTACATGTGAAACTGATTCATTCCCTCCTGTTTGGCGCATTAATCTCTCCAACCGACCCGATTTCTGTATTGAGTATCCTGAAAAGAACGGGGATCTCAAAATCCCTGGAAACGAAAATTGCTGGCGAATCTCTCTTTAATGATGGGGTTGCCGTAGTGCTATTTATGACCATTCTGCAGATTGCAAAATCAGGTGAGGATATTGAAATAGGTGGTATTCTCATGTTGTTTGGGCAGGAGGCAATCGGAGGTATTCTGTTGGGTGTGATATTGGGATTTATCGGGTACAAATTATTTACAAGCATTGACAATTATCAGGTTGAAGTACTGATTACCCTGGCTATTGTGATGGGCGGGTATACCTGCGCCCATTACATCCATGTTTCGGGACCGCTTGCCATGGTGGCCGCGGGATTAATTACAGGAAACCACAGCAAGAATTTTGGCATGTCGGTCATCACAACAGAATACATTGACAAATTCTGGGAGTTGATTGATGAAATTCTGAATGCAACGCTGTTTGTACTGATTGGTTTGGAATTGCTGGTAATCCAAACCAATCAAAGAATCCTGATGGTCTCGATCATGCTGATTGCGATTGCCCTGCTGACAAGGTACATCTCCGTGTGGATACCCTCCTTCGCTATCAGGCAAAAGGAAAAAATTAACCGGAGGACCCTGATTATTCTGACCTGGGGAGGACTACGGGGAGGGATCTCCATTGCGCTTGCTCTCTCCATTTACCCATCTTTTGACCGGGAGATATGGGTGACAATCACCTATGTCATCGTCTGTTTTTCAATTCTCGTTCAGGGATTGACCATCGGCAGGCTGGCAAAAAGATTAAAATAAAACCCTGACCCTCATACTTTCTTACCTTCCTACCTTCCTACCTTCCTACCTCCCAACTTCCCTACATAAATCCCGCTCCCACCTCCTCCAAACTTATTCAGCCTGAATTTGAGGGCAAGCATTACATATCGTCCAATGGTGTTGGAGTGGGTTTCGCGCAGGTAGTTCTGCTCGCTGACACGCTCTATACCCGTGTTCCGGTTGAGAAGGTCGGAGCCCGAAAGGGTAAGTATTGCGCGGTTGTTCTTCAGGAAGTAGAAGTTGATTTCTGCTCTGAGCAGCGGAATGCTGAAGGCATCATTGAAGCTTTGGGCGTTGTAGTTGGTTACATCGGCGCCCACCAGAAAATGCCAGCGATCGTTTGGAGTAAACCTGATCTCACCGAAATAGACCAGGTTGAAATAGTCGGTGTTCAAAGACTCCTGCACCGTATACCGGGCATTGGTCAGGTCGAACTCAATGCCACCACTCACGTCCCACTTCTCTTTCTTCCGGTTGTCGGCACTGAACCTGATCGAATGGTTCCAGTTGGTGCTGACGTTTTCCTGGCCATCGATATAGGTAATCGATTGGTTCCAATTCTCCCGGATGCCAAGGTGAACATTCAGCCCGAGCTTCCGGATCGGTGTCGAGAAATCGGCATGTAACGAGGCCGAGTAGTCGTCCGGAACATTGATCAGCGTTGTAGCCTGTCCGAGGCTGTCGTTGACGGTTCGGGCGTAAGAGATCTTGTTGCTTGTATATGCGCCATTCAGACTGATGAAGAGGCTGGTGAAGGAGAAGGCATCATAGAGGAACCATTGGGCAAACAGATCATGGCGGTATTCAGGTTTCAGGGAGCGGTTTCCGGAAAAGAGATACAACGGATTCCGGTTGTTTACAACAGGAAGCAGCTGACTTGCCAGGGGGGTGTTCACGGAGGATGTGTAATAGAAGGTGAGACGGCTTCCGGTTTTGTATTCGTACTCCCATGAAATTGCTGGTGTGAAGTGGAGAAGATTGGAAGTGAGGGTTGAAGTGTCGGCCAGCATGTTTGCCATCTGGCCCAATTCGGCCCGGGCAGTGAGTGTCAGCTGGGTTTTTTTGGAGTTCCGCTTGAAGCTGAGTGCTGGTCGTATGCACTGATATGAGTAGTTGAATGTTGGGCTTAGTGAGTCGATCACTATTCCCGAGTCACCCGGAATTCCCTGTTTTCGATCGGTCCATTCGTAAGAACCTCCCAGCATAAGGTCGGGTTCAAGGTAGATGGTTTTTCCGATTTTGTGAAGGAGAGAACTCCCTGCAGAGAAATTGAACCTGTCGGCATTGTTGTTGAGATACTGATTGTCGGTAAACGGGTTCGCGGATCCAAGGTAAATAGAAATATTCTCCCATTCCGACTTGCTCAGGCTATTGCTGTAGGAGGCATCGCCGGAAATTTTAACCAGTTTCCAGTTTCCTCTCCCTTTTCGCATCCATGAAATTCCGAGGGTTGAGGAGAACTGGTTTGAGCGGCCCTGGGTAACCTGGTTAAGCATATTCATCAAGGTGTCTCCCGAATAGCTCTGAGTTCCGGAATTAGCAGAGCTGCTTCCCTGTGTCAGGGCGGCATTCCCTGAAATGTTTATGGTTTGCATCGAGTCGCTCTTGTTTTTCCATCCGAGGTTAAGTTTGTGGTTCCAGTCTTCGGTATTTGAGTGGCTGACCTCATCCTGGGTAAAGGAGCTGCCCGGCGTGAAATTCTCGGTATGGACGGTCTCATCCAGACTTTTCCCCATTCCGTTACCCAGGTAACTGACATTGAACCGATTTTCGGGTTTTGGTTCGTGGGTATAGTTAACCCCGCCTGCGCCGGAAGTGACCAACCCGCTTACAGGCTGCCCGAAATCGACGGGAAGGCTGTTGTCTGAGGAAATGGTGATCCTGGCCTGGTTCCCTCCGCTCATCATTCCCTGCAGTCCGCCGCTGAAGTCGAGGTAATCCTGGAAGGTGAATCCAAACTGGTTGATGTTGTTGATCATGCCGAGGACGGCAAACTGATTTTGATCGGTAAACCTGTATGCCTTGGCATTGGCCTGGTAATGGGCTCCGGTGCCACCACCTGCTTTGATATCACCGAACCAGGCTTTTTTCTGATCATCCTTCAGTACCAGGTTGACGGTTTGGTTTCGTTCTCCGTCGCTGATCCCGGTCAACTCGCTTTGGTCCGATTTTTTATTATAGACCTGGACCTTTTTGATAGCCCCGGCAGGAAGGTTTTTTGTTGCCACCTTGGGGTCGCTGCTGAAGAACTCCTTGCCGTCAACCAGAACATTCCGCACATTCTCCCCAAGAGCCTTGATATTGCCCACACGGTCCACTTCAATCCCCGGTAGTTTCCGGATGAGGTCCTCCGCTTCGGCATCCGGTTTGGTTCGGAATGCGGCAGCATCGTATTCAATCGTATCCTGCTTGATGAGAAAAGGGATCCTGTCGGCGTTGACATTCACCTCCCGGAGGTTCAGCGGAACCGGTTTCATTACCACCGGCTCCAGGATGTTTCCAGTGGCCAGTGGCAGTGTTACCTTACGCCAATAGACCTGATGACCCAGGTAACCTACCTGCATCAGGTACTCTCCCGGTGAGGTTTTTTTTATCTCGAAATGGCCTTCGGTGTTGGTAATTCCGTAAAAAGCCAGGGTAGAGTCTGAAGGATAGAGCAGGGTTACAGTAGCAAACCCCAACGGTTCGCCCGATTCGTTGAACACATTTCCCCGGATCATAGATTCCTGTGCAAGGACTGGATGCATGAACACTACGAGGGAGAGCAGATTAACCAGGAGAGCAAGTCGGAAAAGGGAAGTCGGGCAGGTCAGTTTCATTATACCGTTAATTGAGTGATTTTAACCATTATTGCTGGATTTTAATCACCACGCCACCGCTGCTGCCGTATTGCTGTTCCATCTCTTTGCGCTTCTCGGCAACGATCTGGTCGTACTCTTCAGGTGAGACCCTCTTGCCGCCTTTTGGCTTTACGATAAGATCCTTGCCAACCGCCCCAGGCTCAACGGATGTGGCGATGATGGTTCGTCTCCCATTGTCAATATCAACGGCAAGTACAAGTCCGGGCAATCCAAGATATTTCCCGGGGCCGGCCGATACGGGGATTGAAGGAGCGAACCAGGCGACAATCGTTGAGCTGTCTTTCGCCTGGACGGCTTCCTGGCAGGGGTATCCGAGAATCGGCTTCTGGTTTCCGGTGATCTTCCATCCGGCAGCATCGATGGTATTCTCCACTAAAAAAATACGCGACATGAAGTCTCTCTGTTCAACCGTTTTTTTATTGATCAGATCGGCATAAAATTTATTGTTGGGCTGGATCATCTTCACCATTACCATGGTTCCTTCGGCCTCGGTAGAAATCGTTTCTTCCTCCTGCTTTTCATTGTTCAATTGATAGAGAGAGGCATCGGGTGTGAAATAGAGCATCTGTTGTGACTTTTGCTCTTTCGGAAGCATATCGGCAAACTGGGAAGATTCACCTTCCAGTTTGATCTCCATCTTCGTGATCTCTTCATAGTAGATCTTCCCTGAGGTGTTTTCCTGAGCGGCTCCCAGGATGAAGATCATGGAACCAATCCATGTCAGAAACATCGTTTTCATTGTTTTGTGGTTTTGTTTTTGGGTTTGCGTTTCGGTGTCAAAAGTACTCGGAGGAGGGGCACTGGAAGGTTAACGTCCAGCTAATCAAGGTTAATTAAGGTTAACAGTCTAACCAAATTCCCAAGATTCACCTACTTTTGTGTTTTATCAACCAACTGATTTTTTATTTCGCTATCTCGCTACCTCACTATTTCGCTTCTATATATGAAGAATCCCAAACGCCTAACCCTGATACGCCTGCTGATGATCATCAGCCAGATGGTGCTTATCCTCTTTGTAGGACAGTGGCTCTGGATGGTTTTTGTGAAAGAGAGAGACCGTTTCGACCAGGAGTTTTCGCGTAAGTTTCAGGAGTCGGAAATGACTGTAGTGGATTCCATGCTGATGGTGAAAGTCCTTGACCCGATGATGAAGGAGAGCTCTTACCGGCGTATGACCATGAATATTACGCTCGATTCCGTCGACCTGGATCATCCAAACTGGCAAGGCACAAAGATATTCCGGGATCTCAGGACAGATAGTTGTGAGCAGGTGATTGCCATTGCTACAACTGACTCTTTTCCCTTTCCTCCTAACCAGGATCCGGCGAGGTACCTCCCGTTAAATATCAACGATGCGGTTTTTCTTCAGGGGATGAAACTGGTTGTTCAGCGGATCGAAGACTCATTATCTTTATCGGACAGAAATATCCAACGAACTTTCATACTGAAGGATACCAGCCGTATTAAGAAACTGTTTGCCGGTACTCTCCGGGAGGTGGATCCTTCCATCCGGATTGTATGGACAACGGATCAGCCCCCTTGGGATACGACATCCGTGAAGGGTGGCAGATTTTACTACGAGATGCCAGCACAAGGCTATACGTTGGCGGCAACCATTAAAAATCCGTTCCTTGTTGTTTTAAAAGAGACCGTTCCGTCGATTCTATTTGCCATTGCCTTGCTTATCCTTACAGGATTATCATTTGTGATTGCTTTCAGGAGCCTGAAGAGCCAGATTCAGCTGAACCGGATTCGCAGCGATTTCATGTCGAACATCACCCACGAGCTCAAAACACCTGTTTCAACCGTTAAGGTTGCCCTGGAAGCGTTGAAGAGATTCAACTCAGACAGTGATCCGGCCAAAGCCGGAGAGTACCTCACCATGGCTTCCCGTGAAATGGACCGTCTCGACCAGTTGATCAGCCAGGTACTTCAATCCTCGATGCACGATAACGGTGTTCAATTGATCGAGAAAGAGGGGCTTGATCTCAGGTTTATAACGGCAGATGTGATTGAAAGCCTTCAACCCAGGATGGAGAGGCTGGGTGCAACAATTGTTGTTGAGGAGCCCCAGGGTTCCTGCATGATCCGTGCCGACCGTCTTCATCTGCAGGGGGTGCTGATGAACCTGCTTGAAAACTCCCTGAATTATGGCGGAGATCATCCGGCAATCAGAATTCGTATCGCCGTGAGTGCTCAGGAGACAGAGTTCATTGTAAGTGATAATGGCCCGGGGATTCCCGAAGAGTATATGGAGAAGGTCTTCGACAAATTTTTCCGGGTTCCCAGCGGCGATCGTCACAATGTGAAAGGGTACGGCCTCGGGCTCAGCTATGCCGCCATGGTGATGAAGCTTCACGGAGGGACAATCAGGGCCGAGAATATCAGGGAGGGAGGCGTGCGTTTTATCCTGACATTCCCGAATCTACCTGCATGAAGACGAAGATCCTCTATATCGAAGATGAACCCTACCTGGGTAAGATTGTAAAGGAGACCCTTCAGAATCAGGGGTTTGATGTAGAGTGGCGGACCGATGGTGCAGCTGTGCTGGGAGCATTCGCATCCTTTTCTCCCGACATCTGTGTGCTGGACATCATGCTCCCCAACGTGGATGGGTATACCCTGTGCGAGCAGATCCGGAAAAAGCATCCGGCGCTTCCTATAATTTTCCTCACGGCAAAAACCGAGACAGCCAACCTGGTAAAAGGTTTTGAAGCGGGCGGTACTGATTATATCCGGAAGCCATTCAGTATGGAGGAGCTGATCGTAAGGATCCACAACCAGCTGAGGTTTCTGGAAGGAGTGAAGAGTGACATGTCCAGCCAGCCTGAAGAGGTTGTTCTGGGAAAATACACCCTCTGCCGCCGCCGGTATGAGCTGCAATCGCCGGCCAAGATCATCAAGCTCTCCCAGCGCGACATGGAGGTGCTCAGTCTCCTGGTGGCTCACCGTAATCAGAACCTCGACCGCAAGCAATTGTTGATAAGTGTGTGGGGCGACGACTCTTTTTTCAACTCCCGTACCCTCGATGTCTACATCCGCAAGCTCCGCAACTACTTTTCAGAAGATCCCTCGATTGAGATCGTAACGCTGAAGGGGAAGGGGTATTTGTTTTTGGTTCCCTGAACCTCCCCTTCAAACTAGTCTGTATATCCCCTATCTTTGCTCTGGTTTATTCCGAATGAAATTCAGATTCTTAAACAGCCCTCTTATGCACCGGTTTCAACGATTTTCTTCTGTGCCAATCAGCATGTTTCTACTGGGACTGGCATTGATACTTACCTCCGTTCGCCTGTATGCTGATGATCCACCTTCGGAAGTTGAAAAGACGAGGCGCCCCACTGTGGGCCTTGTCCTCAGTGGAGGAGGTGCCAAAGGTTTTGCTTACATAGGGTTGCTGAAGGTGTTGCAGGAGACCGGTCTGCAGGTCGACTTTATCGGAGGGTCCAGCATCGGGAGCATTATGGGAGGGCTATATGCCATTGGATACCATCCCGATTCGATTGCTAAAATGATCAGGATGCAGAACTGGACCAGTTTACTTTCCGATGGAACTGCCCGGAAATATGTCGCCTACGATGAAAAGGAATTTGGGGAGAAGACGATCCTGTCGGTTTCCATCCGGAACAAAAAGATCGGCCTGAGCAACGCTTTCTACCAGGGACAACAGGTTGACATGCTGCTGAACCATTACTTCTCACCTGCATATAAGACCTACTCTTTCTCCGACCTCCAAACCCCGTTCCTCTGCATGGGAACCGACCTCTTTACGGGGAATGCCATTGTATTGGATAAAGGCTACCTCCCCCAAGCCATCAGGGCCAGCATGTCGATCCCCGGATACTTTGCCCCAATCGACTACATGGGATATTACCTGGTAGATGGAGGTGTAGTGAACAACTATCCGGTGAAGCAGGTGAAAGAGATGGGGGCAGAGATTATCATCGGCGGGGATGTTCAGCAGGGATTGTATACCACAAAGAAACAACTGAGCTCGATGACGGCCATCCTCGATCAGATCACATCCTTTCCGGCTATCGAAGCAAACCAGGTGGGCGACAGCCTGACAGATATTTCGGTACGCATCAAACTGAACTATGGCATGATGGATTTCGACGACTACGATTCGATCATTGCCGAAGGAGAACGGGTTGCCCGGTCCCATTTCGCTGAGATCAAAGCGCTGGCCGACTCGTTGAATGCGCTGGAATTCAGACCTCTCAAAAATTACGATGCCAAGCCTCTCGATTCCCTCGAATTCAGTGAAATTCTCATTAAGGGGAACGACCGGACACCAGCTAAGTATTTCTTTACATATTTCAGGGATATCAAAGGAAACCTGATCGCGATCAAGGATCTGGAGTCTATCGTCAGCTACATGTACGGATCGAATTATTTCGACAGGGTTACTTATGAAATGGATAACACCAAATCGCCTCCCGACCTGATCATTGATGTGGTGGAGGCGGCACCTGGAGTCCTCTCCGCCGGTATTCATTTCGACAACGATTACAACGGCAGCCTCATTTTGAACGGAGCATTCAGGAACCTCTTGGGCAAAAACACCAAACTCTTTGCCAACCTCATCCTGGGAGTGAATCCACGGCTGAAAGCCCTTTACCTTATTGGATTCACCGGGAAGGCTGGAATTGGAATTGCGACGGACTTCTACTCATTCAAGTTCAGCACCTACGACAAGTCTACCAAAATAGATCAGCTCAACTTCACCAACTACAAAGTTTCCCTATTTTTCAACTCGATGTTCCTGAATATGTATAACATCAGGGCCGGGTTTGATTATGAATATTTCCGCTTCAGGCAGGATTTGCAGGTAGATACGTCTATTACCAAATACCAGAATTTTAGCAGTTACGGGACTCCGTTTATCTCCATCAATGCCGATACCCGTGATGACGCCTATTTCCCGACCCGGGGATTTCTCGGGACATTACGGGCCGAGTATGTCATGCCACTTTCCGGGAATTGGGTGAAAGATATCTTTACCAACTCAGCCATCATATACCTGAACTATATCCAAAGTATCCCTCTTTCCAGGAGATTTACCCTGAGACCCGGAATTTTTATGGGTGGTACCCTGAAGCAATCCGATTCACCGCCAGTACAACACCTTTTTGCCCTGGGAGGATTGAATAACCGGAATTATGTGGAGACTTTTCTGGATTTTACCGGGGCACAGTTTGTTCAGGACTATGGCAGCTATTCCATGATCGGGAGGTTGAAGCTGCAGTACAACCTCTTCAAAAAGAATTATATTACGCTGCGCACGGATGTCGGCGGGAGTGAAGGAACCATCGATGAGTTGTTCCAATCGAGGAGTTTCATGGTTGGCTATGGGGTTACCTATAGCTACTACAGCTTCATCGGGCCTATTGAACTCTCCCTGATGGGTTCCAACGTCAATTCGGGACCGATGCTATTCCTGAACCTGGGGTTTTGGTTTTAAATTAGATCCGAAATAGCGAAATAGGTTAGTGGGAGGCTGAGAACTGTAAAAAATAGCCTCCACCGCCAGAGCCGCAAAGTTTCATGACATGTGATCCTGTTTCCAACCCTTCATTCCACAGATCGTGCAGAGATGAGGGGATCAGATGCCGGAACTCCTGGAACTGCCAGCCCGAAAGATCTACCAATGCCTTCAGGAATGCCGGTCTGTTGTCATTCAGATAGGTTCTGACGCACCTGTTTGTAAGATCAACCAACCTCTCTCCAACAGGGCTGGTAATTCCTTTTGGGGCATGAACTGCAAGAAATTGGGAGACCAGGGATCCGGTGCCGGAAGGGATACCGGAATCGACCAGGGTAAAAGGAATTTTTTCCTGCATTGTTGCGGGGATATCAACCTCCTGGACAGGTTCACCCGGACTCAGCATGAGGGTTTTCTGGAGGTAACTTACAAGCGGATCGTAGCCTGAACTCCTGCCGTGAAAGTAGGACTCCATACGGCTGAAGAGTTCCTTTAAGTCAGATGCCGGATACCGGAAGTCAGACGCCGGAAGCCGAAAGCCGGATACCAGGTCCTCTTTCGTGAATCGGTCTTCCCCTATTGCGTAACGTCCAAACACAGCGGCACACAAGGCGCCGGAGCTCCCGAGGCCGTAATGTTGGGGGATTGTTGAGTGCAGGTATAATCCGGCCTTTATATCATCTGTGAGCCATTCAAGATTGAGGTATTTCCCGAAATATTGATCATCTTCAGTCAGATAACGGATAAATCCGGTGAGAGTGTGGTTGCTTTCAGTCCATTCCTCAGGGATTTCCTTATCAGGAAGCCGCAGCGAAGCGCTGTATTCAGGAAAAGGAATGCTGAGTGCTGCTGATCCCAACAGGATGGAGTATTCGCCGAAGAGCATCACCTTGGCCGGATATGTCGGAAAAAGGCTCATGAAGAGAATTCAGGGGATCGTGTAACCTCCTCAATCCTCCCCGGTCCGGCTCCACACAGGTCGTCGATCCACAAACCATCTGTGCAGTAAGGAGCAAGCTCATTCTCAATAAACCGCTGCACCTGGCTTTTGTTCTCTTCAGGATAGAGGAGATGAACATTCGGTCCGGCATCGAGGGTGAAAAACACGGGTAACCCCAATGACCTGGCCTCCCTGATCCTGTTCATCACGGTCAGCGTTGCCGGTTCGAGCAAAACAGCTCCTCCCGCTGCACTCATCACCAGGGCATGAAGTGAGAGGGCTTCGGCCTCGGCGATCGATCCGACCCTCTCCAGGTTACCCTCTTTCATCGCCTGGAGTATCCCGGTAAGGTGATCACGGGCCTGTTCGATCCGAGCCTCTGCAAAAGGATGACGGTTCATGGTCTCATGTCCTTTCGAACTTGATAAACGTTTCGGCTGCCTGGAGATCACCAGGATGGCATCATGAAGGGAGGTGAGAGAAGGGTGTACCACGTGCGTGATCCCGATGGCTTCAAGATCGTTTGACCGGGGAATCAGATCCGTCTCCCCCCAAACCGTGTATCCTCCAAACAGCGAACGACAGGCGCTTCCGGAACCCATCCGGGCCGCAAACGATGCCATGGGCATCAGGTGCTCATTTGGCAGCTGGAGTGAAACTGCCTCTGATGCAATCGTGAGCAGGCACAGGGCAAACGCGCTCATTCCGGATGCGGAAGAGGCAATGCCGGTGGAGTGGGGGAAGCTGTTACGGGTCGTTATCCTGAAGCTGTATTGGTTCAGAACAGGGATCTTTACTGTGAACCAATCCAGGAAAGGAGCCAGCTTGCCAAGGAAGGGATGGGCCGGATCGTTGTTGATCATGATAGGGGAGGGATTTCCATCATGGAGGGTTGCCTCAACCAGGGTCTGGGTGAATGCCTCCTGGAGGGTCATGCTGAGGGAGGGATAGAGAGGAAGTTGTAAGGGCCTCTTCCCCCAGTACTTAATGAAGGCTATGTTGGATGGAGACTGCCATCCCGAGAAGATGATTCCGGGTAATTTCCCGGGATCAACAGCTGCGGTCAGCTCTGCAGGAAAGGGTGATGTTCTCATGATGGCCATGCGATGTTGGGATACCTGAAGAAGGTTGAGAACCCCAGTTTCTGAAGATGTTGGTGTACGTCATCCGGATTGGCTGTGCTGACAAACATCGCAAAATCGCCGCCCCAGGCTCCAAGCGATTTAACTGCGCCCGGGAAGGAGGGAAAGCTCAGTCCGATGGGGTGTCGTTTCAGGATTCCGGCGATGATGGCTTCGTGTTGTTTCACAAGCCTGATCAACTCATCCCCCGATGAGGCGCGGCAGATCCTGACGGAGAGATCTGAGATCTCGCTGATATCAATGGATGAAACCTCTTTCCCCTGGAATGCAGATACTTCCCTGCAACTATCCTGCGATTTTTCCAGGAAGCAGAACCAGGTGTTCTCGGTCAGGGCATTTCCTGGTTGTGCAGGAAGTATCACAGGTTCTCCCTCCATCAACTGGTAAAAGAGTAACTGGTTCCGTTCGGCGCAGGCAATGTCAAACCCCGACCCGGCCGATATCCGTCGATGCAATTCAAACGGATCAGATCCACTCCATTGAGCCAGCATAGCGATCAGGGTGGAACTGCTGCCCCATCCCCACGCCAGAGGATAATCAGCGTTGACAGTCACGTAAAAGCCATTTCCGGGTTTTAAGAAATTAGGCTGAAGCTCCTTTGTCCCCCGAAGCCAGTGCTGAAGGACCGTGGCAGTTTCCTGACCGGAAGCCGAGATGATCTCCAGAGATGCTGTGTCGAAGACAGCTCTAAACCACTCTCCTGCAGGATCTGAACTTCGCCAGGAGATGGTTCCGGACAGGCTCTTCTCAACCTGCATGGACTGCCCATAACGAAGCGGAAGTGCCAGTGCGCAGGCTCCTTCCAGAACAAGATACTCCCCGGCCAGCAGCAGTTTGCCGTTGGCACGGTAATTAACAGGGCTGTTCATGAAGGAAGTGTTTGACGGCCTCATAGCTTACTTTTCGGTTTCTGAAGTAGGCGGTGGCAATCTCCCTCTGGCGGGGAGTAGCGTTGTAAAGGTTGAGCAGGTTGGAGAGATGCAGCCGCATATGACCCTGCTGGATGCCCGTGGTGACAAGACTCCTGACGGCAGCGAAATTGCTTGCCAGTCCGGTGGCAGCTACGATGCCCATTAGTTCCCCTGCCCCCGGATCACCGAGAATCTCGAGTGAGAGGCGTGCCAAAGGATGGAGGTGGGTAATGCCACCAACGGTTCCGACCGCCAGCGGCAATGTGAGACCAATCGAGAAAACCCCGTCTGCTTGGTTGCACCAGCTCAGGCTCCGGTATTGTCCGTCGCGGGCGGCATAGGCATGAGCGTCCGCCTCTGCGGCGCGGTGATCGTTCCCCGTTGCCATCAGAACCGCATCGATGCCGTTCATGATCCCTTTGTTGTGTGTGACAGCCCTGGAAATATCCGCGCTGGCAATCCGGAAGGCAAGTTCAAATTTTTCGGCAAACAAAAAGGGGTCCATGCTCCCGCTGATGGATGCAAGGTCTTCAATCCTGCAGGAACTCTCGACCGTAATAGTGCAGGCGGGCGTATAGTTGCTCAGAATAGCCATCACAACCTGCAGATTTTTGCCTTCCGGATCACTGTCGAGGGCGAAGAACTGAAATAATCCTTCCGCCAGATCTTCCAGGCAGGTATTGACGAAGTTGGCTCCCATCGAGTCGACGGTGTCAACCTGAAGCTCCAGTTGAAAAAGTTGCGGATCGATCTCTCCTTTCTCCAGAAGTTCAAGACTCTTCACGCCGCCCCCTCTCTTCACCATGTTCAGGGTGACCTTTTTCAGCCGCTCCAACAAAAAGAGCTTCAGCAACGGCCATCTGTTTCTGAGGTAATTCGGGTCACCAAACCAGCGAAACCAAACCTGGCCCGGCTTTATCGTCGAAAGTCCTGTTACCCTGAACCCACCGTGTTCAGCCCAAAAGCGTGCACTGTGTGAAGCTGCTGCAACCACTGAGCTCTCTTCGGTGGCCATCGGAACATGGTAGACCTTTCCGTCAACCTTCTGGTTTGGTGCAATCCCGTAAGGGGTATGGAATGCACTGATGGTATTTTCACTGAATTCAAGAAAGTGTCGCCGTTCATTCTCATCCCGGATCAATGCCTCTTCCAGTTGCCTACCCGCCACTTCAGGGTTCTGACTGTACCGTGCTATAAATTTCCGCTTTTCCTCCTCGCTGAGCCTGGAAAAGCCATACATGATCGTGCTTCTCATGATCAGTTACGGATTCTTAGAAATGACCGGGCGAATGTCAGCCCGTTGATTTGATCGGTAAGGTAGGATTCAAGAGACTGATAATCCTCCATTGCATAATGCAGTAATTTGGATGCCTGTCCATAGATGCTTGGTAGCTGGCTTTTGGAGATGAAATAATATCCGTCGAGGAAGGAACGGATCCCTCCGGAGATGATCAACTGGTTGCATCCTAAAGGCTCCCCTGAGGAGATGTACTTGTTGATGCTCTCCACCATGTCGAGGGCATGGTGACCTACGAAGGTAAGAGGTTCATACCGCTCCTGGTTCTTGGGAATACCCCTGGCCAGTTCCACCTTGGCAAAATTTGTTCCTCCGAATGCAGCCAGTTCAATGGCTTCGAGAGGGAGTTTCAGCAGCCGGCTGATGCTTGCAGGTCCCATCCCCTGGCCAACCTCCTTAACGATGATTTTTACCTTAGTTTGTGAGAGCAGCTGTTCGATGGATTCGATGGGAGGGTGTTTCAGGATCTGTCCTTCATGCTGCAGCCACTCCTGGATCGGGTTCACGTGAATGATGAGCCCGTCGGCACGGAGGGAGTGCACAAGTTCTTCCAGCCTCTCCACATGTCCCTCTTCGAGCATCTCTTCCAGCTGCACGATACCTATATTGGCATACAGGGGCTGGTCGGGGCCCAGGATATCCCGTACGTTGAAATCATCGAAACACGACTTGTCTTCCAGAAGAATTCTGCAGGATCCCAAGCCCATCCCCATGCCAAATTCGCGGCAGGCTCTTGCAAGGTTGGTGTTGATGTGCCGCGCAAACCGGCTCCCGCCAGTCATGCTCGACACCCAGATCGGCACACGGAATGTCTTACCAAGGAATGTAAAAGGCTTGATTTCGCCCTGAGCCAGCGACCCCAGCAGCGGCTCATAAGAAAACCGTGTGTCGGAGTAAATATCGGCTACCCTGGATGAAAAAGCCAATTCGATATGATCAGTCTTTCGTTGTTCCATAGCAGTATAGAGAAATGACATCCAATCCGTTATTAAATAAAGCCACCAACACAATCAAAAACAGGCACCAGAGAATCTAACCAGATTGGAACGGGCAGCAAAACTACAAAAAATATTACCTTTGATCCCTGGAAATGTAATCTTTCTAAATGAAGACCTCCCCCGGAAAACTTTTCAGAAGGCTGTTAAAATGGCTTCTTCGTATTTTTGGTTTGATCCTGCTGATCGAATTTGTGATTTACTCCCTGGCCCCGATTTATGATTTTCAGGAACCTGAACCTTTCTCGGGAGAATTATGGTACAGTCCATATCACAACATAGACACCAATAACTGGCACAGAACCAACTTCCATTTTCATACCCATCGCTGGGGAGGAATCACTTCGGGGCATGGAACTGAGGAGGAGTGTTATGAGCAGTACAGGGATCTTGGATATACCATGACAGCCCTTTCACACTACCAGTACATCACCGAATTCCATAAAGATTCGGTCTATTACATCCCTGTCTATGAGCACGGCTTTGGCATCCGGAAGAAACACCAGATGCTGATTGGTGCAAAGGATGTTCTTTGGTTCGACTACTCCATTATTCAAAACGTCAACCACAAACAGCATATCATCAACCTTCTTCGTGATGACAATGAGATCGTTTCTATTGCCCATCCCGACTGGGAAGACGGATATTCCCTTGAGGATATGAAATACCTCTCCAATTATGACCTGATCGAAGTGCTTGATAACAACTGGAACTCTTTTAAACAGTGGGATGCAGCGCTTTCGGCAGGTCGGCCGGTATTTATTGAGGGGGATGATGACGGCCACAACATCGACGATCCTTACGTAGTTGGCAGACGATGCACATTCATCAACTCGCCAACGCGGAAAGGCGATGATCTCGTACAAAACCTCAAATCGGGAAATGCTTTTGGAGCCGATATCTACATGCGGGAAAACGAACCATTTGATGAAAAGGAAGTTCGTGCAAAAATGATCCCTAAGATTACCGATATAAAAATACAACAGGATACCCTTTGGGTCAAAACAGATACTTCGGCAATGAAGTTTACCTTCATAGGGCAAGGAGGGAAAGCAAAGAAAGTTCAATACCTCACTGATGCCGCCTGGTATATACTCCAACCCGAAGATACATATATCCGCACCGAAGTTGTCTTCTTCAGTCAGTACGCACATCCTGGCACAATTTTCTATCTCAATCCCGTATTTCGTTATAATGGGGAACCCCCAACCAACAGACTCACTGCAACCATTAACTGGGAGCGAACATGGATATTCAGGGTCATGATGTTCGGCTCACTCGCAGTTGGATTATGGTTGATTTTTAGATATCGGTGGAGAAAACGGTACCCTAAGTCTTCCACCTCATGAACCAGGAACGCAATATCCAGCGGATACTGATTGGCCTGTTGGTTGTTTCTGCGATCATCAGAGGTTTTATTGCTGGTTTTATTGAATTCGGTTATGATGAAGTCTATTATTGGACTTATGCCCTCTATCCCGACTTAAGCCATTTTGATCACCCCCCTATGCTGGGATGGATGATTCAGCTATTTACCCTGGATCTCTGGCTCGATCATGAATTTTTTATCCGGCTTGCATCGGTTGTATTTGGAACGCTAAACACATGGATCATCTACAAGATCGGATCATTCATTAAAGATCACCGAACAGGACTCTATGCAGCATTTTTATACTCCACCTCTTTCTACGCATTTATCATCTGCGGTCTCTTCATCATGCCTGATGGGCCTCAGAGTCTTTTCTGGTTACTTACACTGTGGTTTCTCCTCCGATCCCTTCCCGACACTACCTGCAGCCGTTCCAGCCGGAATTTTCTTTTCTTTGCCGGTATCACAACCGGACTGGCTCTTCTTTCGAAGTATCATTCGGTTTTTCTGATCAGCGGAGCCTTCATTTATATCCTGCTTTACAACCGGAAATGGTTCACGATTAAGGAGACATGGTACGCGTTTTCTCTTGTGATCCTGAGCTTTTTACCTGTGATCTTGTGGAACTTGGATAACGAATTCATCAGCTTCACGTTCCACGGAGCCAGAACCACCACAGAAGGAGGCGTGTGGCTCCATCCGGAGTTTCTCTTTGTGGAAATCCTTGGTCAGTTTGTATACAACAACCCTGTCAATGTTGTCCTGATCATTATGTCGCTCATCGCATTGAAACGGGGTAGCGCATTTCTCAGGAAAGAGTTTACCCGACTTATTCTATGGATCAGTTTGCCTCTTGTTGCAACATTCCTGTTATTCGCCCTTTTTGCCCGGACATTGCCGCACTGGACAGGACCGGCTTATTTCGGCTTTATACTGATTGCAGCAGCGTGGTTATCTGAAAGGAGCAAGTCGAGATACCGTTGGAAGCTTTTACTGAAGCCGATCCTGGCATCCGCTCTTCTTATGCTAACTGTGATCATTCTGGCAATCGGACAGATCCGGTTCGGATGGATTCCCTTATCAAAATGGGGGGCAAGGGACTTTACGCACGATATGTACGGATGGAAGCAACTGGGGGAGAAGTTCGCCCCCATCGCCGAATTTGACCGTGAACTGCTTCTGATCGATGCGCAGGCACCTGTTTTTACTTACCGGTGGTTTCCGGCAGCAAACTATGATTATTACATTGGCCGGAAAACAGGCAACCGGGTGTATGCCCTTGGCACCCTCGACAGGATTCACAAATATCACTGGATCAATCGGGAAAGAGGGAATATTCCCATTGGGATGGATGTTTACTACATTGCTTTGAGCGATGATTATGAAGATCCTCAACGACTCTACGGAGATCTTTTTACCGTGATCCAGCCATCCGATACGATCCGCATTCTACGCGGGAACGAACTGGTACGGGAAGCCTACGTTTACCGGATGATCGGGTTGAAGGAGGAGATGGAGTTTGTCCCTTCGGACTCCGGCGAGGAGATCAATCCTGAGATCGAGCGCCTTCTCCTGTTTCAAAGACAGATCCGGACAAGTCCCGAGTGGATCCGCATCCTGCGGAAAAAGGCAAAAGAGGGGAAGGTAAGCATCGAAGTGATGATCATCCAGGAGGCCCAGAAAATGCTTGATCGCGAAAAAGAGGTAAATCGGGATATCCGGAAACTCGACAGCATAGCAAATTCTGTTACGGTTCCACCAGTCACCCTCCCGTTGGAATAACATCTACCCTCACGCTCTCAAATCCTCAAACCCTCACACCTCTACTTCCCTACCTTTCTACTTCCCTACCTCCCTACTTCCCTACCTCCCTACTTCCCTACCTCCCTACCTTTCTACCTCCCTACTTCCCTACCTTTCTACCTCCCTACCTTTCTACCTCCCTACCTTTCTACCTCCCCACTTATTTCGGGCCTGTCATCTTGCTAGGGTCCACGATCTTATCAAACTCCTCTTCAGTTAGTAGGTTGAGTGCCATCGCAGACTCTTTCAGTGTCAGGTTTTCGTGATGCGCCTTCTTAGCGATTTTGGCAGCGTTGTCGTAGCCGATGTGCGGATTCAGCGAGGTGACCAGCATGAGCGAGTTTTGCAGGTTCTTATTGATTGCCGGCATGTTGGCTTCGATTCCAACCACGCAGTTGTCGGTAAACGAAACTGCTGCATCCCCGATCAGACGTGCTGATTCCAGCACATTCTTGATCATAACCGGTTTAAACACATTGAGCTGGAAATGGCCGCTGATGCCGCCAATGTTAACGGCTACATCGTTGCCGAGAACCTGAGCGCAAACCATTGTCATGGCTTCAGGCTGGGTTGGGTTCACCTTGCCCGGCATGATCGATGATCCGGGTTCATTTTCCGGAAGCCTGATCTCTCCGATCCCGCAGCGGGGGCCCGATGCCAGGAGGCGGATGTTGCTGGCAATGTGCATCAGGCTTACGGCGACGGTTTTCAGTGCACCGGAAGTCTCTACCATGGCATCGTGGGCCGACAACGATTCAAATTTGTTGAGTGCCGTGACGAAAGGGAGGCCTGTAAGGGTGGCGATCTCTTTGGCTACAAATACATCGTATCCTTTTGGGGCATTCATGCCTGTTCCAACGGCTGTTCCTCCTAAAGCAAGCTCAGCAAGGTGAGGAAGGGTACTTTTCAGAGCCTTGATGCCATGATCAATTTGCGAAATATACCCCGAAAACTCCTGTCCCAGGGTGAGTGGTGTGGCATCCATCAGGTGGGTACGACCGGTTTTTACGATGTCGGCAAACATCTTCTGCTTCTCTTCCAGCGCAGCCTTCAGTTTCTCCAGCCCAGGAATGGTGGTCTTTACCACCATGGAATAAGCAGAGATGCTCATGGCAGTAGGGAAAGTGTCATTCGACGACTGGCTTTTGTTCACATCGTCGTTGGGGTGAACGGGAGATTTGCCAACCCCAAGCTCGCCGCCATTGAGTACATGCGACCTGTTGGAGATCACTTCGTTGAGGTTCATGTTGGTTTGTGTTCCAGAACCGGTTTGCCAGATGACCAGGGGAAACTGATCATCCAGTTTGCCTTCCAGGATTTCATCGCAGGCCTGCACAATCAGGTTTTTTTTCTCTGCCGGAAGAACTCCCAATTCGGCGTTTACAATAGCGGCAGCCTTCTTCAAGACAGCCATCCCGCGGATCACCTCTTTGGGCATGGATCCGGCATCCCCGATTTTGAAATTTCCAACTGAACGCTGGGTTTGGGCTCCCCAGTATTTGTCGGCAGGGACCTCTACCTGACCCATCGTATCAGTTTCAATGCGTACTTTCATAGTGTTATTGGTTATTGGTTTATCTATTTATTTCTTAAAAATGTTTCAATGTTGTCAACCGGATCGCCGATTACAGCTTTGTACTCCCGCTCAACGATTGGCCGCATGATGAGCTTAGGATTTTCGACCAGGATGCGGAGCCATTCGTGATCGTTGAATTGCTTCCCTTTCAGGTTCTTTTTGTAGTATTCTTCCTGTTTTCGGACGAGCTCCTCCGGCTTCAGGTTTAGTTTTACAAGAAGCGTCTCAAGTTCTTTCTCTGTGAACGGGGTTTTCAGGTACTCAACCAGAGTAAAATCAATCCCTCTTTCCTGGAGATACTGCAATCCGGCTCTCGATTTCCGGCATTTGGGGTTGTGGTATATCCGGATCATTTGCTTCCAAATTCCATTAGATAGGCTTTGATGAATTCGTTTAACTCGCCGTCCATCACAGCCTGTACGTTTGACGTTTCGTAGTCGGTACGCAGGTCTTTCACCATCTTATACGGGTGCATGACGTAATTTCGTATCTGGCTGCCCCACTCGATTCGCTTTTTACTGCTTTCGATCTCTGCGATCTTCTCCCGTTTCTTACGAAGTTCGATCTCGTAAAGCTGAGATTTCAACATTCGCAGTGCCTTCTCCCTGTTTTGTCCTTGCGACCGTGTCTCCTGGCATTCAACCACGATGCCGGTAGGTTCGTGTTTAAGCCTTACAGCAGTCTCAACTTTGTTAACGTTTTGTCCGCCCGGCCCGCTTGACCTGAATGTGTCGAACGTGATCTCGGCTGGGTTTAGTTCAATTTCAATGTCATCATCAATCTCAGGATAGGCATATACCGAAGCAAACGAGGTATGTCGCTTGTGATTGGCATCGAATGGTGACAACCTCACAAGCCGGTGAACTCCATTCTCCCCCTTAAGGTATCCGTAGGCATATTCCCCCTCAAATTCGAGGGTTACCTGCTTGATCCCTGCCACATCTCCCTCCTGGAAGTCGAGCTCTTTCACAGCATAGCCATTCAATTCGCCCCACCGGATGTACATCCGCATCAGCATCTGTGCCCAGTCCTGGCTCTCTGTGCCTCCGGCGCCCGAGTTGATCTGAAGTATCGCATTGAGGCGGTCTTCCTCGCCACTGAGCATGTTCCGGAATTCCAGATCTTCGATCACTTTCAGGGCCACCTGATAGTGGCTGTCAACATCCTGCTCACTACCTTCCCCCTCTTCATAGAACTCATGTATTACCTTCAGGTCTTCCAGGCCCAGGTAAGCTTTTTGAAACGTGTCCGTCCAGGATTTTTTATTTCGGATGGCTTTCATCATCTTCTCAGCCTCCTTGGGGTTATCCCAAAAAGAGGTTTCCTGGGTCAGCTTCTCCTCTTCCTCTATTTCAGCAATCTTCTTATCGATGTCAAAGGAACCTCCTCAGAGCTTCCACCCTTTTCCCTAAATCTTTAATATCTTCCCTGTCAGTCATATCAGTTTTTTATTTCTTTTATCATCCGGAGAACCAGGTCTGTCTCGAACCCTTTTCCCACAACAAAATTGATGATTTTCTCCCGTTTATTCAATGTTTTTTCCGGATTTATTTCGCCGCTTTTTCTGTTAACCAGTGCGCGGATTGTCTCCATATACTCTTCTTCACCTATCTCCAGGAGGGCTTCAGTGATGATTGCTTCAGGAAGTTGCCTGGAACGCAGTTCAAAGGCAATCCGGATCCGTCCCCATTTGTTGACCCTGAATTTGCCCCGTACAAAAGAGCGTGCAAACCGTTGATCATCTATAAATCCTTCATCCTTCAGTTGCTTGATCAGCTTCTCCTTCGATGCCTTCGGGATCTTCCAGCCGGACATTTTCATCTCTATATCCCGGGTGCAACGATCCTGGTAGGAACAGTAACGCTCAAGCTTTTGGAGGAGGGTCATAGATTGTGAATAGCGTGAATAGCGTGAATAACGTGAATGACGTGAATAGCGTGAGTAACGTGAGTAACGTGAGTAACATGAGTAAAGTGAGTGTGGCGCATTTGTAAAAAAAGTTAGAATAAAGGTATAACCTTTTGGATGGTTTCAGGATTAATGAAGAAAAAACTTTTATGAAAAAGATTAGAACTCATGAAGATCTTGATTTATGGCAATTATCTATGTCTTTTGTTGCCGAGATCTATTCATTAACAGCAACTTTCCCTGCTGCAGAAAAATATGGATTAACCTCTCAATTACGGCGAGCAGCCGTTTCAGTTCCTTCGAATATTTCCGAAGGGAGTGCGCATCAGTCAACAAAGGAGATGGTCCGCTATTTGTACATTTCTCTAGGATCACTGGCAGAAATAGAAACACAGCTTGAAATCGCAAGAAGACTTGGGTATTTTACTAATCCTGATGAGATAAAATCTCATTCATTTCGCCTAAAAAGGATGACAATAAGGCTAATTCAAAGCTTAAATCAACATCAAAACAACCCTTCATAAAACAAATCTCAATCACATTATTCACGCTTCACTTCTGCTTCTCAAACACATCCACCTCCCTGAAAAACACCGGCCCATGGCCGCCACTTTCGCTCACAAACATCAGGTAACGGTAGTTGTTCGGTGGCGCCATAAGAACCTGGTAAACAGCTTTGCCCCCACCCCAGAGGTCGATGGGTTTTGCCACTACAATGAAGGACCACCCTGCTTTGGCGGGATTCCCGATGAAGGAAGCATCCGGTTTGTCGGGATAACCCCAAACCGAGAAGGATTGGGCTCCCCTGATAAGATCAAGAGAGGAGAAGATATGCAGACTGTCGATGTCGATAGATCTCTGAAGGTCGATTACCAGTCTTCCTTCCCCTTCTGAAAACCAGGTGTCGCGGGCCGAATCGCCCGGCATCAGGTCGAACATGCCGTCATTGACCACCGAGACCGGGATCGGGGCCCAGGGTGAGCGTTCCTGATTGACAGACTCGCTACCCAGATAGGTTACCGTAACACCGTTCGGCTTCAGTACACTGGCGTAATCTTTGGTGGTTACCTTCACCGGCAACTCATCCGCCGTTTTCCGGCGTGTGATTTTCACAGATGCCGTGGGCCCCATCTTTTCCGTCACGTAACGCTGTTCCATAGTCAGCTGGAGGGCTTTCCGATCGGTGAAGTCGTCGTAGAGTGGCTGAACCGGCTGGATGTCATCAAACGGGTTGCTGGCCAGGGTCATGGCAAAGATCTTCACCGATGGGGCTGTCGGAAGCTGTACGGAGCCGGTTGCAGGGTCAACATTCAGCTCATATTTATAGATGTAGCCATACCTGTATGGTATGTTAGAGGTGTCGTTGTGCAGGTGAGGCGCATACCAGGCCACTTTATCCCGTTTGATAAACCCGGGCTGAACATGGGTCACCTGGCCATGCTGGTCCCAGATACGCGAATCGTATTGACCGATGTTTCCCGTAAAACCCTGGATCCGGATCTCCTCCTTCGATCGGCCGTTCCTGAATGTTGCCACGGTATCCCTTTCGGCGGAAGCCAGGATATAGAGTTTGTTAAACTGACCTGTTTTCGGGATCTCGATCTTTTGCCCGTTACAGGCAAGGGCATTCAGTTGCCAATTGGCAGTCCCTCCCAGGGTAAACCGGATACCATCCACTGAAATCTCTTCCGGAAAGAGCTCAGCCGGAATTGAAACCAATGATGAGCCGAAGCTGCAGCCGGCACGCATGGAATCTTGGGAAACGACAGTCTGATCATAATAAAAATCAACTGGCGAGGATGCAGGCTGGGTAAGGGTGTCGGGTGGCCCCCCGATGGAAACGGAAAAACTCTTCATTTCAAACGGAGACAAGGAGAAATGCAGGATGCCTTTTCTGGGGCTGATTGCAGCCAATGGTCGCTCCTGTCCGTCAACTTCCGAGGCTGAAACAATGATGCCGGGCATCGAGAGTGCGACATCGGCAATAGCCTCTCCAAAAAGTTCCTGCACCCGGATGATGATGCTTTTGCCATCCTCCTGCAGTTTCATGGCACGGATGGCCACCTGGGATGTGTCCAGCGATGCCAGGGAAATTTTCTTCCCCAGGAATCCGGGATGTGCTGTGGCCTGAAATGCGATGAGCGGCTGATTTACAGCTCTTCCCTGCCATTCGGAAAGCCCCTTTCTCCAGTCGCCTGCATGTCCGTAAATGCCAAAGGTAAATTCGTGTGTTCCCCAGTCCTGGGTAGCCTGATCATGGTATTCGTTAGAATTTGGTGTATAGAGCAGGGTGAGTCGCAGGGTAGAGTCGTTGGGCATGTCTGAGCCGAATTTGCAATCTTCCAGGATGGTTATGCCATAGCTTCCGGAACGGTCGGTGAGGTCGAACCACTCGCGGGAAGGGACTTCATATTTTTTGGGATGGTTAACAGGACGGTCAATCGTTCCCAGGCCAAGATTGTAGGTTGCCTGGTTGTTGACGGCAGTGAGGGGGAAAGATGCCTTCAGGCTCACGCCCTTCGATTGCCATGCCACTTCATTGTCGATGGTGATGCGAGTCCCGGCTTCACCGGCCGCAAGTCTGATCCATTGGGTGAAGAGAGAGTTCCTCGACTGCCGCTCAATTTTATAGGTTTTTCTAACCGGTCCGTCTTCCACAAGGGTTGATTTGGCCGGACCTTCAACAAAACCGACAGGGGGCTCTTTCCGGTCGTTCCAATCCATGTTCCAGGCTGGCCAGTACGTTGGATGTTCTTTCAGGAACTCTAGTTTCATATTTCCGGAAAGTAACTCTTTGTCGAGATTCTTATCCAAAATACTGTGGATGTTACCCTCCGTGTTGATCAGGATACGGTATGAGTCGTTCTCCAGGCTGAGTCGTCCTGCCCTGAGTGAGGAAATCAGTGGGGATGGCTGCTTTGAGGATCTTACATCGTAACATGCCAATCCGAGGGAAGGAACATGTGCCAGAAAGAGAAGCTGAACGGTATTCTTTGTCTGAATGATGACCTGACTTAATACCTCTTCGCCTTCGGGACCAAACACCCGGATGAAATCGGGAACACCATCGGGGTAGGCAAGTGTTGCTTCGACTACATCTTCGCGTTCAATAGAGAGCGGGTTGTAGACCACCACAGGAATTCCTTCCGATGTTGTTTCCATGGCCCGGATCACTGCGCCGGCAGAGCTTTCCAGCACTGAAGCAAACATATTCATGGCCAGCACTTCGTCATTCCAGGCATATTCATAAGCCGAAGGGATTGAAGTTCCAGGCAGGATATCGTGCATCTGGCAGCCCAAAACCAGCCACCACGCCTCATTGAGCCGTTCTTTTGGATAGGGGATGGCTCCCAGGTAGTTGGCCATCACTGCCAGTGGCTCGGCCGATTGGGCCAGCAGCTCATTTTTCCTGTTCCACCGCTTCATGTAGGCCTGAGAGGTGATGGATCCCGAGGAATGTTCGGTGAGAAGCAGGTCGCCCGAATAGGAGGGAAGCCGGGCGGCCTGTTCCGGAGTCAGGTCCCGAAAAAGCTGGTCACTGGAAGAGAGATAGATCTGGATCTTACTGTCGGGATGGTTCAGACTCTCTACGGCATGTTGTACATCTTCTTCGCGTGGAGCGCCTCCTACATCCCCTACGCCATAGTAGCGGAAGTCGGCGTAAACACCATATTTCCGGCCATTTTCCAGTACCCTGCCCGACCAATAGGAGGAGGTGTCGAGCCTCTCCTGGATATTGCCTGTATAGGTAGTGGCGTTGAGGGCTGAGAGAAGACTCTTGCCATCGGGGCCAACCCAGTTTCCGATGTTGAACGGGATACCATTGGCCGATCCCCACTCCAGCTTCTGGGTGGAGAAGCCTTTTAATCCACAGTGATTTAGAACGCTTGGAAAATGCGCCTGGAAGCCGAAACAGTCGGGAAGCAGAAAATCCACGCTCTCCTTTCCGAACTCAGACCGGAAGTAGTTGTTTCCGTAAAGCACCTGCCGGATGATCGACTCGGGAGAGGGAACATTCGGGTCGCACTCGTCAACGGAAGACCCCCCAACAAACCACCGGTCGCGGATGATCCACTTTTTCAGCTCCTGATACCTCTCCGGATAGTACTCTTTCATCATCCGATAGCGGCGGGCGCCACTAAAGGTGAAAACATAACCGGGGTATTTCTCTAGACGGTCGAAATTTTCGTCCATCGTGGCTTTCAGGAAAACGTTGATGGTCTCTTCGTAGTCCCACCGCCATTCGGTATCAAGGTGAGCATATCCAACCGTGTAAAGGACCGGAGTGCGGGAGAGGTCATATTTCGGGGTATAAGGCTGTTGCGAATACACCTGCAAACTCAACAGGGAAGTAAACGCCATCAAATTTAATGTTAATCTCTTCTTCATATGGTGAAAAATAGGATTGTTTTCAGCAACTTTTTTACCCCTGCCCTAAATGGAGAAGTTGCTGAAAATCAGGCTCCCTTCAGGGATGGGGTAAAACTGATTTTCAGCATTACAAATATAATGAATTCTGCAAAGTCTTGATTTTTTCAACAGATGCGGCTGCGGATAATTGAAAGTTTGCGACCTTTGCAGGCTAAATCAACCTAATTACCAAACCAAAAGAGAATTACACATGAGAAACTTACTGATAGTTGTAACCCTTGTGATTGCAGGTTTGACCTCCTGCGGTCCGAAAAACGAATATAAAATTGTCGGCTCCATCAAAGGGATCGATTCAGGTCTTGTATACTTGCAGCAGCGTGAAGCAGGAGATTGGAAGGTCATTGACTCTGTTGAGCTCGTTTCAGGAAAATTTAACTTCAAAGGGATTATCGAAAGTCCGGAATTATGGTATGTGAGCGTTAAAGATGCCAGAGTTTTTGTTCCGTTATTTGTAGAGAATTCGACGATAACTGTCGACATTCTGGTCGACAGTCTGGATGGAACGGCGATCAGAGGCTCAATCACTCAGGGTGTCTATGAAAACTACCTGCAACAGATGAAACCTATCGAAGAAGAGATGAATGCGATTTACCAGGACTACAAGATTGCCAGCGCAGCAGGTGACGAAGTGGCGGTGGCTGCAGCCGACTCGATGTATGAAGTTGTTGAGGCCCGTCAGAAAGAGCAGATCCTTGCTTTCGCAATGGAGAATAACAGCAGTGTGGTGGCTCCCTACCTGATCTTTCGCAATGCCTATATGTTCGATCTTCCTGCATTGGAAGAGGCAGCACTTGCCATGGATACTACATTGAACAACTCCACTTACATGGTGGAACTTAACAAACAGGTTGCTATTCTGAAAGCTGTAGAGATTGGCCAGCCTGCTCCCGATTTCACCCAGGCAGATACGGCAGGGAATCCGCTGACCTTATCATCACTGACAGGGAATGTTCTGTTGATTGATTTCTGGGCTTCATGGTGTGGCCCCTGCAGGGCTGAGAATCCGAATGTTGTGGAAGCATGGAAGAAGTATCATGAAAAAGGGTTTGATATCCTGGGGGTTTCGCTTGACAAAAACCGCGAGAAGTGGCTGGAAGCGATCCAGACGGATAACCTTACGTGGCATCAGGTTTCCGATCTTCAGTATTGGAACAATGAAGCATCCAATCTGTATGGTGTTCGCTCAATTCCTGCCAATGTACTCCTTGACCAGAATGGGATGATCATTGCACGCAATCTGCGCGGCGAAGATCTCATGAACAAGCTGGAAGAGATCTTTGGAAAGTAAACATAACTGTTAATCAAATCACGTGACATGAGAAGAGCCATGCTGTTACTCATGCTGATTGGGCCATTTCTCGGGATGGCCCAATCAACATACACACTTCACGGACAACTGGATGGACTTTCAAACCAACCGGTCTACCTCCTGAATTTCTATGGTGAAAAAAATGCGCTTATCGATTCGACCAGAAGTGATGGTGCCGGTAGTTTTTTCTTCCGGATGCCTGCAACGCTTGCGCCGGGATTGTATCGTGCGAGTTGGGGTAAGGAGAAGTATGCAGATCTGATATTCAATCGCGAAAATATCAGTTTTCGTACCAATGCAGCAAATGCCTCCGATAGTCTTGTTATACTGGAATCCGTTGAAAACAAGATTTTTTACGATTTCATGATAACCGAAAGGATCAGTCAGGCGAAACTTGAACTGCTCCAGCCTGTTGTGGATTATTACCCCGACCAGGATGCTTTTTATTTCAATGCGGTTGCAAACTATGAGCAGGTCCAGCGACGTCAGGAGAGCATGCTTGATTCGTTGAAACAAGCATTTCCGGGCTCGTATGCAGTAAAAATCTTATCGCTTTACAGCACCCCGTTCCTGCCGGCTTCACTCCCTCCTGACAGCCGACTCATATTTCTGAAGCAGCACTATTTTGATAACGTGGATTTCAATGATACCGCTCTGTTGCGTTCCAATGCGTGGCCCAACAAAGCGATCTCTTATCTTGCACTTTACAGCAGTAACCGGCTTGCACAGAAACAGCTGGAAGCGGAATTTATCAAAGCGGTCACTGTGATGCTCAGCGATGCCGGTGGAAATCCTGAGATCTTCAAGTTTTTACTCGATTACCTCGTCAGCGGGTTTGACAAATACCACTTTGAAGATGTGATCACATACCTGGCCGAGAATTTCCAGGATCCCTATTCATGCGAAGACCAGGAGAAAAAATCGGCCCTGCAGAAGAAGCTGGAAACCTTTAAAAAGATTGCCATTGGGCAGACGGCACCGGATTTCGAAATCCCTGATACGAAGGGTCAGCCGGTGAAACTCTCGGGAATCGATGTCGAATATACCCTGTTGATTTTCTGGTCGAGCGAATGCGGCCATTGTACCGAGATGCTGCCCAAAGCGAAGGCACTTTATGACGCCCAGAAGCCAAAACGGTATGAAGTTCTGGCTGTTTCAATTGACACCAGCCGGTCGGAATGGATGCAGGTAGTAAATGAAGAGAAGCTGAGTTGGATCAATGCCTCGGAGTTGAAAGGGTTTGACGGCAAGTCGGCGGATCTCTATAACATCTATGCCACTCCAACCATGTTCCTCCTCGACCGCGATAAAAAGATCGTAGCCAAACCGATCAGCTACCGGGAGCTGGAGGTCGTGCTGAAGCAGCAGGGGTTGCTGTAAAGTACGAGGTCAGAAGTTAGAAGTTAGAACTGGAAGTACGAAGTTAGAAGGTAGAAGCTATTTTTTCGCCAGAAAAAATAAAAACGCCGAATCCGTTATCGTTTCGGAATCCTGGCCGGTGATCTCAATGGATTCGGGATAATTGAACATCCGGATCTCCGTGAATCCAACCTCTTTCAGTTGCCGGATCGCCTCATCTGGTTTCACATACATATGTTTCACTCTGAACAGGTGAGCGGCATCGCGGATGTAGATGTGATCCTTTTTCTTCAGCTTCTTAACCGATCCCAGCATCAGGTGGAGAAGGATCTTTTTAAAGACAGAATACCCAAATTTAATTGGGTTTTTCGTCTTCTCAAGCTCAAATATTACATCAATAGATTGTAAATTATGGGTACAAAAGAAAAAATATCCATTCGGTACAAGAACTCTGAAAATTTCTGCTAATCCGGCCATCCTTTCCGCCAACGGATTTGCATCCAGGCCATTAAAACTGAAGAGGCAGAAATTGAATGAGTTATCGGGAAAATGTGGCATGTGGCTGGCATCAGCAACTTCATAGATGGCATTTGGAAATGTCCCGGGGAATTTTTCATGGACCAGCCTGATCATGCCTTCGGCATAATCAATGCCCCTGTATGCTTTGACCAATGGAGCGAAGTGGCGCGTAGTACGTCCTGCCCCAATACCAAGATCCAGCATACTCCATCCCGGTAACTGATCTTTAAACATATCCCTGACCATCTGTTCTCCAAGCATGAGGCCCTCTACGAAATGTGCGTAAAATCGTACAATGAACCTTGCGTTAAAAGCGGGTTTCCTGGTCATAGGCAAACGGATGAAACTGTTAGAAGCAGGCGGCAAAGGTATTAAGAAAAATTCTAAATTACCCTTTTTAATTGTTCAACCCCAGTTGTTGCCTTCTCCCGTATGACAGTCAGGTTTTGAACATAATGATCCGGTTCTGCATTCGGGTCGATTAAAAATTTCGGGATATTATGGGGAGCGTGATGCAGGAGTCCGGCTGCCGGATAGACTTTCAAAGAGGTCCCGATCACAACCAGGATATCCGCTTTACGAACAATTGAGCCGGCTATCATGATATTCGGCACATCTTCCCCGAACCAAACGATATGAGGCCGTAACTGGGACCCTTTTTCACACAGATCACCCAGCTTCAATTCCCATCCGTCGAGAGTATGAACGAATGTATGGTCGATGGTTGAACGTACTTTTTTCAGTTCTCCATGGAGATGCAGAACCTTCGTAGATCCGGCACGTTCGTGCAGGTCGTCTACATTCTGGGTGACAATCTCAACATCGAAATCTTTTTCCATCTCAGCCAGTGCAAAATGGGCTGCATTGGGCTCCACTTCAAACAACTGTTTCCGACGCATATTGTAAAAATCGAGAACAAGCTGGGGATCGCGGGCCCAGGCTACCGGACTGGCAACCTCTTCAATACGGTAATTGTTCCACAACCCATCGGCATCGCGGAACGTCTTAATCCCACTCTCAGCACTGATGCCGGCACCGGAAAGCACGACAAGCTTTTTCATGCACAATTTTTTTCAAAAATAAATAAAAACAGGAAGTTAGAGGTCAGAAGTCAGAAGTTAGAACTGGAAGTTAGAAATCAGATTTTAGATGTTGGTTTCTTCTGGATTTCCAAATTTGCTTTGGCTGTATTGATACTGGCTACAAAAATTGAAACCAATTCGTTTGCCTCTTGAATTAATTCCTGAAATACAAAAGGATCTCCCAGTTTACTTCTGTTTAGTAGCTGAAGCCAATACAATGACTCATCACTTTCTTCTTCTACAATTTTTAGCTTATTGATAAAATCACGCGTTGATTTCGATCTTCTCGAAGCCCGATAATTTGCCCCTACTGAGGTGGAGGCTCGAAGAAGTTGTCCGGAAATAATCCGAACAGATTGATTTTCAGGAAGTGTTCGTACGAATTTTATTACCCTTGCACTAAATTCCATTGTTCGGTTCGTTAAATCTTTTGATTTCATTATGTTTTTCTTCCTTAATCCGGAAAAGTATCAGAAGGTTATATGCTAACGTAAAAAAAAACCTCCCCCTTCTAACTTCTACCTTCTACATCTAACTTCGAACCTCGTACTTCTAACTTTATTTCCTACCTTTGCCTCCTTTTGAAATCGACCTCCTCATGTTTAATTACATCAAAGGAAAACTCACCGAACGAAACCCGGCATATGCTGTAGTGGATTGCAACGGTGTTGGTTACCTTCTCAACATTTCGCTGTACACCTACACCCGAATCGGGGAGGTGGAAGCATGTCTTTTGTATGTACATCTTGTGGTGCGGGAAGATGCGATGATCCTGTTTGGATTTGCCGACCAGGAGGAGCGTGAGCTTTTCCGACAGCTTATCAGCGTGTCGGGTGTGGGAGCAAATACTGCCCGTATCATTCTCTCTTCACTCTCTCCCCAGGAGGTGATTCAGGCAATTGGACTTGCTGATGTTCCTCTTTTACAAAAAGTTAAAGGAATAGGTGCCAAAACCGCTCAACGAATTGTAGTGGATTTGAAGGACAAAGTAGGTAAAGGACATGTATCCCAAGAAAAATTGGGTTTCCTGCACAATACTAAAAAGGATGAAGCGTTATCTGGATTAATAATACTGGGCTTTCCGAAGATGCTTGCAGAAAAAACACTGAACAAGATCATCGAAAAGGAAGGGACAGACTTAACGGTGGAAGAGCTGATAAAACTGGCACTCCAAATGCTTTAATTTGTGAGGAACTATACTGAATTAATTAAATACCGTTCTGTCTACTTACTTCTTGCACTGGCTTTCAGCTGCCTGTCCTTATTACAGGCATCAGCTGGTGAAGGGCGTATGATTGAGACAGGTGCGTTCCTTCCGGATACTACTACCGGTATCGATACAACGTTGACCTACCCTTTCACCCCTGAAATGGTAGACCCTTCCAACCCGGAAGTCCACCCTTTGTACATGCAGAACCCCTCCAACATTACAACAGAGATCATCTATGATCCGGAGACGCGCCAGTATGTGAAGCAGTACAGGATCGGGGATCAGGTATACCAGATTCCCACTACCCTTACCTTCGATGATTATCAGGAAGAGGATATGGATCTGATGATCCAGAGCTACTGGAAAGAACGGGCTGAAGCGGCCAGCATAGACAACAGCGGCGGTCTGATCCCGAAAATTCACATTCCGGGAAAGGTTTTTGAAACGATCTTTGGAAACAATACCGTTGACATCCGGCCACAGGGGTCAGCTGAAATCAAGTTCGGCATCGTTTCGAACAAACGCGATGATCCTGCTCTCAATACAAAGCAACGAAGACAAACAAACTTCGACTTCGATGAACGGATTCAGATGAATGTTATCGCCAAGATTGGCGATAAAATTGAGTTCAAGGTAAGTTACAACACCGAAGCTACCTTTGATTTCGAGAACAAACTGAAGTTGAAATACGAAGGCAAAGAGGATGAGATTATTCAGCTGATTGAAGCCGGGGATGTCAACATGCCTTTATCCAGCACCCTTATCCGGGGAACAGAAGCCTTGTTTGGTATCAAAACAAAGCTCCGGTTTGGGCGTACGACAGTTACAGCACTTTACTCCCAGCAAAAGAGCGAGACCAAGAATATTACGGTTGAAGGGTCGGCTCAGCGGAGCGAATTCAGCATCCGTGCAGATGAATACGAGGAGAACCGTCACTTCTTCCTTTCCCAGAATTTCCGCAATACCTATACACAATCACTCAAAACGTTACCAATCATCAGCACCAACGTCAACATCCTGAAAATTGAGGTGTGGGTGACCAACATCGGTGCCGCCGTTACAGAAAACCGGAATATCGTAGCTTTCCAGGACCTTGGGGAGAACAATCCTTACAATACGATGAACTTCCAGGGAATCCCTGGCCGGGTCTATCCGGATAATTATTCCAACACCCTCTACAACCGGATTATGCCAACGCCAGCGGATTCGTCGAAAGTAAGAAATATCAATTTTGTTTCGGAGTACCTTACCGGAGGTCCCTTTTTCCTCTCCTCGGGAATCGATTTTGAAAAGGTAGAGAGCGCCAGGAAGTTGCTGCCGACAGAATATTCATTCAACCCCAAGCTGGGATTTATTTCGCTCAACACATCCCTGAACCCAGATCAGATCCTGGGCGTTGCCTATCAATACCAGCTAGTTGGTGATACAACCGTTTATCAGGTTGGAGAATTTTCCGACGGAGGGATTGTTACACCCCAGGCCCTGATCATTAAATTACTCAAAAGTACTGCTCTCAACACACGGATACCACTCTGGAAGCTGATGATGAAAAACGTCTATCCGCTGGGAGCCTACCAGATTCAGCCAAACGATTTCACTCTCAATATCCTCTATTCCGGAAATACAAACGGCGTGCCCACCGCTTACCTTGAAGAGACACGTGTGAAAGGGATTCCACTGATCCGCATTCTTAACTGGGATAATCTGAACCAGCAACTCAATCCACCTGCCGACGGACTTTTTGACTTCATCGATAATGCTACCACCCAGGGCGGAACCATCCAGGCATCGAACGGACGTGTATTCTTTACAGTTCTGGAACCTTTCGGGCAGGATCTCCGTGATTCGATTTTCGATCCGGCGGATCCGAAAGGATCTATGGAGTTGGCCGACAAGTACTGTTTCGACTCTCTCTATACGGTGACAAAAACGATGGCCAGGCAGTATCCCGACAAGAACAAATTCGTGCTGGAGGGTTTTTATAAATCCACCACAGGATCAGAGATCTCCCTGAATGCGCTCAACGTGCCCCAGGGTTCTGTTCGCGTTTACGCCGGTGGTATTCTCCTTACCGAGAATGTTGACTATACAGTCGATTACACACTGGGCCGTGTACGGATCATCAACGACGGGATCCTGAATTCCGGAACGCCGATCAATATATCGCTTGAGAGCAACGAGTTGTTCAACATCCAGACAAAGAGGCTGATGGGTGCGAATGTTGATTTCAAGATGAACAAGAATCTGCAGATTGGAGCAACGGTAATGAACCTTAACGAGCGCCCTTTAACACAGAAGGTGAATTACGGTGATGAACCAATTTCCAATACAATCTGGGGTGTTAACCTGATGTATCGCACCGAATCACGGTTGCTCACCAGGTTAATTGATGCTCTTCCCCTGATCTCTACCAAAGCTGCTTCGAACATAGCTATCGATGGTGAGTTTGCCCAATTCATCCCAGGCCATTCCAAGGCCATTGGAAAATACGGGACCACTTATATTGATGATTTTGAAGGGGCCAAATCGACAATTGACCTGAGAAATGTCGGAAACTGGTTTATGGCTAGTACACCACAGGGACAAACAGATGTCACGATGTTCCCCGAAGCAGCCCCTGGCACCGGACTGGCATACGGATATAACCGTGCAAAGATGTGCTGGTATGTGGTGGATCCTCTCTTTTACGACCGCAACTCAAGCCTTGTTCCTCCAAATGTAAACACGGCACAGCTCTCTAACCAGTATGTCAGGCAAATATGGGAATCGGAGGTCTTTCCCAACAAGGAGCCTCTCAACGGAGTACCCGTTAATCTGGCTGTGCTCAACATGGCATTTTATCCTTCCGAACGCGGGAGTAACAACTATGATGTACTGCCTACGGGTTATTCCCGTGGTATCGGCCCGGACGGTTTGCTGGTAGATCCCAATACCCGATGGGGCGGGATCATGCGCAGGATCGAATCTTCCGATTTTGATGCGGCCAACATTCAGTATATTGAATTCTGGATGATGGATCCATTTGTTTACGACTCGTTAAACACTGGTGAGCTTTATTTCAACCTTGGGGATATCAGTGAAGATATCCTTCAGGATGGCAGGAAGAGTTATGAGAACGGACTCCCTGTGGATGCAGTAATAGTCAACGTTGATACCACCATCTGGGGACGGGTTCCTACGATACAATCCCTGGTGGAGGCATTCGACAACAACCCGGCTTCCCGCCCATACCAGGATGTGGGTTACGACGGGTTGAGTGATATCGACGAGCTCTCGTTCTTCGATACTACCTACATCGTGAAACTGAACAATGCATACGGACCGGGCTCACAGGCCTACCAGCAGGCAGCGATCGACCCGTCGGCTGACGATTATCATTACTTCAGGGGGACTGATTACGATAATGACCCTAAGTATGAAAGCGTGCTCGAACGGTACAAGAAATACAACAACACTGAAGGAAACTCCCCGGCCGCTGAGAACTCCACCGAAAACTATCCGACCCAGAGTACGACACTGCCCAATGTGGAAGACATCAACAAAGACAATACCCTCAGTGAATCCGAGCGCTACTACCAGTACAAGGTTAAGTTGCAGCCTGATAAGATGCAGCCGGGAATGAATTACATCACAAACGTTTATGAAGCGACCGATATCCCTCTGGCCGACGGTTCCCGCGGGAGAGTCAAATGGTATCAGTTTAAGATCCCTATCCGTACTCCTGATAAGGTGGTTGGGGATATCCAGGGATTTACCTCGATACGTTTCATGCGTGTCTTCTTCAAAGGATTCGAGAAAGAGGTGGTATGCCGTTTTGCTACCATGGAACTCACTAGGGGTGAATGGCGGCGGTACGACTTCAGCCTGCTGGCTCCGGGTGAGTACATCCCTGATGAATACCAGAACCAGGCTATATTCGATATCAGCACGGTAAGTATTGAAGAAAATGGCAGCAAGGAGCCGATCCCCTATGTGATGCCTCCCGGAATAGAACGTGAAACTAACTGGGCCTCCACAAACTTCCAGCAACTCAATGAACAATCGATGGCAATCAATGTTTGTAACCTGGTTGACGGTGATGCAAGGGCTGCATATAAGACGGTTGAGTTTGACTTTCGCCAGTTCAAACGGCTGAAGATGTTCGTCCATGCCGAACAGTCCATTCAGAGTCAGGAGCTGAAGAATGGTGACATGACTATTTTCCTGCGTATTGGCAGCGACTTCACGGAAAACTACTACGAGTACGAAATCCCTCTGACATTCACTCCCTGGGGAACCACCATCAATGACCCGGATGCCATATGGCCTGAATCAAATGCATTTGATATTGACCTTGAACAACTGGTTCAGGTAAAATATGAACGGATTGTTGAGATGCGCAAACCCGGGAGTACGCTGACACTTTCGATGCCCTATTCGCAGTTTGATGGAAATAACAGGGTTACCGTTGTGGGCTCACCCACCATCAGCGATGTACGAACCATCATGATCGGGATTCGAAACCCAAAGAAGACGACAAACTCTCAGGATGATGACGGGCAGGCTAAATGTGCTGAAATTTGGGTAGATGAGTTACGTCTCAGCGACTTCAACAAGAAGGGGGGATGGGCTGCTATTGCTCGTGTGGCAGCCGACCTGGCCGACCTGGGGCGCGTCCAACTGACCGGAAGCTATAGCAGTGCCGGCTTCGGTTCGATCGAACAAAAAACCACTGAGCGACCGATGGAGGCTAAAACCATGCTGGGGTTTGATACCGATATTGAGTTGGGGAAATTCTTCCCCGAACGGACAGGGATACGCATACCAATGCATTTCGACTATTCACTCCAGAAGATCACGCCACTATACGACCCCCTCAATCCCGACCTGTACCTCAGCACGGTGATCGATTTAATGGATACCAAATACGAGAAGGATTCAGTTCGAAGCCGGACTATCGATTATACAGAACGTAAGAATTTCAACCTGATGAATGTCAGGAAAGATCGTACTACGGATAAAAAAGCGAGACCATATGATATCGAAAACTTTAACGTGAGTTATGCCTATTCGGAGGTTTATCACCGAAGTGCAGATGTTGAATACGAATTGAGGAAAAGGTATTCTGGCGGACTGGGGTATAATTTCAGCATGTCACCGAAGAATGTAAAACCTTTTGACAAATCAAAACTCCTCTCCAGGAACAAGGTGTTCCAGTTGATCAAAGACTTCAACTTCTTTTATCTGCCTAAGAACTTCTCTTTCCGTACAGATATGATCCGGCAATATGATCAGCGGAAGTTCAGAAATAAAAGCAGGGGAATCGTCCCGATGGAGACCTTCTACATCAAGCAATGGGATTGGACCAGGCTTTATGACCTGAAATACGACTTCAGTAAATCATTACGTTTTACATGGGCAGCAAACGCATCCTCTTTTATCAATGAACCTCCGGGGCAAGTCGATAAGTCGACGCGCGATGAGATCTGGCATGAGATCTTCTCTATCGGCACCATGAACAGCTATAGTCAGCAGGCTTCCATCACATGGGAGGTTCCTTTCTCCAAAATCCCCCTCCTTAACTGGATCAACATCACGGCTGGGTATCAGTCGGGTTACCGCTGGTCGGCAAGCCCGCTTTCAGTTCAGAACAAGCTTGGAAACATGATCGAGAACAATGCAACCTATGCCCTGAATGGCGGTGCGAACTTCATTAATCTATACAACAAAGTACCTTACCTGAAAAAGGTTAATGCAGGGAAGAATAAGCCTCTGGATCAGCGGTCTATGCTTCCGGGGCAACCTGGAGGAAGAAATGCCGCCCAAACAAATGCGCCCGACACCCTGTTACCGGAGAAACCTAAATTCAATGCAGGTAAATTCTTTCTGGATGGTTTCTTAAGGATACTGATGAGTGTTAGAAATGCCAAATTCCAATATACTCAGGGAAATGGGATCATGCTGCCTGGATTTTTACCTCAACCTGATTTTCTTGGAATTGACCTTAGCCAAAATGCACCCGGACTTGGATTTGTTTTCGGATCACAGAAAGATATCCGACCCAAAGCAGTGGAGAATAGTTGGATGACTGTGGATACGCTGCTTAATGCGGCTTACAGCGTCAAATTCAACGAAAGCCTTAGTATCAGCGGAAGTGTGGAGCCCCTTCGGGATATCAGGATTGAGATCACCATGAACAAGCAGCAGGGATATTACCGGCAGGAGTACTATAAAGCAGACCGCAACGGGAATTTCAATTCTTATTCCCCATCACTTAATGGAAGCTACACGATGTCTTACATCATCATTGGCACATCATTTACCAATGAAAGTGAGGAAAATATTTCCATTCTGTTTGAGAACCTGAAGGAATCACGATTACTGATCGCTCAGCGGTTTGCCGCAGAAAATCCCTGGTCGACGGGAGTGGATTCAACCGGTTACCCGATTGGTTACGGGCCCAATAACCAGGAGGTGCTTTCGGTAGCTTTTCTGGCAGCTTACAAAGGACAGGATCCTGCGAAAATAAGCCTGACAGGATTCCCAAAGATCCCATTACCAAACTGGAGAATCACCTATGACGGATTATCTAAACTTAAATTCTTCCGCAAGTTCCTGAGAAACCTCACGCTATCACACTCTTATATTTCGACCTATTCAGTGGGCGGATATGTATCCAATATCGCATACCGGGAGCAGGATGGCTTCCCTTCGGAGTTCAACGCAGCCGGTAATTTTATTCCGGCCCGTGAAATGAATGTTGTCACCCTTACCGAACAGTTCAGTCCGTTGATCAGGTTTGATATGGGATGGATAAACAGCCTTATCACTACCTTCGAAATCCGTAAAGCACGTAACCTGAGTTTCAGCTTTGTCAACAATCAACTGACAGAGATTAAAAGTACCGAATATGTTGCGGGTATCGGTTACCGGTTCAAAAACCTCCGGTTAAATTTCTCCGGACTCTTTGGAGGAGGCAAGAAATCGCGTACAACAAGCGACCTGAACATTAAACTGGATTTTGCTCTCAGGCAAAACAAAACAGTACTCCGAAGAGTGGATGAAGATATCAACCAGATCTCTTCAGGACAGCAACGTCTTGCCATCAATTTCTCGGCTGATTACAACCTGAGCGCCCGCTTCAATATCCGGTTCTATTTCGATAAAGACATTATGACACCGTATGTCTCCAACCAGTATCGAACTTCAAATACCCAGGGTGGGTTAGCCCTTCGGTTTACCCTTTCACAATAATGAAAAATAGATTATTTTTACCAAAATATTAAATCGTAAAAACTCATGAACGTTCCCAACAACCTGAAGTACACAAAAGACCATGAATGGCTGAAAATCGATGGTGAATTTGCATTTATTGGGGTTACCGACTATGCCCAGCATGAACTTGGGGATATCGTATTTATCGAGGTCGAAACAGTTGGAGAGAGCCTGGCTAAAGAAGAGGCTTTCGGAACCATCGAAGCGGTGAAGACTGTTTCCGATATGTTTATGCCTGTTGGTGGTGAGGTGCTTGAATTCAATGAGGAACTTTCGGCTACTCCCGAACTGATCAACAAAGATCCGTATGGTCAGGGATGGGTTGTTCGAATCAGGGTTTCTGACCCTGCTGAGCTGGAAGACCTTTTAGATGCTACAGCTTACAAGGCACTCATAGAGAGTTAACCATCTGTCTCACAACAGCTGTATGATCTTGTTCCTGCGAAATACCCGCTGGGCCATTTTGTGGGGAGTGTTTATTTTTATCCTCACTGGAGTTCCCGGGTCCGTACTACCCCGATTACCCTCTTTCGTTGATCTTTTCCAGCCTGATAAACTGGCGCACCTGTTTGTCTTTGCCGTTTTCTTCTGGTTACTGGCGAGAAGTTTTCAGCAGCCCGGCACTCCGATGGCAGTCTACAGGTTCCCTGCTCTTTATGCTTTTATAATTTGCCTTCTTGTGGCTGGTACTACCGAGTTGTTGCAGGAGTTTGTGGTTCCGATGCGGACCGCCTCTATCTGGGATTTTTTTGCGAATATGGTCGGCTGCTTTGCAGGATTTTTATTCTTTCAAATTGTATATAAAAAAACCAGATAGAACACAGATTATACAGATATCATTGATTTTCAGAGATTAGTGATTTTTGTTGATCAGTGTTCCATAAAAAAATCGAACACCACTTTCCCTTTCGCTTTCCCTATTACTGCCTGAATCTCTTCAAGGCTGGCTTCACGGATCCGTTTAACTGATTTGAATTTCCATAACAGTTGCTGGGTGTTCGAAAATCCGATTCCCGGGATCTCTGTAAGGACCGATTTGACGGTCCCTTTTTCCCTGCGTTTCCGGTGATGAGTGATCCCAAAACGGTGGGCTTCATCCCTCATTTGTTGAATGATGCGGAGGGTTTCGGATTTTTTATCAAGGTACATCGGCAAAGGATCATTTGGGTAGTAGATCTCCTCGAGCTTTTTCGCAATGCCGATTACGGTCATTTTCCCTGAAAGATCCAGCTTTTTCAAACTGGCTAGTGCAGCACTGAGCTGACCTTTACCTCCATCAACCAGTACGAGTTGCGGCAGACTCTTGCGCTCCTCAATCAGCCTCTTATAACGCCGGTATATGATCTCTTCCATCGAGGCATAATCGTTGGATCCTTCAACGGTCTTGATATTGAAATGGCGGTATTCACTCTTATCCGGTTTTGCTTTCCTGAAACAGACCATGGCAGCGACAGGAAAATCACCCTGAATGTTGGAGTTGTCAAAGCACTCAATATGTTCGGGTAACTCGGACATCCGCAGATCCTTCATCATGGTTTCCATAATACGCCTGCTCTTGTGCTCAGGATCAACGAGTTCTTTTTGTTTCTCCTTCTCAAGCTGAAAATAGCGGACATTTCGCTGGGATAATTCGAGTAACTTTTTCTTGTCTCCAATCTTCGGAACGGTGAAGGTAACCTGTGCAATCTGATATCCGGGATCAAATGGTACAATGGCTTCCGGCGAGATACTTTCAAACCTCTCCCTGATCTCCGTTATGGCAATAGGAAGGAGCTCTTCATCCGGTTCATCAAGCTTTTTCTGGATTTCCACTGTATGAACCTGGATGATGGCGCCGTTCATCACCTTCATAAAATTGACATAGGCAGTAGTTACATCGGAAGCAATTGAAAAAACATCCACATCGTTGATCGAGGGATTTACAACGGTGGATTTACTCTGATATTTCTCCAGTGCCAGGTATTTTTCTTTCACCAGATGGGCCTTCTCAAAATCCTCTTTTTCGGCATAGGACATCATCAGTTCCTTGAGCTGTCGGGCTACAGCGTGTACATTCCCTTTGATGATATCCCGGATGCCCTGGATGGAGTTGTTGTAATCCTCTGCAGTTTGCAGACCAACGCAGGGCCCCTTACAATTCCCAAGATGGTATTCGAGACACACCTTGAATTTCTCCGCCTTAATGTTCTTATCCGTCAGTTTCAGGGCACAGTTCCGCAGGGGGTATAATTGACGGATTAGTTCCAGCAGGGTATGCATCAGTCGTACATTTGCATAGGGACCAAAATACTGGGATCCGTCGCGAATCAGGTTTCGTGTAGGAAAAAGGCGGGGGAAAGGCTCATTTTTTATACAGATCCACGGGAAGGTCTTGTCATCTTTGAGAGCCACATTGTATCGCGGGCGGTACTTTTTGATCAGGTTGTTTTCCAGCAGCAAGGCATCCTGTTCGGTGCTAACCACGATGAAATTGATGTCGGCGATCTTCCGAACAAGCATCTGCACTTTTCCGCTGATGGAGTTAATCTTCGAAAAGTAGGAGCTTACCCGCTTCTTCAGGTCTTTGGCTTTGCCAACATAAATGATCTTGTTTTTGTCGTCGAGAAACTGGTACACTCCTGGCTTGTGCGGCAGGGCTTTCACCTTGTCGTCGAGATGGGAGAAGTATTTGGAACGGGAGGAAACCATGATTCAACTAAGAATTACGAATTGAAAACCTGCTTCTGGTTTATTTTGCCCTTCTGACTTCGAACTTCAAAAAGCATTCCATCCCTGTGCCGTGATCTCCACCTCTTTTCCGTCGGGAGTAACCATCTTTTTCCCTTCCGACCGGTCGGTCATGTGACCTATGATTGAAATTTCTGTAACATCCTTGATTTTTTCATAGTCGGCCTGATGGATTGTGAAAAGCAGCTCATAGTCCTCACCTCCGCTCAACGCAGCAACCGAGGGAATGATCTTGAATTCCACGGCAATCTCTTTTGTTTGGGGATCAATCGGAATCTTATCTTCATAGATCCGGCATCCGGTATCTGACATCTTACACAGGTGAAGAGTCTCCGAAGCCAGGCCATCCGAGATATCAATCATTGAGGTAGGGATTACTCCAATTCCTTCCAGCAATAACGTGATATCGGTCCTCGCTTCTGGTTTCAGCATCCGGCCAATCTGATAATCAAATCCGGTTAGTTCGGGCTGCATCCCGGGATTAACCTGGAACACTTTCTTTTCCCGTTCGAGTAAAAGCAATCCGATGTACGCAGAGCCAAGATCTCCTGTGACGCAAAGCAGATCTCCGGGTTTTGCACCGCTGCGGTACACGATATCTGCCTTCTTTGCCGACCCTATTACCGTTACCGAAATAATCAATCCACTAATACTGGAACTGGTATCGCCTCCCACCAGGTCGATATGATACTTTTCGCAGGCAAGGCGGATCCCTTCATAGATCTCGTCCAGGGCTTCGGCTGTATAACGACTTGAAATGGCCATGGAGACGGTGATTTGCCTTGGAGTTCCGTTCATGGCGGCAATGTCTGATGCATTGACAGCAACAGCTTTATATCCCAAATGCCGGAGGGGCGTGTAGGTCATGTCGAAATGGATCCCCTCTACCAGGAGGTCGGTGGAGATGAGGCATGCCGCAGGGGCGAGGCATGCCTCGCCCCTGCGGACGGTCG
>Ga0351831_1001_pt1 | contig 78151 bp, 61 predicted proteins | sample BONcelHFGM3001C3_FD_206748 | JGI IMG/M metagenome (GOLD analysis project Ga0351831, IMG submission 206748) | Enriched cells from coal bed in the Powder River Basin, Montana, United States - BONCAT cells FGM rep1 HSBNCT.FGM.300.1.C3 ... | reverse complement strand
CCATTCCGTTGGCAAACACCAGGATAGAACATCCGTCGGCGATTGCTTTATCGATATCGATATTGTAGTGCTTGATTGGGAATTCATCCTGCAGGAGGGCTACGAGACGGTTGGCATCGTTGTAATTTTCAATGATATAGGGAATGGGAGCCATGTCTTCGGGCCGGGCGCCGGAGGTGACTCCGATCTTCACCGGAAGCCCGAGCTTTTTAGCAAAGGGAACCGCCAGGCGGATCAGATCTGCTTTCTGTTCGACCGACCATCCCTGACTGTGTGCAATGCCACAAGGAATAAAGATCCTGTTCAGGTTGTCTTTGACAACGCCCAGGTCGCGGATCGAATCCATGGTGTATCCAAACTGCTGGCATAGTTCCTCACGCATCGTAGTGGCCACTGCTTGCCCGCGCACGATGGCATCAACCTCTCCCGTTGCGATAGCCGTTGCCAGGGATTTTTCAGGTGATCCGGTGATGACTCCCTCAAGACCTGTTACCTTGACCCCAAACGGGATCACGTCACAGAAAGCAAGAGCGTCTTGCAAAGATTGCACAATGGCACCGTCGGGATAAGTGATGCCGATGCCGATCCGGTTGCGCTTCAAAGCAGCGGATTCCCGGATAAACTGGTCGAAAGATGTGTCGGTGTACATGGTTTATATAATTTTAAGCATTCCAGGGTTGGTTTATATAACGACATGGGCTGATTATTGCCCCAGTGTCGTGATCGGCCTGCATTGAAGTATATACCATTGATCTCCTTTTCGGGCCCATTCGATATCGCAGGGATAACCAAACAGGGATTCGATGCGGATGACCTGCCGGGCCAGCCCCACGATCTCATCTGGCTTCAGTTTTTTCTGTGTTTGCTGATCCGGAGAGAGCTCTTTCCAGTCACTTCCTCCCTGGGAATTAAGGAAGATTCCTTTTTCCTGTGATGAAGGATTGTCCTCCAGGATCGTCAGGTCACTTTTTCTAACAACGTAACTGTCGGGTGTGATCAGCCCCGACACCACCGCTTCGCCCAACCCAAAACCAGCCTCAATGATCAGCTGGTTAGGGTCTTGGGTAACCGGATGCACCGAGAAAGACACTCCCGATACCTCACTGGCTACCATCTCCTGGATCACTACAGCCACGGCGATGTCGGATCCCATCAGTTTTTTCTGGAAGCGGTAGGACAATGCGCGGGGAGTATACAAGGATGCCCAGGATCGTTTGATGTTGTTTAACAGGTCATCCCGTGTTGTCCCCAGATAGGTATCAAGTTGTCCTGCCCAAGCTGAATCTGCTCCGTCTTCAGCGGTGGCGCTGGAACGGACAGCCACCAGTGGTGCTCCCAGTTGGTCAAAATACCGGAGGGTCTGATCGGACATGTCACCGGGAACAGGCGCTTCCAGGATCCGGTGGGTGAGGGTATCCGACAACGATTGCATGGCATCAATATCGTCGCCGTTCACCGATTTCAATGCAGTGGCCAGTTCCTCCTCCAGACGGGTTAGCCCGATGAATTCCCTGAAGCAGGCAGACAGCACAACAAATCCGTTGGGAACAGGAATGGATTGCTGGTACATCTCTCCCAGGTTGGCTCCTTTGCCTCCCGCCAAAGCAACATCCCCGGCGGTAATTTCACTGAAGGGTTTGACGAATAGATGCATGATGCTTTATGTATCAAATTATCCGGACAATTCCGGCATTGGCGTCCACCTCCACCATCTGCCCCTCTTTCAATACTTGTGTGGCCCGTTTGGTCCCCACAATGCAGGGTTTCTTTAACTCTCTGGCTACAATGGCAGCATGACAGGTTACCCCACCCTCATCGGTTACAAAGGCAGCCGCCTTGCGTAAAGCCGGGAGATAATCCGGAGTGGTCATCCCAGTGACCAGGACATCGCCTTCCTTTACCTTGTCAAGTTCCCCGTCGTTATGTACGATAACAACAGGCCCCCTGCACACTCCCCTGCAAACGACCATTCCCTTGACCTCACTGGAGAAGGGGATATCGTTCTCCCGGATGTCTGCCTCCTTTTTCTTCAGCAGATCCCCGGTCAGTAGCAGAAACCGGTTATCATCAAGCAACAGGGCGGATCCCTCTTTCCGTAAGGTGAGTTCGGCTTCAGCAACCGTTTTTCCATGAAGAAAAAGTGCAGAAACCTCTGTAACCAGGTAATAAAAAAGGTCATGTTCCCCCAGCTGATAATCCAGGGAGATCTTTTCCCAGAGGGGTTCCAGCATATAGAGGGCTTCGAAGAATCTCTCGGTGCGGTAATTCCGGAACCAGACAAATTCCCTGAGCAATTGGATGACTGCCAATTCATCTGAAGTAAACCCGTATGTTGATAAATCGGGATGTGACATCCCCAATTCATCCAGTTTTTCTGTTAATAGCCGGCTCCGGAAAAAGTCGATGGAATATCCGGTTGAGAAGAGATCGCGGTATCCCAGGTAGGAGTATCTCTTCCAATGGTCCAACAGGGCTTCTTCCATATCAAAGGCAGCCTGTTTCATTTGGTGCTGGATCTTTCGGAGGTCCCTCAACTCCAGTTCCGGACCGTTCAGCTTGTCGGGGACCGAAACTGCCAGCACCTCTCCATCCAGCTCCTGCTCCGAAACTCCGTGGCTGACCAAAATGGCCCTCACTTTCTTCTCGATTAATGCACTTAGTGGATGCGTGATGGGAATGAAAACAGCCAGGTTCTGAAATAACCTGGCAGATCTCCAGAACCACTGTTCCAGGGTTTCCCGGTTCTGCCCTTTCATCTCCATATGCCGGCAATAGTGAACAAGCTTTTCACCCGCTTCATGCCCTTTCCGGGTAAACTGAAAAAAAACCTCCGGTTTGTCATTCCAATGGGCCGATATCACCTCATCAAACCAGTCCAGATCGAACCAGGCATCGTTCTCAATGAATTCAAAATTGCTCACATAGGTGTCAAGTCCGGTAAGGCGGGAGAAGAGCTTCTTGTCGTTCCAGGCATGTAAAAACAGGTCGCTCCCTAAAAGAGAGATGGAGCGCTTCATCAGTTTTTCGAAATGAGGCATATCGGTTTATTCTTTGGATTTTCTTCGCAAATATAGGGAATGCTGTGGCGCCAACCCAAATCCCAGGTGTGGACAAATGTTGGACAAGCAAACAAGCGGACAAGCGGACAAGGGATTAGAACCGCAGCATGAATTCCGCCATATCGGTTTCAGAGTCAAGGCCGAATTTTTTTCGCAACCGGTGGCGCCCTTTCTGGACACCCGCAATGGTCACGTTGAGGATCTTAGCTATTTCATTGGTGCTCAGGTTTATTCTGTAATAGGCACAGATTTTCTGTTCACCGGATGTGAGTTCAGGAAAGGTCTCATTTAGCCGGGAAAAGAAATCGGGATGGACCTCTTCGAAATGCCTTTTAAACTGTTCCCAGTCTTTATCGAGGTTTAAATTCGATTTAACTTTTTGATGAATTCTTCCGAAACAGCTATCAATGTCAGTGACTCCTGATTTTTTCGCCAGATCTATCTCTTCCAGAATTGATGCCAGGATCTGATTTTTATCCATCACCTGTAGCGCAGAGGCGGCTAACTTTCTGTTCTGTTCTTCCAGTTTGATTTTTTGTAACCGGTTGATCTCTTGCTCAGCAAAAACCTGGTCTTCAAAGCGCTTACGTTCCACCTCCTTCTTATCAAGTTCAAGCTGCTGCAATTTATTTTCCTGTTCAAACAGGGCTGTTTTTTGTTTGAGCATCCGGCTTTTATATCTGGCCAAAACAATCAGGAGAAGTACACCGGCTATAAGGGCTGAAAGGGCGACAATAAGGAGTTGCTGGGTTGATTTTTTTAAAGAAATATCTTTCTTCAGCAGTTCATTCTCCCGAACCTTTTTTTCGGTCTCATAATTCGTCTCCATGTCGGCGATTTGCCTGGACCGCTCGATCGTAAAAATACTGTCCTTTATGGTTGAATATTCCCGAAAGGCCATGAATGCTTTCTGATACTGTTTTCCGGCATAGAACATTTCAGCCATTTGCTGATAGCCTTGTTGCTGTAATTGAAGCATATCACCTTGCTTCGCGGCGATCAATCCCTGGTCGAAGTATTTTTCAGCGTTATCAAATTGATCAAGGATGCCATATATCTTCCCGATGTTCACGGAGGTATTCGAGATCCCAAAAAGATACTTTAACCGTTGGCTGATCTCTAACGAGGATTTATAGTATTTAAGGGCTTTCTGTAAGGAGTTTGTCTCCTCATGAATCAACCCGATGTTGTTGTATGTCCCGGCAATGGCGATACTGTCTTTCAACTGAAGGTTTATCTGCAATGCTTCAGTATAAATTGACAAAGCCTCATCATAGGCTTTCCTTCCGATCTCGATCAGCCCCAGGTTATTCAAACACATCGCAATCCCCTTCTGGTAGTTCATTTCCCGGCTTCTTGTCAATGCTTCACTAAGTGTCGTTTCAGCTTTTTCAATTTCGCGAAGATCCTGATACACCAACGCTTTATTATTCATACATGATACATATCCCGACAGGTAACGTTGATTCCCCGGGTCTTTCATCATCAACTCGTCAAAGAACCTTTCTGACTGGAGAAATATTTCCAACGAATGATCCAGCTGACCTAAAACGGTGTATACATTTCCTGCATTATTGGAGAAAATTGACAGGCGATATAGCAGTTCCAGGTTAGAGGTATCCGCCTTGGAGGCTATTTTCATTTGGTCAATAGATTGTATCAGGTAATTCAGGGATTGCTGCTGGTCCCCCAGGTAATAGTAACTGATTGCTACTGCGTTCAGTGCATTGGCAGTCAGCAATGGATCATTAAGCTCTTTCGCCATCGTAACCGCTTCCGCTGAATATTCCAGAGATACGGATGGATCTGTCGTTCCAGTCAACTGAGCCAGATTCATCAATACCTCAATCCGCTCTTCGCCATCCGAATGTTCAAATAGAGACAACAAACTGTCCATTGGACTGATCTGGCAGAATAAGTGGCTCCATATCACAAGGAAGGAGAGGAGAAAATACAATTTTTTATGTTTCACGAGGCGCTGAATACCAATACGTTATTTGTTTTATACTTCGGCTATTTTGAGTTTGCATTCATTGACAGGGGTAAATATACAAGATTACCCTTTAAGTTAGTACACATGCGAAAATCTTTCAGGTTTTCATACGATCAGGCCTGGCTGAAAGGGAAAAAGCTATTATTGATCCCTACAGCCGATTCAATCGGGTCCGGTAATGAAGCAGGTATGTCAAAGCTTCCCGGGATTTCCCCATACTATAGTAGCAAATCGCCATCGTGTTAAGTGCGTTGACGATCAGGAGTTGATCATCCAACTCTTGGGTAAGTACCAATGCTTCTTCCGCATAACCCTTAAACCGTTTCGGGTCACTGAATGCTGTCATTTTGGATAATTGGCTCAGGATCGAGAACCGTTCTCTTCCCTTGCTACCCGGCAATTTATTCGTCAAACTATCGAGCTTGGTATCCTGGCTGAGCAAACTATTCGATAAGAAACAGAAAAGAAGAAGGAAACAAATTCTGACGAATTTCACAGAGTATTTCAAGTTCAAAGTAGGGGCTTGAAGGATATTAGATTTTTGAAAATAAAATTCCTCCGTTCTCAACCTTCTTCAGGAAGTGTGAAGTAAAACACGGATCCTTTCCCAACCTCACTCTCAGCCCAGATCCGGCCATCATGTTTTTCAAGTATCCGCCTTACGGTTGCTAACCCTACACCGGTTCCGGGAAACTCATCAATGGTATGGAACCGCTCAAAAGGACTGAACATGGTAGCGGCCTTGTCCATATCAAACCCTGCACCATTGTCTTTGACAAAATAAACCTGCTCGCCCTCCATCTCGGTTTGCCCGAATTCTATCACAGCTTCACTGTTCTTTCCTGAATATTTCCACGCATTCCCCAATAAATTGTCCAGGATAACTCCCATAAGGTTTTTATCGGCATGTCCGGATAATCCTTCTGCAATCTTCACATGAACAGTTCGCAAGGGATCTCGCTGACGAATAGTCTGGATAACCTGATTGGCTAATTCGCTAAGGTTGACATCAACTTTCGTTATAACAGCCCTGCCCGATCGGGAGAATTTCAATAGGTCATCAATCAGCTGGGCCATGTTTTTTGAAGCAGTTAGGATGGTATCCAAGAATCCAATGGCTTCAGGTTCAAGTCTTTCAGTATAGTCTTCAAGCATTAATTGTGTATATCCATGAATTGTATGGAGAGGTGAACGGAGGTCATGGGAAACTGTGTAGGAGAAAGCCTCCAACTCCCGGTTTGAGGCAATCAGGTTCTCATTCAGGGTTTGGAGCTGTTCCTGTGCCAAAATCAGTTCGTCGTTACGTTGAACAGCGGCTTCATATACTGACAGGAGGAGGTCGAGGATCTGTTTTTTGTCGGAGTTAATGGCATATTTATTCCCCCGGAAAACGATTTCAAGGACCATCTCGCCCCCACCAGATCTCCTGATTTCACGGTTTGCAAGCAGGTAATTGATTCGAGAGAGGAGATATTTCTCTTCATATGGTTTTGTGATGAAGTTATCTGCTCCGGCCTGCAGTCCTTTGATAATATCCAGCGGATCATTGAGAGAAGTGAGCAGGATGATAGGAACCTCCTTAAGTGCAGGAGTATCTTTCAGTTTTTTACAGAATTCATAACCATCCATCCCTGGCATCACGATATCACTGATAATCAGGATCGGGGGAGTAATAATCGCGGCCTGATAAGCTTCTGTTGCTGTATAGAACACCTTGTTGTTCAAGTTATTCCCATCCAGAAAATGTTTCAGCCGCTTAGCCTGAACCACAGAATCTTCCACAGCCATGATGTAGCTGTCTCCCAACGTGATGTTATATCCGCTATTCATAGTATTTTAATGTTTAGTTAACGACGTGTATTGATTTAATATTGTCTGAATCATTTGTTCGGGTGGAAGTACCCGGCAGGAGGCACGGAGCCTGATTGCCTCTCCAGGCATCCCATAAACAAGAGAGGTTTCCTCATTCTGCACAATTGTAAACGCTCCTAACTCTTTCAGGTTCTTTAACTCTTCGGCACCATCGAGTCCCATTCCCGATAATAGTATGGCTGTGGCGTTGTTCCCATAAACAGATCCGACAGAACGGAAAAGGAAGCTTACAGCCGGACGTAATCCATGTTCGGGAGAGGCAGAGGAGATCGAGGCTATTCCCTCTTTTTTAACCCCAAGATGTCGATCACCGCAAGGGAGATAGACATGTCCCGGCAGAAGCTGCTCCCCATCCTTTGGGATAATTACGGGAATTTTTGAGATTTGTCCGAGCCACTGAGCGAATCCTTCAGCAAACCCTTTATCAATATGCTGAACAATAAGTACCGGAACGGGAAAGTCGGGTGGGAGTGATTTTAGAATTATCTGCAAGGCAGATGGACCACCTGCCGAGGCTCCGATGGCAACAATTCTAGCTCCATTACTTTGTTTCGCCCCCGTTTCGCTGATATTTTCAGATTTCAGACCCTGGTCTGAATTTCCGGCAGGCATGGATCCGCTGCGATGACGCCGGATAACCCGTACTTCTGAGAGAGACTTTAATGTTAACCTGTAGGTTTTTCCATGTTTGAGAAAATCCGGGTGACCGGGTCCGATAGGCCTCGGAAGTATCGTCAAAGCCCCCGCTTCCAGTGCTTTGAAAGCGAGCTGCGTCTCACTGGGATTGTACGCCGTTGATACGATAACGATCGGAACAGGATTAGTCGACATGATCTGACTGGTAGCTTCAAAGCCATTCATCACAGGCATATGGATATCCATGCTAACGACGTCGGGTTTCTCTCGCTTAACAAAATCAACTGCTTCAGATCCATTGGAGACAATTCCGATGATCTCAAAATGAGGGTCTTCGATCAGCAATAGCTTCAGGAGATTTCTCGCAGTAATGGAGTCATCCACAATGAGTACCCTTATTTTGTCTTTTTTGATCATTATATTAACCGGTGAATAGTTTCAACTAGGTTGCTCTGTTCAAAACTACTTTTATTGATGTAGGCATTGGCTCCGGCATCCATTCCTCGCTGCCTGTCGTCGGCCGATTCAAGAGCTGTAACAAGTACGACCGGGAGTTCACTTAATTTGTTGTCTTCCCTGATTCGGGCAGTAAGTTCAAAGCCATTCATCCGGGGCATCTCCACATCTGAAACAAGGAGGTCAAACCACTCCTTCTTCAGCATTTGTAAGGCTTCCTGGCCGTCAACAGCGGTTTGGACCAAAAATCCAGCGGTTTCGAGGATGTTTCGTATCAATGACCTTGCTGTGATAGAATCTTCCGCTACCAGGATCGATTGTGTTTTTGTCTCCTCCGGAGCCATGCGCTCGATGATCAAACTGGCAGATGTGCCGGATGAGGTTTGAGATGCCGACTCAAAAAGCTCCGGGACGTTCAGTACGGGAACGATCTTGCCGCTCCCCAGGATCGTGGCCCCAGCAATGTTCTGTACCTTCCCAAGAATCGGCGTGATGTCTTTTACAATCCCTTCCTGCTCGCCCATAACTTCATCTATCACAAATGCAATGCGCCGCAACGAAGCTCCCATCACCAATGCCGGATAGGTAATTTCGACCTCTTTTTTTGCTTTTCGGTAAGGGATTCCAAGTACATCTGCCATAAATACCAATCCTATCATTTGGCCACCCAGAGAGATAGCAGGAGTCCCTTCGATGGTTTTGATGTCGTTCGGTTTTATTCTGATTGCCTGGTCAACAGAGCTGGTTGGTATGATAAACAGCTGGTCCTGTACCCTCACCGGAATCCCATGAAAAGTGGATAGAGTGAGTGGTAACAGGATAGTAAATGTGGTACCTTTCCCAGGAGTGGAATCTACGGATATGGAACCACCAAGTTTGACAACTTTCTCGGATACAATGGCCATCCCCAGTCCCCGTCCCGATAGGTCGGTGATGAACTGACTAGTCGATATTCCGGAACGGAAAATCAGTGCAAAGATCTCCTGTTCCGTAAGTCTTCCGGCTGATTCTTCCGAAATGATCCCGTTCTTGATGGCGGAAGCCAGGACTTTCTCTTTCTGGATTCCTGCCCCATCGTCACTTACAAGGATCATCACCTGCTGGTTAGTCTCCTGGATGATAAAAATCGAAAGTGAACCTTTGGGCGGCTTCCCCATCTTTGTTCTCTCTTCCGGGGTCTCAAGTCCGTGGTCGATACAATTTCTGATCAGGTGGATCAACGGGTCTTTGATCTCTTCAAGAATTCTTCTGTCAATTTCTGTCTCCTTCCCGAGGATATTGAAAGCGATCTCTTTTTTCTGATCGCGGGAAAGGTCTCTCACCAGTTTGGGCATCATGTCGAGAACCGTCGAAAAGGGATAGAGGAGGGTGGTTTTGATATTTACCAGGAGGTTGTCAATCATCCGCGAAAACGAACGTTGAAATTGACTGATATTGTTATAGATTTTATACAGCTTTTCATCGGAAGAGTGGATTTCCCTGAGGTCATTGATATGACTGTTCAGTGTTGCTTTTGCAGAAATCAACTCTTCTGCCTGGTTCAACAGTTCGTTCAGTTTTTTAGTAGGAATCCTTACACTTCCTGCTTCGATAAGTTTCTCGCCAGGAGGGATGGTCGCTTTAGGGTCATTCAGGATAATGGGTTCTGATTCATCAGGAACGAATGTTGGAGGAGAGGGGAGTCCAACTGATGTTGACCGGATGGATATGGTAGATTTCTCCAGTCGGCGTTGTAGATTCTTGATGGCTTCCGACCGAATTGATTTCTCTTTCAGCCCTACCTCAGCCAGCATCACCTGGAGCGTATCCATAACCTTATGGAAAACATCGAATATGTCCTGAGAGAGAGAGAGCTTTTGTTCTTTGAGCAGGTGAAATACGCTTTCAGCACTCTGGCATAACCGTTCAACATCAAGCAGGTTCACCGCACGGGCTGCTCCTTTGAGACTGTGCAGTTCTCGGAATGTTGTTTCAATCAGAAGTTGGTTGTTATCAGAATGAGGGTTCTGCTCCAGTTCAATGAGACCATTGATAATGGCCTGATGGTGCTCAGCAGCCTCAACTTTAAAGTCGACCAGAAGTTCCTTGAGAAACGCTTCCTGTTTACTGTCCATTACACCTGTTATACGTTAAATTTCCTGATGGTCATCTTGAATGTTTCACCCAGTTTGGAAAGGTTCGTAGCCACAGTTTGCGTTTGCCGTGTCCCGATTACATTTTGTTCACTAGCCTGCTTGATATTCTCCATAGCTGGTACAATCTGATCCATCCCTGCCATTTGTTCGTTGGTGGAGGATGATATCTGGAGTGCCGACTGTGCAGCCTCTTCAACAGTTTCGGCCAGCAACTCAATAACCTCTCCGCTTTCATTGGCCAAAGCACTCCCGCTCTCAACTGCTTTGCTTCCTTGCTCTGTCGCCATAACGGCATGACTTACCGATTTTTGCACTTCGTTCAGGATATCTTTTACCTGGGATGTCGATTTTTTTGATTGCTCTGCCAAACTTCGGATCTCTTGTGCAACTACCGCAAACCCCCTGCCTTGTTCCCCAGCTTTTGCTGCTTCGATCGCTGCATTAACAGCAAGAAGGTTAGACTGATCGGCGAGGTCGGTAACGGTTGTGGTGATATCTCCGATCACCCTGCTTTGATCAGCCAGTTGGACGATACTCGCAGCAATCAGGTCCATCTGTGACTTGATCCTGTCCATCCCTTCAATTGTCTTCATAACCGCCGCTTTCCCATTTTCTGCCACCTCCGATGCTTTTTGGGAGTTTTCAAGAACCTTGATTGCTTTTTTATTTGCAAGTTGTGAAGTTTGACGAACCTCTTCAATCGTTGTGGTGGTCTCAGCAACCGATGTGGCTGTCTCTGTAGCTCCGGTCGATACTTCGGTTGCAGTGGTAAGAATTTCGTTGGCTGTTATATCAAGGATGTTTATCCCTTCAAGAATCTCCCGGTTCAGGCTCCTTATAACCCAAATAGCCCAGGTGACCATCAATCCGACTACCAGGATTGAGATACCCCCCGGAATCCAGATCAGGGTTCTGGCACTTTTACTGACATTGGTTGCTTCAACAGTTATCTGCTGGGTGATGCCATCGAGATCTCCCTGGATTGCATTGATGGTGCCAAGAAGGTTATCAAACAATGGCATCTGAATGGTTGTCGTGAGGTCTTCCGCTTCAATATTCTTTCCCTCCTTCAGCAACATGATCTGACGCTCCCTGTTTTTTCTGTATTCGGAGAACTGTGATTCAACTTCCTTGTACTTGCCAAGGGTCTCTGGGTAAACCAGAAGTAGTTGTTCCAGGTTCCCGTGAAGTGTAGTTATTTTATCGGACTGGGCGCGGATATCAGTCTCAAGTTCCATCTGCTGTACCGGATCATTCGTCACCACCATCTGCAATGCGAGGGAGTGATTGCTGTTTTGAGCTGATTTCATTTCGGTGAGTAAATTTGAGATCTTATGCGATTGTTCAATCTTCAAGTAAATCTCATCGATTTGCTGGGTCCCAACGATACCTGCAATAATCACAATAACAACACATGTTAAGATGGTTCCTGCTCCAAGATACAATTGAGCCCGTGTACTGATGATAAATCCAGATTTCATGATTACCTCTCCTTTATTTATAGTTGATTATGTTATGATTTACGATTTGTCAATGAATATTGAAGCTTGTTTATCAGGCTGTTGCCGTCGAGGATGATAAGGGCATCCTCTGTTACTCCAAGTAAATTTTCAATGCCTACACCACGGAGGTTTGAAGGGACCGGTTTAATGTTAGACTCACGGATCCACCGTGTAGGAAGGATTGCATCTGTAAGAATTGCGACTTCATAGGTCTCTTCACGAAGGATTAAGGCCTTGGTTGAGGCAATAATTCCCTCCTCTTTTAGCGAATAGAATTTTTTCAGATTCACCACAGGAATGATTCTTCCCCTTACATTCATAACTCCATTCAAGTGTGCTGGCATGCCTGGTATCTGGGTTATGTCGTAAATGTTCAGAGCTTCAGTGACGAAAGATGTCTCAATCGCATAATGCTCGCCGGAAAGAAGAAATACAAGCATCTCTTTTCTGGTCCCTTCATCAGAGATCTTGTCATGATCCTTTGCTGCCAGTTCACGGGCCCTGGATCTTAGTAATTCCTGTTCGTCAAGCATCCCCCGAGGTATTGATTGGTTTTAAAAGATTTCTAAGTTGTCCGGCTGTCATTCCTTCTGTGCCAGGGAGGAACTCCTCATCCTGAAACTGTTGAAGAAGATAACTAACATTCTGCAGGTGCTTTCTTGCTTGCTTCTCTTTGCCAAAACGGTTGCAAATACTACCCATCTGAAAATGGGAAAGAAGGTGATCGGGGTTCAGGTAAAGTGCCTTTTTTAATTGTTGCTCGGCTTCGTGAAAATTTCCCTCCTCCAGATGTATCATGCCCGCAAGGTAGTATGCCTCAGGATTGGAAGGGTTGGTTGCCAAAAATTTTTTCACCCACTCTGATGCAAGGCTGAAATTTCCCTGATTGGCGTATTGTCTGGCGATTTCAAGCGGATCTGAATCCGGGATATCAGCTTTATTTTCAGGAACAACCACGGGAGTCGCGATAGCATGAGGAGGAGTGTGCATCGATCGTCTCAACGGAAGTTTTTTTGCAAAAGCTGTGGATGGCCTGGAAGATTTTTTGTCAGTGATTCTCTGATGTTTTGCAGGTTCAACAGGTTTGACGGTTTTTTGATAGAGAAAAGAGTTACTGTAGTTCACTTTAGAGAACAGGTGAAAAATCTCATCCGAAAGTTCTACCTGGCTCGTGATAAACCATCCTCCATTTGTTAGCGCATTGTAAAACTTCTGACTCACGGCCATCGCTGTTTCCGTCGAGAAATACATCAATACATTTCTGCAGAAAATCACATCCATCGACTGGGTGTTGTTTCGTTCAGCCGGAAATAGATCCTCAACCAGGTTCAAAGGTCGAAATTTCACCATGTTGCGAATATCCAAAGAAATCTCAAACTCCCTTTCTTTCGCTGTAAAGTACCTGGTTTTGGTGTCAACCGGTGTGTCCCTGAAAGACCACGGTGTGTATCTGCCTTTAGATGCTTTTGCCAGAAATCTCCTGTTTATGTCTGTCGCCAGGATGGTGATATCCCAGGATCCAATGTTGGGAATGATCTCTGAAAGAATCATTGCGAGTGTATAGGGTTCTTCCCCCGAACAGCACCCTGCGCTCCAAAGCCTGATTGACCTGGTTGTGTGTTCCCGTTCCTTTACAAGGGAGGGAATGATCATCTCTCTGAAGGCTGAAAGTGTTTGTTTTTCCCTGAAGAAGTATGTCTCACCAATCGTAAGTTGCTCAGCCAAAGCATCAAGTTGCCTGGCTGAAAGCTTCTGTTCAACCAACAACGAGGTAAAATCATCACCATCTTCATCAAACCCAAGTTCCCTTGCGGCCATACTGATGCCGGACGATAGGTCGCCGAACCGGTTCTCGGGAAAATGCAGTCCCAGCTTCTCTGAGATTACCTTACTAACCTGAGCTATCCTGGAGCGCTCAGCCATCTGATTTCACTTTATTCATTGTTCTCGTCAATGCTTTCAACAGGTCGATCTCTTCCGAAACGGAAAGAAACTTTTCCGGATCATAAATCAGGATAAGGCCATCACTGCAACGAGTGATCCCTTCTGCCTCAACCGGCGCAGGGAATAAGCCGGCTGTAGCCGTTCTCCCTTTGTTTTCCGGTATCAGGTCCTGAATGGTTTCTACGGTAATGGCAAGTCGGCGAATTGATGTTTTGATGAGTATCAATCTGTCTGAAGAACCAATCGGCCGATCGCTAAACCCCAGTCGTTTCCTGAGATTCAATACTGGAACGATCTCGCCGTGATAGTCAATGATTCCTTGAATGGTATCCGGAGCTTTCCCGATAGGGGTGACCGCAACGGCTCTCACGATGCGTTCAACCACTTCAATAGGAATGGCAAGAAGTTGATTGTCAATAGTAAATGAGACCAATTGTGATGTTGAATCTGCCATGGTATTCCGTGAATAAGGAATTGACACTCTAAATATACTCACAATATTGTACGAAAAACCAGCAGAGTAGTTTCAAAAAAAAACTTCTCCGTCAAAAGCTATTACCAGTCTGACTTCTGATGTCTCTTTAGAATAGATGCTGGGAAGGATTGTTCGCTAGTTCGCTACCTTCTCAACCAGGTCCGCCATCCTGCATGAGTACCCAAATTCATTGTCGTACCAGGAGATAATTTTCAGGAAATTGCCCCCGATCAGTTTGGTCATGCCCGAATCGTAGATGGATGAGTGCGGATTGCCAACAATATCAATGCTAACCAACGGGTCGATAAGGTATTCGAGGATGCCACTCATGGCTCCCTCAGCGGCCGATCTCATCGCGGCATTGACTTCATCCACAGTAACATCTCTTGACAGTTCGCAGGTGAGGTCAACCATCGAACCATCGGGTGTGGGAACGCGAACCGCGAATCCATCCAGCTTGCCTTCCAGATCTGGAATAACCAGACCGATTGCTTTTGCAGCACCTGTTTTTGTTGGGATCATGGACATCGCGGCAGCCCGGGCCCGCCTCAGATCTTTGTGCGGTGCATCAAGGATAATCTGGTCATTGGTATAGGAGTGAATCGTATTCATCAATCCTCTGACAAGACCGAAATTATCATTCAGTACTTTTGCAACAGGAGCCAGGCAGTTAGTGGTGCATGATGCATTTGAAATAAACTGCATTCCGGGTGTGATCAGGTTGTCATTGACGCCAAGGACAACGGTGAGATCCACATCCTGTGGGTTATCAGCCGGAACAGACAAGAGAACCTTTTTTGCGCCGGCAGCAATGTGCTTGCCCATCTTTTCACGGGTTCTGAATATGCCGGTTGACTCAATCACAACTTCAACACCGAGGGCTCCCCAGGGGAGGTTCGCAGGATCGCGTTCGGCCATCACTTTCAGTTTATTCCCATTCACAATCAGGAATTCCCCTTCAACGAGAACTGTGCCCTGAAATTTTCCATGCACAGAATCATACTTGAGCAGGTGTGCCAGTGTATTGGCATCAGTGAGGTCGTTGATGGCGACTACTTCAACATTTGGTTTGGCAAGAAGAGCCCGGTAGGTGAGCCGTCCGATTCGTCCAAATCCGTTAATTCCAACTTTAATCTTACCCATTCGTATTGATTTTATTGTGTTTTAACTAAAAATTTACCTAGAAATAGCAAAATTACTGTTTTATCCGTTCGCGGAAAAATATTCGCACATTTTTTGAATTCGAGGCGAAAAGAGCTAGATTCGCATGGTCATCCTATGAAAACGATCTATATTATTTCCGACGGAACCGGACGAACGGCAGAGCAAACCCTGATGGCTGCTCTTACACAGTTTTCAAAAGCAACTGTAACTATTATCTTGAAGCCCGATATTCGCCTCGAATCACAACTGGAGCCACTTATCGTTGAAGTTAAAGAGGCGGGAGGAATGGTGGTCCATACATTGGTCTCTCAGGCGTTACGCGATAGTCTGGTAAGAGTTACGCGAATTCACAACATCGACGCGATTGATCTGATGGGTCCCCTGTTGGGACGCTTGTCACTCTATTTTGCAAACATTCCTTCACAAGAGCCCGGACTATTCTTCAACCTCAACAAAGAATACTTCAGAAGGATTGACTCGATGCAGTTTGCTTTTAACCACGACGATGGCCAGCGATATAATGAGTATGACAAGGCTGAAATTGTACTTGTTGGTGTATCACGTACATTCAAGACACCACTCTCTATTTACCTGGCGTTTAAAGGGTGGTTCGTTGCAAATTATCCGGTTATCCTGGGGGTGGAGCCCCCTGCAACCTTATCTCAACTGCCAGTTGGCCGTGTTTTTGGATTAACTACCGAGGCATCCGACTTATCATCATTACGTTCGGTTCGGCAGCACTACCTGGGGGGAGGAGGGGGAGATTATGCTTCAATCGAATACGTAAAAAAGGAGCTCCATTATGCTAACAATATATTTGATGAATACGATTGGCCTGTTGTTACTGTTACGTCCAAACCCATCGAGGAGATCGCTTCAGAAATTCTGGCTATCAAGCGAAGGATAACGCCAACTGAATAGCCACGACAACCCTGCCAGAGAATTATCCCCTCTGTCTGACTCAACTTTCCGAAAAAAGTTTAACTTTGCACGAACCTCCAAAGCTCTATTTTATCCATGTCAAAAACCAAGTTTATCTTCGTCACCGGTGGTGTTACATCTTCCTTGGGGAAGGGGATTATCTCTTCCTCTATAGCTAAGCTTTTGGTTTCCCGTGGATTTACGGTCACCATCCAAAAACTGGATCCATACATCAATATCGATCCCGGTACACTCAACCCATATGAGCATGGTGAGTGCTATGTGACGGATGACGGAGCGGAGACTGATCTTGACCTGGGTCATTATGAACGGTATACCAATGTGCCTACTTCCCAGGCGAACAATATTACAACCGGGGTGGTTTACCAGTCGGTCATCTCCAAAGAGAGAAAAGGTGAATTTTTAGGAGAAACAGTCCAGGTAATCCCGCATATTACCGATGAGATCAAACACCGGATCAAACTTCTGGCCAATCGCGGAAATCTCGATTTTCTAATCACTGAGATTGGTGGTACAGTTGGCGACATTGAATCCCTGCCGTTTATTGAGGCAGTTCGTCAGATGAGGTGGGAACTCGGGAATGCCTGTGTTGTTGTTCATCTGACACTTATCCCTTATCTTGCTGCAGCGGGCGAGTTGAAAACGAAACCTACACAGCACTCTGTTAAGTTATTGCAGGAGCAGGGAGTTCAACCAGATATTATTGTGTGCAGAACAGAGAGGACCCTTAACGAAGGCATCCGAAATAAAATTGCATTGTTTTGCAATGTAAGCCCCTCATCAGTCATTGAATGCATTGATGCGGAGACAATTTACGATGTCCCCATCCTGATGAAAAAGGAGAACCTCGATCTGGAAATATTGCGAAAGCTGGAGATTCCTACTGTAGGGGAACCTGACCTTGACGACTGGAATAAATTCTTACATACCCTTAAAAATCCAACCGGAACAGTTCATATTGGATTAATCGGGAAATATGTTGAGCTGAAAGATGCTTATAAGAGTATCAACGAATCGTTTATCCATGCCGGAGTCGCCAACGCGTGCAAGGTTGAGGTGCGATCAATGCAATCAGAGTATCTCGATGAATCCAATGTGGATGAAAAACTTAAGGGGCTGGATGGTATCCTGGTCGCTCCGGGTTTCGGAGAGCGTGGTATCGAAGGAAAGATAACAGCTATCAGGTTTGCGCGCGAGAATCAAATTCCATTTCTTGGGATATGCCTGGGTATGCAGTGTGCAGTCATAGAATTTGGCCGGAATGTCCTGGGATTAACGGGGGCGCATTCAACGGAATTCAACACTTCTACAAAATATCCGGTTATCGATATGATGGAGATGCAAAAGAAAATTTCAGGTCTTGGAGGTACAATGAGATTAGGGTCCTATCCATGCCATCTGGTAAAAGGTTCGCATGCTGCTGCCATCTATGGATCTGAAGATATCTCGGAACGTCACCGTCACCGTTTCGAATTTAATAATGAATATAAAGAAGCTTACTCTCAGGCAGGTATGATACCAGTTGGGCTCAATGAAAAGGATAATCTTGTGGAAATCATTGAGTTGAAGGGGCATCCTTGGTTTATTGGCGTGCAGTTTCATCCCGAATTCCGGAGTACAGTCGCCAATCCGCATCCCCTTTTTGTCAGTTTTGTCAAAGCTGCTGCTGATCATGCCACCAGAACAAAATAATTCAGAAATATGAACAAAAACACGATCATCGGGCTTGTCCTGATTTTTGGAATTTTTATTGCATACTCCTATTTCATGTCTCCCTCAAAAGAGGAGCTGGCCCGCAAGCAACAGCGAGCTGATTCGGTTGCGCTTGTAATGAAGGAACGGCGCGATTCGTTAGCAGTGGTTGAGGCCAGCCGCATAGCTCTTGAAGAAATGAAGCAGGCCCAGCAGTTGGAAATAAAAGGGGTGGCTATCGATAGTGCAGAAATGGTTAAAATTGAGCTCAACGATCAATTGGGCCGCTTTGCCAATGCTGCATTCGGGGAGGATAAATACTACACGATTGAAACGGATTTGCTTAAGCTTCGGATCAATTCTAAAGGTGGGAGACTGGAAAATATAGAGCTGAAGGAGTATAAAACTTGGGAGGGAAATCCGACCATCATGATGAATTCTGATTCCCTTCATTTTGGGTTCTCTTTCTTTTCGGGAAACAGGTTGATCAATACCGATCGGCTTTATTTTCAGCCTTTCTGGGTAGAGATGGATCAGCAGGGAAAAGATTCGATTTCTATAACCGGACAGGATTCTATCCGCTTTGCTATGCGCCTTTACCCGAACTCGGAAGCAGCGGGGTATGACCAGGAAAAGTACATTGAGTATCTTTTTACTTTTTACGGCGATAAATATATGGTTGGCTATCAACTCAATTTTCAGGGAATGTCTGGATTGATGGATGCTTCAACCAATTACCTTGTTCTCAACTGGAAGGAAAATCTTACCAGGGAGGAGAAGAGCCTGAAGATGGAGCGGATGAACACGACCATTTACTACAAATACCTGGAAGATAAGGTGGATTACCTCAGTGAGACAGAAGATGACGAGAAATTTCTGAAAAACGAAAAAATCAGGTGGGTCTCATTCAAACAGCAATTCTTCATTACAACACTTATTGCTGACACCTATTTTGCTGAACCAAAGATCCAGACGGTTACACTCCCTTTCGAAGGGAATTACCTGAAAACAATGCATGCTGAGATTGGGATTCCTTTCTCCCCCACTGAAACTCAGTCCATTCCAATGAGGCTTTATGTGGGTCCGAATAAGTATTATACGCTTAGAAAGTACCATCTGGATATGGAGAAGCAGATTCCATTGGGTTGGAGCTTCTTCCTGATGGCATGGATCAACCAGTATGCAGTTATTCCGGTCTTTACTTTCTTTGGAAATCTCGGATGGAACTATGGGATTATCATCCTGATCCTTACGATCATGTTGAAGATCGTCCTCTTTCCTATTGCGTACAAAACCTACAAGTCATCTGCCAAGATGCGCGTGTTGAAACCTGATATCGATGAGATCAGCAAAAAGTTTCCCGATAAGAAGGATGCAATGAAGAAGCAGCAGGCAACCATGGATCTCTACAAACGGGCAGGGGTAAATCCCCTGGCGGGATGCGTTCCCATGTTGCTTCAGTTCCCTATCCTGATTGCGCTGTTCCGGTTCTTCCCCTCATCGATTGAACTCCGTCAGCAACCGTTCCTTTGGGCAACCGACCTCTCTTCATACGACTCTATCTGGACATTCCCAAATGGTTTTTCCATTCCGTTTTATGGAGATCACGTAAGTCTCTTTGCTTTGTTGATGACCCTTTCCAGCATTCTCTATACCAAGGTGAATGAGCAGATGATGATGAGTTCACAGCAACAGATGCCTGGCATGAAAACCATGATGTACATCATGCCGGTGATGTTCCTCTTCTGGTTTAACGACTACTCTTCCGGACTAAGCTACTATTACCTTCTGGCCAACGTCTTCACCTTTGTGCAGATTTACCTGATCCGTCGCACAATTGACGAAAAGAAGCTCCATGCGCAAATCGAGGCCAACAAAAAGAAAAGCCCTAAAAAATCAGGTTTTCAAAAACGGCTCGAAGATATGGCTAAGAAACGCGGAATGCCGGTGAAGAAGTAAGACGTTGTCTTTACGTGCTTTAATCCAAAATCGAATAAATCGGTGATTTAAGATTCGTTCATTAGTTTCAGGAACAATGCCATCCCTTCTTGTTTCCGCGCATCAAACGGATAAGAGATGTTATTCTCCAGGTAACTGATGGCATCAATACCAGATGGAATTTGGTTGGGGAAAAAAGCGGGGATTTCCTGTTTGTGCCGGATGCCATATTCCAACGCTTTATTGAATTTTCTCAGAAACCCTTCCGGCAGTAACTTATTGGAGAGCCACACTGCAAAAACGAAAGGCAGGGATGTATGGGCAATCCACTCTGCGGCAAGGTCATAAACATATGGGAACTTACCGGCTAATTGAAACGTTTTATCCCCGATGGCCACAAGGCTCTCACATCCGGTTCCTTTTACAGCTTCTCCCGGACCAAGCTTTCGCCAGGTTGGATTGATCTTCCAAAACTTGCCGGCAAGTATGCGGATGAGCTGAACGCTGGTCTTTGAATCAAAATCAAGTGCAACCTCGCGGATCTCTTGAAGGGGAACACGACTCAACAATAAGACACTTCTCACTTCCCGCTCGGCCCCAATGCAATAATCAGCCACCTGAATAGGATGATCCAGTTCGGGGATGGCTCCCACAGGTACCAATGCAAGATCTACTTGAAATGTCCTCAGTTTTTCCGCACAAACGGATGGGATATCCAGCTGAAGATCGATGTCATCCAGCTCTCCACTGGTTTTCAATCCGAAAACAAAGGGAAACGTGTTGAGGTAGGAGACGGCCGATATTCTGATCAGATCCATGTTGACCAACAAAATTAGCAAAAATCACACTACATTTGCAGCTGAATTCGTATCTGAATCGTGTGAAAAAGCTTCTGGTATTCTCATTGCTTTTTTTACTCCTTTTTAACTTCATGGGGTATTACTTCATCTTTGAGGTAAACAGGTATCAGATCAGAAAAGAGATGAAAAGCGCCTCTTCCGGCTCTCACATCATCTCCGTGATCGAGATTCTTGATTCCGATTCAGTTAGCGGTCTCAGATGGGTGGATAAACATGAGTTTGTTTATCGGGGGAATATGTACGATGTGATTTATACCAGTCAGAGGAGTACCAAAACAGTTTATTATTGTATTCATGATAAGAAAGAGGAGAGTCTGGTAAAAGCATTTCAGCATGCGAATACCAGCAAACTGACCCTGGCATTATGGAACCTCATGGTCCATATGGCTATTCCTTTGCCAACATTCACTCTTGAATCAGAACCTCCGATTCTTGTTATCTATCAAAACCTGACCATGCAACTTTGTAACGTTAATATCCAACCCGATTCTCCCCCTCCCCAATACCTGTCACAATCTCTGCCCGGCTGAATCAAGCCTTTCTTTTATTTTTTTACGTTAACGTATTTTAATTCTCGGTTTGACTGTGATCATTCCGGTTTAAAATAGTGTAAAATATGTATTAAATCCGATCAACTATGCCATTAAAACTATATAGTATTCTAACCCTATTCCTAATTACAGTCACAACAACGGCACAGCAGGTAACGGTACTCGACAGGTCTGATCTTCAGCCTATTGATCAGGTTTCCATCACCAATCAGGCTCACAGCGTACTCGTCACCACAAACTCACTGGGAATTGCCGACATCTCTGGATTCAGGAACTCCGATACACTCCATTTTTCGCATGTTGCATTTCAGCCCTATATTGCTGCCCGAAAGGAGTTAATTACTCCAAATACGAAGATATATCTTACCGAGCATATAATCCGGCTGGATGAATTTGTTGTTTCGGCTAACCGTAATCAGGAGAAGAAATCAGAGCTACCTTATAAAATTGAGACGATTTCGGCTAAGCAGATCCAGTTTGAGAATCCTCAGACATCTGCACAGATGCTTGAGCAGACCGGAGAGGTTTTTATTCAGCAAAGTCAGATGGGAGGAGGAAGCCCGGTACTGCGCGGATTGGAAGCCAACCGGGTATTGCTTGTACTGGATGGTGTAAGGTTAAATAATGCCATTTACCGCGGAGGCCATCTCCAGAGCGTAATCACCGTAGATCCGGGTTTGTTAAACTCTACCGAGGTTCTGTTTGGCCCGGGATCCGTTATATACGGTAGCGACGCACTGGGTGGCGTTGTCTCCATGCAAACGTTCGACCCGACATTATCACGGGAGCAGAAGGTGTTGATCAAGGGACAAGCTTATGGACGTTTCTCCTCAGCGAACCTTGAAAAGACCGGAGGAGTCCGTTTAACTATCGGCCTGAATAAGTGGGGATTCCTTACCGCTTTTACCTACAGCGACTTCGGTGACCTGAGGCAGGGCCGTTCCAGGAACCCATTTTATGGTTCATTTGGAGATCGTCCATTTTATGCCGAGCGTATCAACGGACAGGACAGCATGATGGTAAATGATAAACCGTGGGTTCAGAAGCCGTCGGGGTACAGCCAGTATAGTCTGCTTCAGAAGGTGTTATTTGCTCCGAATTCGGGGATGAATTTTACGCTCAACATCCAGTATTCCAACTCTTCCGATATTCCCAGGTACGACAGATTGACCGATACGGTGAATGGAAAATTGAAATATGCCGAATGGTATTACGGTCCGCAGGAGAGGTTGTTTGCTTCGCTGAAAGGCACTTTCACCAACGCAAATGTTCTCTATGATAATGCTACCATACTTGTCGCTTACCAGCGTAACAAGGAGGAGCGGGTAAACCGGCGGTTTGGGAAGAGCGAAAGAAAGTTCAACATGGAAACAGTTGATGTCTTATCACTGGATGGTGATTTCAGAAAACAATTGGCTCCAAAGGACGAGCTTCAGTATGGGATCTCAACGGACTTTAACCTGGTTGGGTCGTCTGCTTACCGCGAAGATATCTCTACAGGAGACCTGTTCTACGATATCCCAACCCGCTATCCCGATCAGAAAGCACAGATGTTTAATGTTGCTGCTTATCTTTCAAACTATTGGAAGATCAACCATATCATCACATTTTCTCAGGGCATCAGGTATACATTTGTCTCACTCTCTGCTGCCTGGTCAGATACGATGATGCAAATCATGCAATTTCCATTCAGTCAGTCGGTGACGCAAACTAACAATGCGCTGAACGGTTATTTAGGATGGGTTGTACATCCCGGTTACGACTGGAAAATTTCGCTGATCGGGTCATCCGGCTTCAGGGCGCCAAATATCGATGATATTGGCAAGGTGAATGACTCCAACAGCCAGGATCAGTTGCTGATTGTTCCCAATCCCGACCTGAAGCCGGAATATGCGTACAACCTGGAACTTACGTTGGCCAAAACGTTTGAAAAGAGTGTAAGGCTGGAGTTGACAGGGTATTATACCTGGCTTACGAATGCTATCGTTTTGAGGCCATTCAGCTACAACGGGCAGGATTCGGTTTGGTTTGACGGCGTATTGTGCCAGGTTGAGTCCAATACCAATGCCGGAGATGCATTTATCTATGGGGCGCAGGGTAGTCTGAGGGCACAGGTAACCAAAACCTTTTCTATCACGAGCAATCTTACCTATACATACGGACGGGTGAGGGAGAACAATATTCCATTGGATCACATCCCGCCTATTTTCGGGATGACATCATTCAAGCTGGAGCTGAAAAAGTTCAAAGGTGATTTTTATGTGATGTACAACGGATGGAAACGAATTGCGGATTACAGTCCTTCAGGAGAAGATAATCAGTCTTATGCAACACCCGAAGGGATGCCGGCCTGGTATACGCTGAACCTGAAACTCAGTTACCAGATCAATAAATTCCTGAACCTCGAAGGAGGAGTGGAAAATATCCTGGATCAGAACTACCGGAAGTTTGCTTCCGGGATCAGTTCGCCGGGACGAAACTGCATCCTGGCATTACGCGCTTCCTTCTAGGAGTTTCTGATGAATTGAAAGAACCTGAGGGATAAGCAGTGTATTACCATCATTAAGGATTATGAAGTCGGAGAGGGATTCTTTTTCGTTATCGGGAAGTTGGTACTGCATACGTTTCAGGATCAACTCCCGGGGCAGATGATCCCTCTTTTCGATCCGCTCAAGAGCAATGGACTCGGGGCATGAGACATAGATTACCTTGTCGTACTCAGACAGGAAGCCACTTTCGAAAATGATGGCAGCTTCGTGAATGATATAGGCATCATGGTTATGTTGAAGAGCCCATTTGATGAAATCTTCACGCACCAGAGGATGGATTAACTGATTGAGAGCATGCAGAATTGTCGGATTTGAAAATGCAATTTCTGCGAGAGTCTGCCGGTTAAGATTGCCGTTGTTGTCAAGGATCTGATCACCTGTCAGCGTGATGGCTTGTTTTAGAACATCATCTGTTAGGTACATCTTCTTTGCCTCTATATCTGCCTGGTAAATAGATATTTGAAGAATTCTGAAGATGGAGGCAACAGTACTTTTGCCACTACCCATGTTCCCGGTGAGTCCGACTTTCATCATCTATTTTCGCCTCCGCTCGAACTCGAAGAAGAGGGTATCGGGGGTTGTTGAAAGCAGGTTATTCTGAAACTGGGTTTGACTGGATATTTCATAACCAAAAGGGTTGGTTAGAAGATACCCTTTGTAAACAGATCCTTGCGGTTTCACCTTGATGGTTGAAAGATCCACGTCGTAAGTATGGGATGTTGTGCGGAAGAATCTGTCGATGAAAAAATCATATCCCTGAACTCTCAGTTTCAGCGTTAGAACGGAATCCGATATCTGTGTCAGTTTGTAGGAAGGTGGAATCTGGGTGTAGTTGATTTTGTAGTTAATAGTATAGTAGTATTCACGCGAAAGCTTTACAAGAATCCATAAAAAAACGGAAACCAGCAGGCACATCAGAAAGACGTACAACTGGTTTCTGAATTTCTGGCCGCGGCGTTTTCGCGCATTGCCAATTAATTCTATGAACTCGGGTTTCATAGCGTCGGTTATCTCCGGCCGATATTACTTACTTTCGATCGTATCGGACGTGCTTGATGCAATAGCAGATTTCTCTAAACGGAAACGCACTCCATTTTCAACCTCCAGGGTTACGGTTGTCTCCTGCATTTCAACGATTTTTCCATGGATTCCACCAATGGTAAGAACTTTCTGTCCTTTTTGAATTGATTCCCTGAATTTCTTCTGGTCTTTTGACTTTTTCATCTGGGGACGGATGAAAAAGAAATAAAAGACTACGATAATCAGAATTAACGGAAGAAAAGACATCCAGCTGCTTCCTTCTGCACCCTCTTGCTGAGGAGCCATGAGGAGAATTGTTAGTAGTTCGGTCATACCCTTTACAAATTACGATTTATGAATTACGAATTATGATTTATTGTTTGAAATTTGAAATTGGATCCTTCATATAATTTTTCATCCTTCAATGGTTTTACCCTTACAATCTCACTCTTATACCCTCTCCCGTCTTACGTTTTATGTCCTACGTCTTACGTCTTACGTCTATTCCGCTCCCGGCGCGATAACCTGCGATTTAATCTTCAACTGAGTAACGTTAGGCTGTGTGTTAGCAACCACCACAATTGTCTTGGTTTGAAATCCACGCCGGCCCTTGCTGTTGAAGGCAATTTTAATCGTTCCGGATTCCCCGGGGCGAATGGCAGTTTTCGGGTAGGAGGGAACGGTACACCCGCAGCTGGTACTTACATCAGCAATTACCAGGTCTTTTTTGCCGGTGTTGGTAAAAGTGAAATTAAACGACACTGTCTCGCCTTCAATGATCCTGCCAAAGTCGTGTTCAGTCTCTTCGAATGCAATGATTGGCAGAAGGCTTCGGTCTTCCTGGTTTGAGGCTGAATTCGGATTGTTAACTACATCGCTGTTAAGTAGTTGATCCTGATCCTTGGGGTTTGATTTGCATCCGCCCAGAAGGATCAAGAGCATTCCTGTAAATACCAGCATCCTGTAGTTCATGTGTCAAAAAATTTAGCGTCACAAAGGTAATAAATTTTGGAGAACCTGAACTTTCCCGATATTTGTCAAAGAAATAGCAACTGTGAGAATATACCTGATTGGATTTATGACGAGTGGTAAGAGTTGGTTGGGCAAAGACCTCGCTCTGGCATCCGGATTTGATTTCATAGACATCGATGACCTTTTCGAGGAGCGATACCGGATAACAATCCTGGATTTTTTTCAAAAATACGGGGAAAGTTTGTTCCGGAGCCTGGAGCGTGAGATGCTCAGGGAGACCGGTAGGCTCGAGAATGCTATCGTTGCAACTGGTGGCGGTGCCCCGTGTTTCTTCGATAACATGGATTTTATCCTGAAAACGGGGACATCTTTCTATTTACGAATGGCGGTCCCTGAATTAATGAAGCGGATCAAAGTCATCAAGAAAAAGCGACCACTTTTAACGGAGGTTGATTCTGCCAGACTTGAAACTTACGTCACAGACAAATTGCGGGAACGGGAGCCCTATTATCTCCGGGCGAACTACATTCTCAATGGACCGGATTACCCGATTGAGGAGATTCTGAAAGTCATGAGGTCATGAAGTCATGAGGTGATGAGGTGATGAAGTCATGGAGTCATGAGGTGATGATTATCCAGTATCCAGCATCCAGCATTCAGTATCAGTTACTCTGGCTTTTTCGTTTCATCAGGACGATACTTTCCACATGATGTGTATGAGGGAACATGTCGACAGGCTGGCATTTAATCAGATCGTAATGATCCTTCAATAATACAAGGTCGCGGGCCTGGGTAGAAGAGTTGCAACTGATGTAAACCAGTTTTTCCGGTGCTGCTTCAAGAATAGCCATAACCACTTTTTCGTGCATCCCCGACCTGGGTGGGTCGGTGATGATCAGGTTTGGCTTTCCGTATTTTTTAAAGAAACTGGCGTTCAGAACTTTTTCAACCTCACCGGCGATAAACCGGGTATTCTCAATCCCATTGGCTTCAGCATTCAGTTCGGCATCTCTGATGGCAGGTTCCACTGTATCGATCCCAACAACTTCCTTCACGTAGCGCGCGATGTAGCTTGCGATGGTTCCGGTTCCGGTATAAAGATCATACACCAGTTCATCTCCCTGTAAATCTGCGAATTCTGCAGCGATGTGGTAGAGCCTGGCAGCCTGGACTGAGTTGGTCTGAAAAAATGAAGATGGACCAACTCTGAAAAGCAGTTCAGGATCTCCCTCTCTGAATGCAGGCATCCGTTCAAAAATAACAGGTTCGCCCTTGTAGAGAATAAACTCCTGATCGTAAAGCGAATCATTCTTTTTTTGATTGACTACATAATAGATCGACGTTATAGCAGGAAAGAGAGAGAGCAGATGGTCCAGCATTGCGAAAATTTCCTTTGGTTTGTTATCCCTGACGATCAGGATCACCATGATCTCTCCTGCGATGGATGTTCGGATAATAACATTTCGAAGAAATCCGGTCCAATTCATCACATCGTAGAAAGTAATCTCCTTCTCAGTTGCATAGGCTTTCAAGGCCAGACGAATCGAGTTTGAAGGCTCCTGCTGCAGATAACAGGTTTGGATGTCTAGAACTTTGTCGAACATTCCGGGAATATGATATCCCAAAGCGTTTCTCCTGCCGGGTTCATCTGTTTTTGTGCCGTCGGTTGTCATCTCTTCCCTGGTAAACCACCGTCTGTTTGAAAATGTATACTCCAGTTTGTTCCTGTAAAAGGTGGTCTGTTCGGAGGGTAGGATGGGCAGTAGCTCAAATTCAGTAAACTTTCCAATCCTTCTCAGATGATCCCCAACCTGTTTCTGTTTGAAGAAGAGTTGTTCTTCATACTTCATATTCTGCCAGCGGCATCCTCCACATGTCCCAAAATGGCTGCAGATCGGATCGACACGTTTATCCGACATGGAGTGAATCCTGATCACGCGACCCTCGTAATAACTTTTGCGCTGCTTGGTTATCTGCACATCCACAATATCTCCCGGAATTGCAAACGGAATAAAAACAACACGGTCATTGACTCGTGCCACCGCTTTCCCTTCTGCCCCGGCATCGGTAATAAGGATTTTTTCAAATACGGGGAGTTCTTTTCTTTTTTGTCGCATAATTCGTAGTTCGTAATTCATAGTGTTGGCTGTCTCCCCACTCCCCATAGCCAATCGTTTCTCCGGCAAGCAGGATGCTCTCTTCCATGGCATTTTTCGAGCCTGAGGCATCATCAGCCACACCTGATTTGTCTTTGTATAGCAAGTAGCTATCCCGGTATTTGGCAGGGGTAAGGTTTGGCATCATCACATTGGCTCCGGCCAGCAAGGCCCTCTCTCTGCCTTGAGGGTCAATGGTTTGCATGGCTGTAGTTGCTGCAATGTTAATGTTTTTCATCATGATCCTTAAAACGGCAACCATGTTCAGCGAAATTTCGAGGCGCTCCTTCAGGGGAAGCAACGTGTCACTGAATTCAAAAAGAGGGGTCTCTTCATGCTCAATATAGGGTCCCATCCCCACCATATCGACATCAATCTTCCTGAAAAAGAGTAGATCTTCTGCCAAATCATCAATCGTTTGGAAGGGAAGTCCGATCATCACACCGGTTCCAACCTGGTAGCCCACTTCCCTTAGGATTTTCAGGGTATCCAGGCGGTGGTTGAAGTCATGAAGCTTATCCGAAGGGTGCAGCTTTTTATAAAGAACAGGATTAGAGGTTTCGATGCGAAGAAGGTACCGGTGTGCCCCTGCGTCAAACCAGCGTTGGTATGTTTCTCTGGATTGTTCCCCTAAAGAAAGCGTAATATGCAGTTCCCCGTTTGTAAGTTTTCTAATCTCTCCAAGTAAGTATTCAATGGTTGAGATGAACCGAATGCTGCTATCCTCCCCTGATTGGATCACAATAGAGGCAAAACGGTTTTGATAAGCAAACTTTGCGGCATCAATAACCTCATTATCAGCCATCTGATATCGTTGACACTGTTTGTTTTCTGACCGGATTCCACAGTAGTAGCAATTCTTTGCACAGCGGTTTGAATACTCGATCAACCCGCGGAGGTATACTTTCCTCCCTACAGTTTTTGATTTTATATCCAATGCCTTATTCAACAGGATTAGGTTCGCGGGAGGTCGTAATCGGAGAAGGGTTTTGATCTCATCAAACTGAAGGTTTTTGTTTTCTAAAATCTTTTTAACAGATGCGGACACAGTTAGTTTTTTTTATATTTTAGCCATATGGTATGACTTACCCTTCAGGTTAGCGCAAAAGTACAATTATTGCAAGTCTCATGGAAGAAAAAATAAGAACTGTTTTAGTAGATGACGATCGTTCAAGCATGCTTACGCTGGAATCGTTGCTGACGAAATTTTTTCCATCAATTCAAATCGTTGGAAAAAGTGAGACTGTTGCCAAAGCAATAGCTGAGATCAATGATACTGACCCGGACCTTGTTTTTCTTGACATTTCCCTGCCCGATGGTGAAGGGTTTGATGTGATTGAAAATACCCCCGGAAAGAACTACGAAGTAATCTTTATCACAGCATACGACCAATATGCTGTGAAGGCATTTGAATTCTCTGCACTTCATTACCTGGTTAAACCTGTTTCACTCGACGGACTAAAGGATGCCATTAGCCGGTTCACTGAGTTGAAGACAGACGAACATCTGGATGACAAGATCAATGTTCTTAAAGATAGCCTGAAGCACAAAAACGAAAAAATAATCATCCCCTCTTCAGAAGGATTGAATGTTGTTAAGTTGAGTGATATTATGCGTTTGGAAGCTGATGATGTGTATACCTACTTTTTCCTGACTGATGGTACCCGCCTGATGGCTTCCCGTCCCCTCAACAATTATGAAAAGATCCTCGAGGATCTTCCATTTTCCCGAATCCATGCAAAGCACCTGGTAAACCTGATGTATATCAAGCGATATGTCAAAGGGAAAGGGGGCTCAGTCATCATGGAGGACAATACAGAGGTAGAAGTGTCGGTTCGCAAAAAGTCTGACTTTTTGGCCAAGCTTAAGAATTTCGCCAGGTTTGTGTAGGGACGACCGGGCCGGTCGCCCATACATCATGGCGCCTTATACATTAAACCGGATATGCAACATGTCACCATCCTGTACAATATAGTTTTTCCCTTCAACCATAAGTTTACCAGCTTCCCGACAAGCGTTTTCTGACCCAAGCCGAATGAATTCTTCATATTTGATGACTTCGGAGCGAATGAAACCCCTTTCCAGGTCACTGTGAATCACCCCGGCTGCTTGGGGAGCAGTCATGCCACGTGTAATCGTCCAGGCTCTGACCTCTTTCGGACCCGCAGTAAAAAACGTTTGGAGATCAAGCAAATGATAGGCAGTCCGAACAAGCCGGTTGATTCCTGGTTCCTGCAGACCAGCGTCGGCAAGGAATTCTGCACGGTCCTCTTCCTCTTCAAGTTCTGATATCTCGGACTCCAGCCTTGCTGCCAGAGTCAGAATCTCTGCCTCTTCGCTTTTCAGCGAATCCCTGAACATGGTAGTAAACCGATTTTCTATTACGGCTGATGCATCGTCCACATTACAGACAAACATAACCGGCTTATCAGACAGAAGAAACATGTCGTAAAGAAATCTACGGTCTTCAGGCGGAATAGGAGCAGTGCGGACCGATTGAAACGATTCCAGGTGATCCTTTACCACGTGAAGGACTTCAATTCCGTGTTTTGCATCTTTATCGCCCGATTTGGCGATTTTTTCCAAACGGGCGATCTTCTTTTCGACAGATTCCAGGTCCCGGATCTGAAGCTCAAGATCAACGGTTTCCCTGTCCCTAACCGGGTTTACGGAACCTTCAACATGAGGATTCATAGGGTCATCAAAACAACGTACCACATGGATCAAGGCATCTACATTCCTGATGTCGGTAAGGAATTGGGTTCCCATCCCTGTTCCTCCTTTTGCCAAACCCGGAATATCAACCATCTCAACCGTTGTAGGGGTCACTTTCTCAGCATGGTAAAACTTGTCAATTTCGTAAAGACGCTGATCAGGAACTACCATGGTCCCCATGTTGGCTTTCATGACCGACCCGGTTTCGGCTCTATGACTTGAGATAGAGTTAAATAATGTGGTTTTTCCGCTGCCGGCCAAACCGATGATTCCGCATTTTAATGGCATTGTATCGAATTTAAGCGGCAAAAGTACAATTATTTGTAATTCTGAATTATGAATCGTACTTTTGCACCCCCATTTAGTTAGGGCAGTTTGGGATCCGTTCTTTATCTAAAAGCCTTGATAATCAACCTAATTATAAACCCGGTTGGCGCTTTTTTGCCACCACAATGAAATTTTAATGACTACCGACGAAACAAAATTACCCGGCGAAGCTGAAGAAACTACCGAGAATAACGTAGAATCTGAACCGCAGGAGGCTGTAACAAATGAAACTGAAACCAAGGAACGAGAAACCGTAAATTCAGAAGAACCAGTTGCTGAAGAGCCAGTTGCTGAAGAGCCAGCTGCTGAAGAGCCAGCTGCTGAAGAGCCAGTTACTGAAGAGCCAGCTGCTGAAGAAGCAACTGCAGAAGAGACTCAGGAACCAGTGGAACCCAAAACTAAAGCTACTCGACCTGTTGAGAAACCAAAACCCATTGTACCTGAATTTGATTGGGATGCAATTGGCAAAAAACAGGATCTGTACTCTGCCCATGAGCGTCAAAAACTTGAAGAAGAGTACGACCGTACACTACGGGCAATATCCGAGCATGATGTCATTGAAGGCACTGTAGTATCATTGACAGCTCGTGAGGTTGTTGTAAACATAGGATTTAAATCCGATGGAGTTATTCAGCTTTCAGAATTCCGTTACAATCCGGATTTGAAATCTGGGGATAAAGTGGAAGTTTACGTGGAAAATCAGGAAGATCCGACCGGACAGCTTATCCTTTCCCATAAAAAAGCCCGCATCCTGAAATCCTGGGAACGCATAAATGATGCGTTTGATAAACAGGAGATCATCAAGGGTTATGTTAAATCCCGCACCAAAGGTGGACTTATCGTGGATGTATTTGGTATCGAGGCTTTTCTGCCCGGTTCACAGATCGACGTTAAACCGATCCGCGATTATGATGTATTTGTTGACAAGGTGATGGAGTTCAAAGTGGTGAAGATCAATCACGAATACAAAAACGTTGTTGTTTCTCACAAAGCCCTGATCGAAGATGAACTTGAAGCACAGCGTGCCGAAATCATCAAGAGACTCGAAAAAGGACAGATTCTTGAAGGCACAGTGAAGAATATTACATCGTATGGAGTCTTTATTGACCTCGGCGGCGTTGACGGGTTGATTCACATCACTGACCTCAGCTGGGGCAGGATAAATCATCCCGAAGAGATCGTTCAGCTGGATCAGAAAATTAAAGTTGTTATCCTCGACTTCGATGATAATAAGAAACGCATCGCACTTGGTCTGAAACAACTCACACCTCATCCATGGGATTCTCTTAATCAGGAGATGAAAGTGGGCGATAAAGTCAAAGGCAAAGTGGTCGTTATTGCCGATTATGGCGCATTTGTTGAGATCGCCACTGGTGTTGAAGGATTGATTCACGTGTCGGAGATGTCATGGTCACAGCACCTGAGAACTGCGCACGATTTCCTTAAGGTTGGACAGGAGATTGAAGGGGTTATTTTAACACTTGACCGCGATGATCGTAAGATGTCAATGGGGATCAAACAACTCATTCCCGATCCCTGGGCTGATATCAAAGAGAAGTATCCTATCAAATCGAAACATACTGCCATTGTTCGCAACTTCACAAATTTTGGCATCTTTGTCGAGATGGAAGAGGGTGTTGACGGGTTGATTCACATTTCTGACCTTTCGTGGTCGAAAAAGATCAAGCATCCTGCCGAGTTTACCAAAATCGGTGAAAATATCGAGGTTATCGTTCTCGACGTAGATGTTGAAAACCGCAGGTTAAGCCTTGGACACAAGCAACTCGAAGAGAACCCCTGGGATGTATTCGAATCCATTTTTACGGTTGGATCTGTTCATAATGGCACAATTGTTAGCCTCTCCGACAAAGGAGCGATCGTTACGCTGCCTTATGGCGTTGAGGGTTTTGCCCCCATGCGTCACCTGAACAGGGAAGATGGTGTGTTGGTGAAGGATGAGGAGAGCATGGACTTCAAAGTGATTGAATTTTCAAAGGATAGTAAGAAGATCATCCTTTCTCATACCAAAACCTTCCAGGATGGTGTTGCCGGTGATCGTGAAAAAGAAACCAGCAGCGAATCGAATAAGGAAAAATCGACTAAGAAAGCAGTTAAGAAAATCAAGGATAACCTTGAAAAGACTACCTTGGGAGATATCGAAGCGTTGTCGGAACTGAAATCAAAGATGACAAAACAAGAGGCAATTGACAAGGAAGGAAAACTGAAAAAAAAGGAGAGCTCAGAAGAGTTGACAGAAGAGAAATCTGAAGACTAATGACCTTTTCTGTTACCATACTGGGTAGTAATTCCGCGATTCCTACTTTACACAGAAACCCTAGCGCTCATTTACTCAATGTAAATGAGCGCATTTTTTTAATTGACTGTGCCGAAGGGACCCAGCTTCAGCTTCGGAAATACAGAATCCATTTTCAGCGAATTCGCCACATCATGATCAGCCATCTTCATGGCGATCATTACTTTGGGCTGATTGGATTGCTTACAACCCTCCATTTACTTGGAAGGAAAGATGAACTTCACCTCTATGCACCGGCAGGTTTGGAAGAGATCATTCAACTCCAGCTGAATGTTTCAGTTACCACCCTGGTTTACCCCCTCATATTCCATCCGCTCGTTTCCGGTGGACTGGAGCTTGTTTTTGAAGACGAACGTGTAACTGTACATTCATTTCCGTTACTTCACAGCATTCCGACATATGGTTTCATTTTCAGGGAAAAGATCAAGGTAAGAAAGGTTGAACAGAAACGCTCTTATGCATATTGTTCAGACACTGCCTACGATGAACGGATTATCCCCTATATTTCCCGTGTTGACCTGCTTTATCATGAAACAACATTTATGCAGGACAAGGCAGCAGCAGCTGCTGATAAAATGCACTCAACAACAACCCAAGCGGCGACCATCGCCTTGAAAAGCCATGTGAAAAAATTGCTGATCGGCCACTATTCGGCCAGGTATGATGACCTTTTACCTTTATTGGAAGAGACCCGAAAAATATTCCCTGAAACCATATTGGGGGAGGATGGGTATACGATACATGTATAATAAAATCAAATTCTTATCACGGATGAAACAGCTATTAGTTCTTATGAGCAGTCTGATTTTTGCTGCCGGATCACTGCCGGCTCAGGATTCGAATCCTTTTTTTGAAGAGTGGACTACACCTTTCCAGGTGCCACCTTTTGAACAGATCGACCAGGGTGATTACCTGCCAGCCTTCATTGAGGGGATGAAACAACAAAACGCCGAGATCCAGGCTATCGTTTCCAATACAGATAAACCCGATTTCGATAACACAATTCTTGCACTGGATCAGAGCGGTAAACTCCTCTCGAAGGTTAGTTCTGTATTTTACGGCCTCAACAGTGCAAACACCTCTGATGAGATGCAGGCAACCGCCCGTGAAGTATCTCCTTTACTGACACAACATCGTGACGACATCAACCTCCATCCACTTCTTTTTCAGCGCGTAAAAGAAGTGTATTATCAAAAGGATCAGCTTGGCCTGAAGAGTGACCAGCTCCGGCTTCTGGAAGAGACCTACAAAGGGTTTGTTCGGGGAGGTGCAAACCTTCCGGAAGATAAGCAGGAGAAACTCAGGAAGCTGAATAAGGAGATCTCGATGCTGCAACTTACGTTCGGACAAAACCTGCTGGCCGAGACTAACAATTATAAGTTGGTTATTGAGAATGAAGGGGCCCTGGCGGGTTTGCCAAACGGACTTATTGAAGCCGCAGCAGAGGCTGGAAATGCCGATCCCGCAACGGCCGGTAAATGGGTGTTCACCCTGCATAATCCCAGTGTATTGCCATTTTTACAGTTCTCTGATAATCGTGATCTCAGGGAAGAGATTTTTAACGCTTATATCAATCGCTGTAACAATAATAATGAATTCGATAACAAGGATATCATCAAAAAATTAGTCAGGTTCCGTCTTGAAAAAGCCAACTTACTTGGGTATGATACCTATGCTGAATTTGTGCTGGAAGAGAGGATGGCGAAAAAACCAGAGAATGTCTATAAACTCCTGAACCAAATATGGGTTCCTGCACTGGCAAAAGCCAATGAAGAGGCAGTTGAGATGCAGCAGGTAATCGATCGTGAAGAGGGTGGCTTCTCACTGGAGGGATGGGATTGGCGCTATTATAATGAAAAGGTGATGTCGGAAAAGTTTAATCTCAACGAAGAGCAGCTCAGACCCTACTTTCAGTTGGAAAATGTCAGAGACGGGATCTTTTATCTGGCCGGGAAACTTTATGGCATCTCCTTCACACAAGTCAAAGATGCCCCCCTGCCTCATAAAGACGCAACATTGTGGGAATGCCGGGATGAGGATGGTACACACCTGGGAGTTCTTTACCTTGACTTTTTTCCACGTGCGAGCAAACGAGGCGGGGCCTGGTGTGGAAGTTACCGTCCCCAGGGATATAAAGATGGTGAGCGCACTGCACCGGTAGTGACCATTGTATGTAATTTCAGTGCACCATCGGGAGATGCTCCTGCTTTACTTACTCCCGATGAGGTTGAAACCTTTTTTCATGAGTTTGGACATGCCCTTCATGGATTGTTCCGTAATGTAAAATATGAAGGAATTTCAGGAGTTCCCAGGGACTTTGTCGAACTCCCCTCACAGATCATGGAAAACTGGGTCTTTGAACCGGAGTTATTGAATGTTTATGCCCGGCATTATAAAACCGGAGAGGTTATTCCTCAGGAGTTGATTGACAAAATGGATGAGAGCAGTACGTACGGACAAGGGTTTAAAACTGGCGAATATGTCGCCGCGTCACTCCTCGACATGGATTATCACACCCTCAAGACAATAGGTGAAATTGATGTCCTGGTATTTGAAGACTCATCGATGACCAGTATTGGTTTGATCCCTCAAATTCCACCACGTTACCGTTCAACTTATTTCCAGCATACCATGACGGGAGGTTATACGGCGGGGTACTACAGCTATATTTGGGCAGAGGTCCTGGATACAGATGCATACCAGGCATTTGTGGAGACTGGTGATATTTTTGACAAAGCTACTGCCACTCGCTTTCGGAAAGATATCCTCGAACGTGGCGGATCTGAAGAGGCTATGAAGATGTATATCGATTTTCGGGGATCTGAACCAAAAATTGATGCGTTGTTGAAAAAAAGAGGTTTACAATAACATATCTTGCCTTATATTTGTAATTGTCAAGAATCTAATTTTTTGACAGTTATGTATGTGGAAGCTGTTTGCCAAGCCCCAATCCGGTCCAAAACCAGCAATAGAACCTGGTGATACCGATATTTTCCACCTCCAGTCAGTTTTTAATGCCATGGAGGATGTCGTGTGGATCCTTGACTCCGAACAACGTATCCTTCAGGCAAATCTTGCCACCAAAACACTCTTTGGGCTGGACCCCGATAACGTGACCGGTCATCAATGCTATAATATCGTCCATAATTCGTCAGAACCGATCAGCGAGTGCCCAATCCTTCGCATGCGCAAGAGCCTGAAAAGAGAAAGAATGGACATGCAGGTAGGAGAGAAATGGTACCAGGTAACTGTGGATCCGTTAATAAACAGCAAACAGGAGTTGGAGGGAGCTGTACATGTAATCAGGGATATTACGGAAATACGTAAGAGCGATAAGATACTTGATGAGAGCTTAAACAGATATACCGATCTCATTAACAACGCACCATATGGTGCCCATATGTACGAATTGCAGGACAGCAACCGCCTGGTTTTCATGGGAGCCAACCCTGCTGCAGATAAAATCCTGGGAATCAATCACAACCAGTTCATCGGAATGACAATCGAAGAGGCTTTTCCTCCTTTGATTGATACAGAGATCCCTGAGAAATATCGGCGAGCTGCATCAGTGGGTGAACATTATTCCACCGAACAGATCTCTTATTCTGATGATCTGGGGATTTCAGGAGCTTTTGATGTAAAGGCGTTTCAAACCAGGCCAAATCAGATGGTAGCATTCTTCCATGATATCACTGAACAAAAGAGGTATGAAGAGGACCTCCGAAAGGCCAAAGAAAAGGCGGAAGAGAGTGACCGTCTGAAGTCTGCCTTCCTGGCCAACATGTCACATGAAATCAGGACGCCGATGAATGGAATCATTGGACTCTCTTCCATGGTTGAGGAGCCTGATATTCCGGAGGAGGAGAAAAGAAAGTTCCTCAGGATCATTCGTGAAAACTCTTTTCAGTTGTTGCATATTATCAACGACCTAATCGATATCTCGAAGATTGAGGCTGGTCAGGTTGATCTGAGCGAAAACGAGATTTGCCTGAATTCTTTGCTGGATTCATTGCATGAATTTTACCTGCCATCTGCTGAAAAAGCTGAGATTACTCTTTCACTTGTCAAACAAGCTGATATCACTACCTGCTGCATTCGTACTGACGAGGTCAAGGTTCGGCAGATTCTCGAAAATATAATAAGCAATGCGCTGAAATTCAGCAGGAAAGGATTTGTTGAAGTGGGCTATTCGATTCAGCCTGATTTTGTCCGGTTTTGGGTCAGGGATTCCGGTATCGGAATTTCACCTGAACAGAAGGAGATAATTTTTGATCGTTTCCGGCAGGCAGAACTCTCCATTTCCCAACAATACGGAGGGACTGGATTAGGCCTTTCAATTTCGAAATCATATGTGGAAAGTCTTGGTGGAAAAATATGGTTTGAATCTACTCCCGGGGTGGGAACTATCTTTTATTTCACGATACCGTACAAACCTGTTGGCAGGGATATCCGCTATGACAAACAGCCGGAACCGGTTACAAGGTTATCAGAAGGACTGACTGTACTTGTTGTTGAGGATGAAATAGCAAATTTCGAATACCTCGAAGTGGTGTTGCGCCGGCTCAATATTTCCACCCTTCATGCCCAAACAGCACAAGATGCAATGGATCTGTTTGTTCAGCACCCTGAGATCAATATGGTTCTCATGGATGTGAAATTACCCGATAAGAATGGATATGACGTAACCCGTGAAATGCTCGCTGTTAGGGGAGGAATTCCGATTATTGCCCAAACAGCGTATGCTCTCTCCGATGAGCGTGAAAAAGCCCTGAGCGCAGGGTGCATCGATTACTTATCAAAACCGATCAAAAAGGAATCACTCCATAACCTGATCGGAAAGTATCTGAGCTGAATTCAGCAGGCAATAATTTATCTCACGTCTTACGTCTTACAGCTTGCCACAGGATCTCCACAGGATGAAACGCCTTTCGGCCTGTCCCATCCATGATCTGATGCCGGCAACTTGTTCCGGGAGCAGCGATGATCATATCCTCATCTGATTTCCTGATTTCAGGGAATAAAACCAGCTCTCCAACTTTCATGGACAATTCGTAGTGTTCCTTCTCGTAGCCAAATGAACCGGCCATGCCACAACAGCCAGATGGAATCTCCTCTACCCTGTAATTCTCAGGCAGAGAGAGGATGGCAACAGATGGCTTCACCGAAGTGAGGGCCTTTTGGTGGCAGTGTCCGTGGAGTTTAATCGTTGCGGCCTCTGAGGTAAATTGTTCGGAAACAATTCGTCCGGCTTTCATCTCCTTTTCCAGAAACTCGTCAAAAAGCAGGCAGTTTTTGGCCAGTTCACGGGATGATGGCTTCAATCCCAGGCCAACCAGGTCGGGATACTCATCCCTGAAGCAAAAAATTGCTGAGGGTTCAATGCCTACCAATGGAATCTCAGAAGTAATAATGGAGGAGAAGATCTCTACGTTCTTTTGTGCCAGCTTTTGTGCTTTGTACAGCAGCCCTTTGGATAAAAAGGTTCTGGCACTTTCGTGATGATTAATGAGAAGAATCTCATAATCAAGTGTATGCAAGAGATTAACAAAGCCGATACCTACCTCTACATCATTGTAATTGGTAAATTCATCGACAAAAAGGTAGAGGCTGCCAGTTTTTCTCTCCAACGAACCGTTAAGAAGCGGAAGGTTCTTGTTTAACCAGTTCCGGAAGGTTCTTTTCGCCAGGAGAGGAAGGGAACGACGTGTTGAGAATCCCAGCAATGTTTTAATCATGATCGATGTAATTCTGTTTTGCTGGAAGAAATTATACCCCGAAGGTAATAATGATCCCAGTTTGTTTATTGCTGTGATATTGGCAATCATCCAGGATCTCAGAGGTAATCCCCGCGCATCGTACCAGTGCTGAAGAAATTCTGCCTTAAGCCGCGTCATGTCAACATTGGAAGGGCATTCCGATTTGCATGCTTTGCACGAGAGGCAGAGGTCCATGATGTCATAGATCTCGGGATGGTCAAACGGATTTTTTTTACTGGAGTTTGTCAGGAACTCCCGCAACAGGTTTGCCCTGGCCCGGGTAGTTGAATGCTCTTCCTTAAGGACCATATAGGAGGGGCACATGCCTGCTCCGGTAAGTTTGGTATTCCGGCAATCGCCCGAGCCGTTGCACTGTTCGGCAGCTCTCAGGATCCCGTGACTTTCTGAGAAATCAAAGATGGTCTCAATCTCCTTTTGCGGTAACCCAGGCTGATACCGTAAACTGGTATTCATCTTCGGGCTATCCGTAATCTTCCCTGGATTGAAAATGCTGAGTGGATCCCACTTCTTCTTGATCTCCACGATTAACGAGTAATTCTCCTCGCCGATCATCAGTGGGATAAACTCTCCCCGCAGTCGCCCGTCACCATGTTCACCGCTGAGCGAACCGTTGTATTTTTTTACCAACCGGGCAGTCTCCAGGGCTATCGTATGAAACAACTCTACATCGTCTGCCTCCTTCAGGTTCAGCACTGGCCGAAGATGGAGCTCGCCTGAACCCACATGTGCATGGTAAACGCAGTTCAGTCCGTATTGTTCCATTAACTGGGAAAATTCTTCAATATACCCGGGCAGTACTTCCGGACTAACAGCAGTATCTTCTGTTACAGCAACGGGTTTTCGATCGCCGGGGTAGTTTGAGAGAACACCCAGGCCGGCTTTTCTGAGAGCCCAAACCTGCTTCATCTCAGGTTGAAAGATTACAGGAAAAGCGTATCCGTAACCTGATTCAAGCATCTCCAGTTCCATCTGCGCGGCAAGATCAAGAATCTCTTCCCTCGATTCCCTGGCAAACTCAACAATCAGGATCGCTCCCGGATCCCCTTCAATGAAAAACCGGTTTTTACGCTGAATAATATTTTCTTTTGTACAATCCAGAATCGCCTTATCCATCAGTTCAACCGAGCCGGGGATATACTTCAGGGCAATCAGATTCGCATGAAGAGCTTCCTGGATCGTATGGAGATGCACACAAACCAAGGCTTTCTCTTTAGGCGGGAGAGGGACCAGGTTCAGCTTGATCTCTGTGATAAATGCAAGCGTTCCCTCTGAACCTGCCAGGAGTTTTGCCAGATTGAATGGTGGGAGAGAGTGATGAGGTGATAGCGTGATGGAGTTATGAGGCGATGACTGCTGACTGCCAACTGCTGACTTCTGACTGGCAAACGGTTCGGTCTCAAGCAAAAGATCAATCGCATAGCCAGTATTTCTCCGGTGAATCGAAGGATCTGGATATTCCCTCCGGATGTTCTCCTGATTTCGGGTGTTGGAAAGCAACGTGTAAAGACTATTATAAATATTGCCTTCCAGGCTAGGGAGCTTACATTTCTCCATGAATTCAGATGCCGGCAAATCTCCGAACTCTGCCTCGCTGCCGTCGCTAAGCAATACATTGACCGAAATGAGGTGATCCCGGGTACTGCCATAAATCATGGAATGGGCTCCGCAGCTGTTATTGCCAACCATGCCACCGATCATGCAACGGCTCGATGTAGATGTTTCGGGACCAAAAAAGAGTCCGTGCGGAGCAACGTACAAATTCAGCTCATCCAGGATCACACCAGGCTCCACCCTGATCCAATGCTCTTCTGTGTTTAGTTCCAGGATGCCGGTCATGTAACGGCTGATATCCACCAAAATTCCGTGGCCCACCACCTGGCCGGCAAGGGATGTCCCCGCGGCTCGGGGAATAAGTGATAGGTTGTGCTTCCGCGCAAAGAGAATCAGTTTTCTGATATCCTCTTTATTTCGGGGTCTTGCTACCGCGAGTGGAAGCTCACGGTAAACGGAAGCATCTGTAGCATACAGAATGCGTGTTGCAGGATCTGTATGAAGTTCTCCATTCATCTCCTTCCCGAAGGCATTAAGTTCCTTGACCAGTTCAGAATTCTCCATCAGGGGAGTGTATTGAGTTGTTCTTTGAGGTATGATATATACCGATTTTCCGGGTCGACGATCTCGTATATTCCAATCATGCGGGAAAGTTCCCCCTTACTCTTTCCCGCAAGCGCCTGAATCGAGTATGTGTAGGCCATAATACTCATATAACTCATCAGTCTTTTGTTTAGCAGTGTGTCGGCCGGATTGGAAGGATGTTTCAGTTTCCTGGCTGCATTTTGCCACCAGGCAAGATTCTCTGTTTGCATGCTCTCCGCGTAATGCTGTTGCAGGTCCCTTTCTGTTTCCAGTGCGTTGAGGTCAACCGCTTTAAGCATGGAATTATTTTCTTGAATATCCTTTTGTGATGCCAAAAGAATCGTTTGATCAGGAGAAATCATTCCTTCGTTCATTGCGTTGGACCAGTGCCACCCAACTGCCGCCTCAAAATCTTCAGCAGGCGGCCAGGCGTGAGGGCCGTGGAAGATATGCAGTGTACTTCTCAATTTCTGATTCCCGAGCGCAGTGGCAAGCCCAACCATCTCCAGGTAGTTGAAGTCCTGGTCGCCCACAATTCCATAATAGTCTGTCGGAAATCGAAGAGGGGTCGAAGTGGCAGGCAATCCCGCGCCGCAGCCGATAACTCCTTTGATGCCTCCCCCGTAGAATGCAATCATTGCAGATACCCTGGAACCTCCTGAAAATCCTGTGCAATAGATTCGGTCAGGGTTAATGGAGTAGCGTTCTCCCAGATCTGAAAGCAGAATAGCAAGGACCTGTTGGGTTTCATCGGCTCCCTGCCCATTCTGTGAATTGTTGGAACCAATAAGGATAAAGTGATATTTCTCCGCAACATCTTTATAGTGGTTGACTGGCGTTGCTCCCGACCCGGCTGGGTCAAAAGCCAGAAACAGAGGTAAAGAGTCGCCGGGGATATACGTTGAAGGGAGATAAATAGCATACGAGTGAGCAGGATACTCACTGCATGTGACTTCCTCATAGACCTTGCCGGGAAGAACTCCGGAGTTCTGATGCGATACATGCGAAGGGGAGGAGCCGCATCCGGTTAGAACGATAACTAGGAGGAATATCAAGAGCCCAGGTCTCATAGGGTTATTTCTTATAAAAGTTTGTGGATTCAAATATTTTATCAGCCGACTTTGAGATAAACCCACTGTAAATCTTTCCCCCTTGATCCGGATAGCGCATGGCAAACTCATAATAACACCCCGGTATCTCGAAATAACCCTCTTCAAAGTAAAATCTCACCATCCCTGCCTTGATGCTCGACTGTTCAAGAAGCTGTTCCGGCGTCCCCTGAATTTCTCCTCCGGCATCGTTGAGTAAAAAGCCATTTTTCTTTAAAAAATCGTTGACTTTATAGAGTGTGTCATAGATCTTTAAATGGTTAACACTCACGGTGAAATGGTTTGCCCTGAAGCCGTTGACGTAAAGCCATGCGGCATATTCAGATTCAGCCCGCAGCCTTTTATAGGTTTCAAAGGAAGGAACTCCGGATAGATTTCCTGAATAGAGAATCCGGTCTGATCCCACAATGGCTTCAGGAATTGCTGCTATCCAGTTCTTTACAACCTCCTGGAGATACGGACTGAATTCATTGACGAGTAATTCGCTGATGAAAACCCTTGGTGCTTCCGGATTGGATTTGTGTTCATAATGTTTTGCCAGCAATTTCTTCTCCTGAAATTGATATTCGTCAGCGTATCCATAACCAGCTTCCAGGAAAGGTTTGGCAAGCGCATCAATCCCAATCAGCGGATGCTGAAACGTACGGAATGCGATGTGATCGTTTATCACCCGTTCGCCTTCATCCGTAAAAAGGTTGTAGACCTGCATGGTCATGGGGTTTTGGGTACTGTAAATATCCCATAACCTATTGAATATCAGTCCTTCATTAGTCATTTATAGAGCCCTTTCATGGTTGATAAGTCAGGATAACCGATTCGTTGCATCTCTTAGAAAAATGCAGGGATAAACTCTTCCGGACTCAAATTTGCAAAATATTTTGGCAGGTCAAACGATTGAATAACTTTCGTGACAGATTCAAGACGATGATCAGTTCCAACGAGCGACTTCTCAATCTCTTCCGAATCAAGGATACCGAAGTAGTCTCCAAAAAACTTAACCCGCTGAATTACCCCGTCATGGACATCGAGGTTGATCTCGATCGTGCCACTTCCACTGGTCCGTATTACTTTCCTGTAGTTGTATTTGGGAGAGTATCCGAAATTCCATTCCCAGGTGGCGTATTTGGAATCACGGAGTTTCTGAATCCCCTCCATGTCTTTCACACTAAGTTCATACAATGTGGCATCCGGATTCTGTTCCACAATATACTTCTCAATCCGATCGGCAAACTGCATCAAATCAATCGACTCTTTCAAATGTTCGCGGATATTCGTAACCCTGCTACGGACTGATTTTATGGCTTTATCTGCAAATTTTGAAGGATCAGCATTCAGGGCTGCAGAGAGATCGGGGATCTCCGCCGAGAAAAGCAGCGTTCCATGATGCAGCACCTTATTCTTCCAGATATGCATGGCATTTCCTGAAAATTTTCTGCCATCGATGGTCAGGTCGTTACGTCCTTCAAAAATGGCATTTACTCCCATCTGTTGCAATACATCCAGAATAGGTTGAGTGTATTTCTTGAAATTGATCAGGTTTTCGTCCCGGGATGTTTGAGTAAAGGTAAAATTGAGGTTACCCAGATCATGAAAAACTGCGCCACCTCCCGATAGTCTCCTGACGACCTTAATGTCGTTCCGGCTGACAAATTCCAGGTTGATCTCTGCCAGGGTATTCTGGTGTTTCCCGACAATGATGGACTTGTCGTTGCGCCATAAAGCGAAAGTATCCTCATCGAAGGATTTCAACATATACTCTTCGGCAGCGAGGTTAAAGAAAGGATCAGTAGTATTGCGACGGATGATGAGCATCTGGAGTAATTTTTTTGCAAAATTACTGTTTTTCCACAGTTTGCTTACTTTTGTATCCCCATTGAGCGGCAATGAACCGATTTTACTATTACCTTTTTCTATATTTCCTCCTTCTTTTCAGAAATACTTCGTTCTGGTTCCTCTACAGGGTTTCCGACATGTTATACCTGTTTTTAATCCATGTTTTTAAATACAGAAAACATGTTATCCTGGCAAATCTCCGTGAGTCTTTCCCCGAAAAATCGGAAGAGGAGATCAGGCAGATCTCCCGGGCTTTTTATAAGCACCTTTGCGACATCTCTGTTGAAGGGGTTAAAGCCTTTTCGTTACGGAAAAATGATATCCTCAAACGCTACACATTGCTGAATCCGGAGATCCTTGAACCCTATTTCAAGAAGAAACAGAGTGTTATTGCTGTACTGGGGCACTACAATAATTGGGAATGGGGCAGTCTGGCCGCAGGGATCTTCTTTAAGCACAAACCCATTGCTTTTTACAAACCGCTATCAAACATTTACATCGATAACTATATTCAAAAAACACGAGCCAAAGAGGGGATGATTCTGGAATCGGTCTCACACACAAGCCAAACCTTCCGCCGGATGAAAAAGACACCTTCGATTTTCATCATGGTGGCCGACCAGAGTCCGATGAACCTGAAGCGGGCATTCTGGGTTCCCTTTTTAAATCATGACACAGCAGTTCTTCACGGCACCGAGAAACATGCCATTCAGAATAATTTTCCGGTTTTTTTTGCTGATGTACAGAAGGTGAAGCGGGGTCATTACACAGCAACCATTGAACTCCTGGTTGAGAATTCCGCTAAAACAGAGCCTGGAGAAATTACGCTAAAATTTATGCAACGTCTTGAAAAACAGATCCGTGCAAAACCAGAATTCTGGTTATGGAGCCACCGGCGGTGGAAGCATAGTAAGACGTGAGACGTGAGACGTTGTCCATGTCTAACCAACAGACAGCAGCTCACTATTTTCTATAGCAGCCCCCCGTTGAGATATATCGCCTTTTGGGCATCATAGAATTTATTAATGATGCTGGTTTGGTTGTTCCGGAGGTTCACAATCTCTCCCGAATCGAAGTTAACCCGTAACGTGTCTCCGTGTTGAAGTCCAATTTTACCAAGTATTTCCGGATCATATGTAAGGATTGGCAGAGCCGCATTGATGGCGTTTCTTTCATAGATTGCCCCGTAGGATTCTGCCAGGATACAGGAGATCCCAAGTGAAAGGAAGCAGTCAACGGCTTGCTGCCTTGAGCTACCGGCGCCAAAATTTTTCTGAGTAATTACGATATCACCCTGTTTGGCTTTTTTGGCAAAATCTTCATACCCTTTGAGGTTATCAAAAGCATACTGCCCCATCTCTTTGATGTCGGTAATTGTGAGATACCGGTTATGAAAGATCATGTCGGTATCGATGTCATCCTGCCTGATAATCCAGACCCGACCCTCGACGATTATCGGCTTTGCCGCGTCACTACGTTCCTCGCAATGACAGGTTTCGCTTTTTGCGCCGCCGAGCTCCGCTTCGCTTCGGTTCGCTTCTCGCTTCTCGCTTTTGGCTTCTGGCTTCTGGCTTTTCGTTTTTCGCACTTCAGACCCTTTCTCAGCGAATAGCGAACTGTGAACTGCCGAACTGAAAACAGCAGGTATATCGGGTATGCTGTCGGGGGTTGTTATATAGCCGGCTACAGCGGATGCAGCTACCACATCGGGTGAAGCCAGGTAGACAAACCCTTTCCCCTGCTTCCCTTCGAAATTCCGGTTTCCCGTTGAGATGGTAACTTCACCAGGACCGTTTTGTCCAACCTGTCCTGCCGCACAGCCGGCACAACCGGCGTTGGAGACCATCGCTCCGGCATCTTTGAAAACCCGGATCAGATTCTCTTCAAGTGCCTGGTTCCAGATGGCGTCGGTAGCAGGAACAATTTTCAGTACAACTCCGGGAGCAACTCTCCTGTTCTTCAGGATTCCTGCCGCTATCCTCAGGTCTTCGATACGGCCGTTGGTGCAGCTTCCAATAAAACCGGAGTCAATTTTCTGTCCCTTAACCGATTCAACGGATGTATCATCATGCGGATGACCTGGTTTGGCCACCATCGGGGTGAAGTTACTGATATCAATGTCGAAGTGTTTTGAATAGATTGCGTCATGATCAGCATGAACAGGCTCGAAAAGTTTACCGGTTTTTGCTTTCAGCTCGGCCAGGAGGGCAGGCGTAGTAGGAAACAGGACGATGATTGCACCCATCTCAGTCCCCATCGAAGAGATCGTAATCCGTTCATCAAGCGTAAGTTTTTCCATCTCCTCGCCGTAAATTTCAACAGAATAGCTGAGCAATTTATTCGCTCCGAAGATGGCAAGCAGGTTCAGGATGATATCCTTGGCTGTTACATTTACCGGCCTATTGCCGATGAGGGTAATGCGCACCGATTCTGGAACTTTGAACCATACCTTTCCTTTCGCCCATGATGCCGCAATATCCTGGTCCCCCATCCCTTGTCCGAAGGAGGCAATAGCACCCATAATGTTGGCATGCGAATCCGTTGACACAAAGGTGCTCCCAGGCCATGCCAATCCGCTGTCGATAGCCAGATGGGTTCCTACTCCGGCATTGACATCATAAACCCTGATGCCTTTCTCGCGGGCATACTGACGGCAGAATTGCTGGTTAGCAGCATATTTCTGATCAGATCCGCCGGGATTGCAGTCAAATGTGAAGATAGTTTTGGAAACGTCCTCCACATCCAGACCATGGTCGAGTAGGTTCTTAACCACATTGGCACCACCAAAATCCCTGGCCGCCCGGGTATCTATTAATACGTCAACGATATCGCCGGGTTTCACGGTTTGCTGATTCGAATGTGCAGCAATTATTTTTTCTATGATTGTCATATCAATCTCTCCTTAAACGGTTCAAATGTCATAAAATCAGCATGGTGCACGATATACGCCTCCACTGTTCGTTTCACCATATTTCCTTCACCGGCATGGGTTGCAATGATGTGGCACACAGCTGCAGGGACATCACATTTTTCAGCGAGTGAAACTCCGGAGAAGGGATGCCTTAAATATTTCCCGTATTTTCCCTGGTATGACTTTCCTGTATCATCCAGTTCATACTCAAGGAGTTTTCCTACGTCGGCCAGGATAGCTCCAGCAATCAGAACATCCATATCGACAGGCATGTCGTCACCAAAGAACTCTATCATCTTGATGGCCGACTCCCGGGCAACATGAACAACACATCGCTTGTGGGCCATAAAGGAGACCTTCATGTTGGGGCCCGCGAGTAACGTAAACGGGATCCTGTCGAGATCGGCTGGCGTCAACACGCTATGCTGAAGTGCCAGTTCCCATGTCTTTGCCGTCTTCTCGCGCAGATCCTCATCGCCGATCCACATAAGCTCAGGCCAGAGGGTTAAAACTTCGTTTGTCATAAGAATTAAAGTTTAGTAGTGAGGTTGAATATCCTTTCATGTAAGTTTTGCGATCACAGCGTCGGCCATCTGCTGGGTTGTGGCGGCACCTTTTTCAATCACATCCTGTTTGCCCGGAAGTTGCATCATATCGTAGGTTTTAACTTTTCCCTCCTGAATGACTTCGGCAACGGCCTTTTGAATCTTGCTTGAAATTTCCGTTTCACCGATATGATCCAGCATCATGCAGGCAGAAAGGATCATGGCAATAGGATTTACAATTGAATGGTTCAGTTCGGCATATTTGGGTGCAGATCCATGCGTAGGTTCAAAAACTGCGATTTCGGGACCGATATTGGCGCTGCAGGCAAAACCCAAACCACCAACCAGACCTGCAAACCCGTCGGATACGATATCTCCGAACATGTTTCCGGCAACAATTACGTTGTATGTTTCAGGGTTTTTCGTGAGCCACATCATTTGGGCATCAATGTTTGTATTGTTGACATAGATCCCTGGATATTCAGTTTTTGCTAGGTCTTGTGCAATTTTCAGCATCATCCCCGAGGTTTCACGGATCACATTTGGTTTTTCGCATACAGTAATGGCATCAAATCCCCGTGCTTTGGCATATTCAAAGGCAGCGCGAACGATGCGCGTAGTATATTTTTTCGTAAAGATTCTCGTAGAAACTGCCAGTTCGGGGCGAGGGCACCATGCGAAATTTTGTTTGAATTTCGGATGTGACATCAATGCATCGTATACCTGGTCGGAAGGGTTTGTCCATTCAACGCCGCCATACAACCCTTCGGTATTCTGACGGAAGATCATGGTATCAATCACAGGCTCTTCAATGGTATCCCCAAAACCGCGACGGATGAAGTTTAACGGGTTCCCCGAGAAGGTCTTGCAAGGACGCATACAGATATCCAGATCATATTGTTGACGCATACTTACGATTGGGCTGTAATAAACATATCCTTTGTCTCGAAGTTCAGGTGCGAGTTCTGAAGCGGCTTTGTCTTTGGGTTTGGACGTGATGGCACCAAAAAGGCCTATTTTATGCTCTTCAAGCAGCCTAAGGGTTCGGTTGGGAAGCGGATTTCCTTCAGTGCACCAGAATTCCCAGCCAATATCTCCATGAACATACTCGGCATCAAAACCGGCAGCATCGAGGACGCGGATCGCTTCATCGAGGACAACTTTCCCAATGCCGTCTCCAGGCATTGCAACAATGGTTCTTTTAGACATACAACACAGTTTTATGTGAATGAATTAACAATTTGGGGAAGCAAAGATACAATGTGTAGAATTTACTGCAAAAGGATTTCATCAAAATCGGATTTTGTATCTTTGCCAGGAATGACAACATATCTGAACAATCCGGTTTTTGAGGTGATTTCAAGTGTTTCTGAAGCGCTTGGACAACCTGCATTTGTCATTGGTGGTTTTGTAAGAGATCTCCTTTTAAAGCGGGATCATAAGCAGGACATTGATATTGTGGTGCTTGGAAGTGGAATCGATTTTACCCATGCTGTTGCGGCCCGTCTCGATGGCGACATCCCGGTCAAGTTTTTTAAGAATTTCGGAACAGCAATGATCTCCTATAAAGGATGGAAGGTTGAATTCGTAGGAGCACGGAAGGAATCCTATCGCAGTACTTCCCGGAAGCCGGTTGTCGAAGATGGAACGCTGGAAGATGATCAGAATCGAAGGGATTTCACGATCAACGCCATGGCACTGGATCTGCGTCCTGATACGTTTGGCACCCTGATTGATCCGTTTCATGGGGTTGAAGACCTGGAACGAAAATTGATCCGCACCCCGCTTGACCCGGATATTACCTTCTCTGATGATCCGTTACGGATGATGCGAGCCATCCGGCTCGCCACCCAACTTGATTTTTCCATTGACCCCGTGTGTTACCAGGCAATATCGAAAAATGCATCAAGGTTGGAAATTGTCTCACCGGAGAGGATCACCGATGAACTCAACATGATAGTCTCCGCTCCAAAACCTTCGCGGGGATTTATTTTATTGGAAGAGACAGGGATCCTTCAGCTCATTTTTCCCGAAATGGTGGATCTCAAGGGTTCAGAGATTGTAGATGGGAAAGGCCATAAGGATAACTTCTTTCACACCCTGGCTGTTCTCGACAATGTTGCCAGCGTATCAGATGATCTGTGGCTCAGATGGGCAGCAATCCTTCACGATATCGCAAAGCCTCTGACCAAGAAATTTGTCCCTGGAACGGGATGGACCTTTCATGCACATGATTTCAGAGGAGCGAAGATGCTTCCCCGTATCTTCCGAAAACTCAGGCTGCCAATGAATGAAAAGATGAAGTACGTGGAAAAGATGGTACTCCTCCACCTCAGGCCTATTGCCCTGGCCGAAGATGTTGTGACCGATTCGGCAGTCAGGCGGCTTCTCTTTGATGCGGGTGATGATGTGGATGACCTGATGTGTTTGTGCGAAGCTGATATCACATCCAAAAATCCGCAGAAAGTCAGAAAATATCTTAAAAATTTCATTGTTGTAAGGGAGAAACTGAAGGAAATTGAAGAGAAGGATCGCCTTCGGAACTGGCAGCCTCCCGTGAGTGGGGATCTGATAATGCAAACATTTGGAATCCCACCTTCAAGAGAAGTTGGACTCATTAAGGATGCCATAAGGGAAGCAATCCTGGAGGGAGAAATTCCCAATGAGTTTGAGGCTGCCCGTGATTTTATGATCAGGCAGGGTAAAAATCTCGGTTTAAATCGTGTACCAGAATAATAGTATATTTGAACAATAAATGGAGGGATAAGGAATGTTAATTTATCGCTTTAAAGTCATATCAGAAGAGCATGAGGAGTTCCTCAGGGAGATTTGCATACAGCCAGGACAAAAATTCATTGATTTTTACCATGCAATCCTGGAATCGGCTGAGATGATCCCGGCGGAGCGGGCATCGTTTTACCTGACAGACAAGAAGTACAAGAAGGATAGGGAGATCAGTCTGACCCGTTATGAGAAACAGGTTCGGAAATATGATCCTGAGATGGATGAAATGGTAACGATCACAATCGTTCCAAAGCTGATGAAAGATTCCAAGCTGAAAGATTACATCGAAGACCCTCACCAGAGAATGATCTTTGAATATCATGGCAGGGAATACTTTGCTTTTTTTATTGAATTAATGAAAATCATCCATTCCGACGATGAAGGACTCTATCCGAAATGTGTAAAATGGGTTGGCGAGTTGCCAAAGAAGCCGGCTCCTCTCATTTCTGAGACCCATGAAGAGATCGTGAAGCCCATTGTTCCTGATCTTTTGAAAAGCCTGATCCCCGATTTGGAGGTGCTGACAAAACTTGACGGAATTGTTGAAGATGATCTGGAGTTGGCTACCATTGAGGATAATCTGGCTGATATTATTTTCGGTAACGATGAAAAAGAGGTTTTGCCTGTTGCAGCTGCCCCTAAAGTGCGGAAAAAGGCTCCTGATATTCACAATGATCCGGACGATCTGTTTACGGATGAAGAAGATGCTGTGGATGAAGATGATAAAGAGGACTTCAGTGATGGAATGGATCACCTGGAAGATTACGACAATATAGAAAACATAGAGATAAAGTACTCCAAGTTTAGCGACGAAGCTGACGATGACTGATGCATCGCCTTCATTGATCGTAATTACCGGTCCAACAGCTGTTGGGAAAACACATCTGGCCATTCAGTTGGCAAAAAATTATTCGACAGAAATCATCTCCTGCGATTCACGTCAGTTTTACAAAGAGCTGAACATTGGTGTAGCGAAACCCTCCCTGCATGAGCTGGAGGCTATCCCTCACCATATGATCGGGTTTCTCTCCATCACTGAGTCATACAATGCTTTCAGGTTTGAAACTGATGTTATCAGGTTGTGCAATCAGCTGTTTCTATCGAATAACACAGCCATTATGGTTGGTGGATCTGGCCTTTATATGCATGCCGTTACTCACGGTATTGATGATCTGCCTGACCCTGATCCTGGATTACGGCAACAATTGAAAAACAAATTGCAAACCGGTGGTGTTGATGCACTGCGAATTGAGCTGAGAAGCCTTGATCCAGCGTATTTCAATGTGGTTGATCGGGATAATCCTAAACGGTTGTTGCGGGCACTGGAGGTATGTCTTACAACCGGTCTTCCCTATTCATCGTTACGGATAGGTGTGCCGGTTGAACGGTCATTCAGGACAATAAAAATCGGACTTTCTCTGGATCGGGAGATTCTTTATGAAAAAATCAATCGTCGGGTCGATCTGATGATGGAGAGCGGACTGTTGGAAGAAGCAACATCGCTTTATCCATTCAAGGGTCTGAATGCCCTAAATACCGTGGGATACAAGGAGCTTTTCAAATATATAGAAGGAAATAGCTCCCTCAATGTGGCAATTGAGAAGATTAAAACCAACACCCGGAGGTATGCAAAACGGCAATTAACCTGGCTGAAGAAAGATCCGGAAATCCGTTGGTTTGATCCAACTGAGGTGCAGGCGATTCAGGAATATATTGAGAGTGATGAGGTGATGGGGTGATGAAGTCATGAAGTGTATCGTATCCAGTATCCAGCATCAAACTGCATGGTACTCTACAAGCCCCTCCATTGGCTCCTGCAGGATCTTTGACACAATTATCCCTTTCGATTGTGCCGCTTTGTGAAGAATTTCTCTGTATTGAGATGCGATTGAGCCGATAAACCCTACGGAGTATGCGGTATAACGATCATACTTGATGATATGGGCTTCGATGAATTCAATAAATGATGAGTATATCAGATCATGCACATATGGGTTCTCCAGGTGATCTTTCAGAAAGAGACTGAAAGAAGCAAGGAATCTGTTTGGAAAGGGTTTGTTATACAAAGCGTTCAGAATATCTTCCAGCGAAAAATTGTACCTGTCATCAAATGCGGCTTTCAATGGTTCCGGTAACTCTTCTTTCAGGTATCTGCCGATTAATTTTTTTCCGAGATTGGACCCAGCCCCCTCATCGCCAAAAAGGTACCCAAGGGAAGGGATTCCGGCAAAGACATCATTCCCATCATAGAAACACGAATTGCAACCGGTCCCAAGAATACAGGCAATTCCCCTGTCCCTACCGAACAGGGCTCGTGCAGCTCCAAGGATATCATGAAAAACCTGGATTTGCGCCTCCCGGAAGTAGCGTTGCAGTTGGGTTCGGATCAGTTCGTTGTTTTTCGGTGTTGAGCAACCGGCTCCATAAAAACAGAGGTGCGTAACTTCGTCTCCTGTAAGGTGCAAAATCAGCTCATCCTGAATGATTTCCCGCATCATTTCCGGAGATGTGAAGTAAGGGTTCATTCCCTGGGTTTGAATGGTTTTCTTTTGATTGCCATCTTGTAAGAGCGCCCAAAAGGTTTTCGTTGATCCTGAATCAGCAATAAGTATCATCTAGAACATTTTTGGTAGAAAAATCACCAATCCAATAGCAGCAGCAGTAATGGCTGCGACCAGAACCGCTCCGGCTGCAAGGTCTTTAATCCTCCCTGCAAGAGGATTCTTTTCAGGAGAAACCTTATCAACGAGTTTCTCGATCGCTGTGTTAAAAAGTTCTGCACTGAATACAAATCCAATTGCAAGGATGATGAACATCCATTCGATGATGGAGAGTTGAAACCAGATGGCCGCAAGGATAACGGTTATTGCGGAAACCAGGTGGATCCATGCATTAGGCTGTCCCTTAAACAGTTGAAACAGCCCCTGGAAGGCATATTTAAAACTTAGAAGCCGTTTTTTCATTCTACCACTAATTCACGGTTCAAATCTCATTGATACGCCAACGCCAAGGCGCAGATGCTCGCATTACGTCTTATATCTCACGTCTCACGTCTCACGTCTCAATGGGTGGCTTCACATTCAGTACAAGCCAATACTCCCCAATCTCCTTTACGGTATGCAGGAATCCTTGAAAAGAGACTGGTTTTACAAGATAACTGTTTGCACCAAGGTCGTAAGAAATGGCTCGATCGCCCTCCTCTTTTGATGACGTAAGGATTATGACTGGAATCCGTTTTAGTTTATCTGCCTGCTTGAGCTTTTTGAGTACCTCGAAACCATCAATGCCAGGCATCTTCAAATCGAGAAGGATAAGATCGGGCAGTGGATGTGTTTTGCGGTCAGAAAACTCACCATTTCCCAACATGTAATCGAGCGCCTCTTCTCCGGTGGTCGTAACACGGATATTATTAGCCAACCTCGCTTCCCTGAAAGCATCCAGGGTAAGCTCAATATCCATCCGTTGATCTTCAACCAATAAAATTGTCGCAGGTTTTGTCATGGTTTATTTGATTTTAAAAGTTTGACGCAAAATGTGGAGCCCGACCCCAATTCAGATTCGGCGATCCAAACTTCGCCTTCGTGTATCTCTATTGCTTTTTTTACTATCGCTAATCCGATCCCTGTTCCCTGATACTGATCTTCCCTGTGAAGACGTTGAAATATCTGAAAAACTTTATCGTAAAATTTCTCTGCAATCCCAATGCCATTATCTTTAACTGAAACAACAACGTTCTGATCCTCCTCCACCAATGAGATTTCGATTACAGGCTTCTGTCCATCAGGCTGATATGTTAACCCATTTAGAATCAGGTTCGAGAATATCTGATTTAGTATCAACGAGTTTCCATGAACAAACAAGTTCTCTGAGGGAAGGGCTATCGCAGCATCTGAAGTTTCAATTACTGTCTTTAAATCCGCAATACACGATTCAATAAGGGATTTGATATTGACGGATGTGAACTCAGGCTTTGTTTGTCCAAGCCTTGAGTACCGAAGAAGGTCCTCAATGAGCCGATCCATGTTTTTCCCAGCCTGGATGATGTTCTGAAGGTAATGTTTTCCTGTTTCATCCAGCTTAGAGAGATACCTGGATTCAAGAATGCTTGCAAAGCCGCTGATTGACCGTAGAGGCGTTTTCAGGTCATGCGAGACCGAATAGGCAAAGGATTCCAACTCGCTGTTTGCGTTTTCAAGCAACATTGTCCGCTGGGCCACCCGTTTTTCCAGCTCAATATTCATCGTTTCTAAGTAATACCTCGCTTCCACCTGCTCGGTTATATTTTGGAAAACAGTAGTGAACCCATTTTCTTTCTGGGAAAAAGCAGATATCCTGAAATGTTTCTCCATGGGAGCAAAGTAGACATCAAAAACAGTAGGTTTACCCGTTAGGGCAACTTCGGTATAGGTGTCAAAGTAAGGAGGCGGAACAACCTGGTACAACTCGGTGGCAAGGGCCCCAACAACCTGGTTGGCAGGGAGAGAGGTGATCGTTTCAAACATTGGATTCACATCCAGAATCCGGTAATCTATCGGAATTTTCTCCGGATTAAATACAAGCTCATGAATTGCAACACCATCATTCATCGATTTAAAAACCTGCTGAAACTTTTCTTCGGTGGCGATTAACTCTTCACGGATCTTTTTCCTCTCCTCATCTATAAAGAAAAATCCCAACGCATATCCGATATCATTTACAAGATGCTCCAACAAAAGGATCTCCTCATGGTCAAACCACTCAACAGAAGAGGAGTAGATGTTAAGTACCCCAATCGCTTCTTCATGTGAAATAATTGGAAATGCAGCCAAAGACAAGTAGCCTCTTTCCAGTGCTTCACTCCTCCATAGCCTCATCATGGGATCTGTGTCAATATCCTGGCAAACAATTAGTTTACGGCCTTTAAAAGCATTCCCTGTTGGGCCACATCCGGAAGGATTATCATCGAAAGTGATCGGAATTTGGTCATAAAACCCATCCAGATGACCCGCACTTGCAACCAGTTTCATCTTTGCAGACGGAAACTCCCCGACGGAGACCATCCGGTAACCTCCTTTTTCAACCAGGATATCGCACAAATCCCGGAGCATTCCCTCCCTGTCCGTTGCCCTTACGATCATTTGGTTTATGCTGATAAGAGTGGAGTACAACCTGTTCAGTTTCCGGATTTGCAATTCATAACTTTTCCTGTGAGAGACATCTTCAGCCGACCTCAGTCCCAGTTCATCATTGACATGTTTGATGAAAAAGGAATTCATGTGATTTCTGAGAATTAAATAGGAAATAAACCCAATAAAAATTAACAGAAAGATGATGATGACGGAGATGATAATCGCTTCCTGTTTCATAGGTTGAAACAGTTCATCCTGGTCTGTTTTTGCGACCATAAACCAATCCGTACTCGGAATCTTCTTCAGGTAAGCGATAATGGCTTGGCCGCGGTAATCTTCCGCCTCAACAAAGCCAAGGATTCCCTCAACAGCCATAACAGCTGCAACTTTTTTCTGTGAAAGTGGTATTTTTAAAAGGAATGTTGAGCCTTCCTGATACCTGGGTTTATTAAGAAATGTAATCTGATCCCCGTCCGATGAGAATAACAGTGTTTCGGAAGACTCACTGGGGGTTGGCCAAAATTCAATCAACGGATAGAGATATTTGTTAGGATCGACTTGAAGCAAGGCAAAACCTCCAAAGGTTCCTTCGACAGTTACCGGGGAGAGAATATCCAGTAAAGGGATCGTATCCTGGTTTAGGTTGAACCCACCAAAATAGATTTCTGTTGAACTCTTGCTGATATCCAGATAGCGTTTAATCAGCTCATCAGACAAGGTATTTTTGCGGTTGGTTGTAGAAATTAACTCTCCCTCATTAGAGAAGACAAAGATATCTTCATAGTTAAAATCCTCCTTTGCTGATTGAATGAACCGGGAAAATACAGGAATAAATTCGGTGGAAGAATGAAAAAAGATTTTATAAAAATTCTTTCTTATAAACGGATTGTTCATAATCGTTTTTGCATCAGAGAGCCTTTCTGTCTTCCAATTCAAAATATTTGCCTCCTTCAGATCAGCGATCGCTTTCAGGTCGTTGAACTTCTCCTCCATTCGAGCCTCTTTCCGGTAATTGTAATAAAAATATCCACCCAAGGCAATGAGGGCAGAAATCCCGATATATATAATCAGAACCAGGTACTTTGGATCACGGAAAGCGGAGTTAGGGGTCATCTCATGTGCTTTGATAACATGCCCATAAGTTCAGTGATGTCAATAGGTTTCGAAATATAGTCGTCACATCCTGAATCAAGGCTCATCTCTTTTTCGCCTTTCAGGGCATAGGCAGTCTGTGCAATAATTGGAAGGGATTTATTCTCCTTCTTGATGATCTCAGTCGCCTCATAGCCGTCCATACCTGGCATGCGGATATCCATTAAAACCAGGTCAACCTTTTCAGTTTGAGCGATATTCACGGCTTCTTTCCCGTTTTGAGCCCAGATAAGTTTTACCCCTGTGCGTTTTAAAACATGTTCGAGAAATGAATAATTGGATTCTTCATCCTCGGCAATCAGTATGACTTTATCTTTCCAGTCCATTACGTTTGTTCTCGGCTTGTTATCGACTGGTTCTTCTTTTTGGGCGCTGATTGTCCACATCGGCAGGGTGATGGTAAACCTGGTGCCTTTTCCAACTTCCGATTGTAAGGAAAGTTCTCCTCCCATTAGGTGTGTCAGATTCTTACAAATTGTCAAGCCCAATCCTGTCCCTCCATATGTTCGGGTATGGGAGTCATCTACTTGCCTGAACCGTTCAAAAATTACCTTATGCATCTCTGCGGGTATCCCAATCCCAGAGTCCTGGATGAAAAACTGGATGGATTTTCCAATGCCAAAATCTTCCTTGATAGTGTATCCAAACTCAATAACCCCTTTTTCGGTAAATTTCAAGGCATTCTCAACTAGGTTGGTGATAACCTGCCGCAATCGCTGAGGATCTGTAAGGATCGTAAATTCAGGATCAGAAACCTCAAACGAAGTGACGAATTCAACATGATGTTTTTCCTGTTTTTGCTTGATTTGTTTGAATATCGTAGAGATATCTTCCAGGAGACGGTTTACTTTACAATCCTTGATGTTAATCTTCAACTGACCGGATTCTATTTTAGCAACATCAATAATGTCACTAATGATTCTCATCAGGTCATTCCCACGTTCCTTAATGATATCGATATATTCCGTTTTCTCTTCTTCGGTGGCTCCCGGATCAGACAACAATCCTGAGAATCCCAGGATAGCATTCATCGGTGTTCGTATTTCGTGTGACATATTGGAAAGAAAAGCCGATTTCAGCCGGTCCGACTCTTCTGCTTTCTCTTTGGCGATGATCAGACTCTTCTCAATGCGCTTGCGGTCTGTGATGTCCCTGTAAATTCCATAGGCTCCAACAATAGTGCTTTCAATAAAGATCGGAGTCACAAGAATTGAGACATCGATCAGCATGCCATTTTTATGTTGTCGGACCGACTCCATCTCAACCCTTTCATTGGTGAGCGCGCGGTTGGTATTATGCACTCCTTCATCGCTGAGGTATCTGGGAACGATCATCTCATCAATATTCTTTCCCAGAATTCCGGACTCATCATATCCAAAAAGCCTGGTAAATTCCTTATTGATAGATTTGACAACCCCATTGTTATCAATCATCAGGATCGCCTCTGAAGAACTTTGAAACAACTGATACATGTAGGCCTGCTCTTTTCGCAGTTGATCTTCGGTATTCTTTCGCATGATCAGGCCAGCAACCTGATCGGCAACAAATGTCATCAGGGAAAGATCATTTTCATTAAAACACATTGGATCGGTATAGCTTTGAACTACGATTGCTCCGATCACATCGTGGTCAACAATGAGGGGAACTCCCAGCCAAACCTTGGAAGGCGTGCCAACCAAATCGATAATTCCATCTTCTACAAGCTTTGAAATATCTTTTTCGTCAGCGAGCAGAGGCATTTTTGTACGGATCACATGGCCTGTCATCGTTTTACCGGCAGGGAAAGAAGCAAATTTATCTTTAAAGTCTACATGGTAGGGGAGGGTTATGGAGTCGGTCTCTTTGTTATACAAGGCTACAAAGAAATTGGTCGTGTCAATTATCTTGCTGAGTTGAAGGTGTGAGATAGAGAGCAGTTCGTCGAGGGATTCAGTTTTGTAACTGGACTTGGATATTTCAAAAATGACCTCCCTCACCAGTTGGTCGCGTTGCTCGTACGTCTTGTCGGAAATGAATCCTTCAAGATTGATGGAATTATTTTTCTTGTTTCGTACTCCAACTCCCTGTTCTTTAACCCATTTGATTTTCTTGTCAGCTGCAATTATCCGATAACTCAGTGAGAATGGACGTTCGCTATTGATACTCTCCTGTATTTCAGTCCATACTCTTTCCCTGTCATCCTCATGAATAAGATCATTGTAGGAGAGTTTTTTGTTGCCGATCAATTCATCGGGATGATAACCGGTGATTTCGAAGCAACCATCACTAATATATTCCATCGTCCAGTTGCGGTCATTACGACATTTATAGACCATTCCGTTCAGGTTGCTGATCAGGGTTCGCAACATGCGCCTGACTTCAGTTAACTCCTCCTGGATATTCGTCAAGTCATTCTCTTTCATACTCAGGGATTAAGTAAATGATTGATTTGGGAAATAAGATCTTGCTCGTCAAAAGGTTTTGAGAGATATTCGTCGAACCCTGATTCAAGGCATTTTTCACGTTCACCAGTCATGCCAAAGGCTGTAACAGCCATAATTGGGATATCAGGATATCTCTTGGAAAACAATTCAATTACGGTATATCCGCTGATCAAAGGCATCTGGATATCAAGCAAAATCAGGTCTATCCCTTCTCCGCCATGCTGATTCATGAATTGAATGGCCTCTTCGCCATTGTATACAAACAGAAGTTTTGCATTGGTTTTTTTGAGCATCATCTTGATGAGGAAGCAGAAATCCTTGTCATCGTCAATAAGCAGAATTGTTTTGTCTGACAGGTCAATCATGGAGATATCGTGAATTTAATTAGTAAAATTAGAATAAATAAACAGGAAATCAAATTTAAGGTTTTTCTGAACTTATTAAGGTAACCAGGGAACCACGTTTATTCTCGGGGATCTTTCACATTAGGCACACCAGTATACAATAGGTATACAGTATCTTATGTGTCAATGGTGGTTCATTTTTAAATTTCTTACAGATAGCGTCTTACTTTCTTCGTGTAGTCCATCCACTCTTTCCCGAACCTTCCGGCAAGGAATTTTTCCTCACCAAGGATAATTTTATTATGCATCATCATGCCATATAGTGCCAGTGCGATGTTGACCGGATTTGGGAAGAAGAGACAGGATGCGATACCGATCAGGAAGACCCCAAGATAGATCGGATTTCTGCTGAGGCTATAAATTCCTGTTGTGCGCAGGTTGGTCTCCTTTTCAGGCAATCCTACCCGAAGGGCATCACCCAGGTTATAGAATGCAATCAGCATCATTAGCGTTCCGATGAGGTTTATCAGGGCGGCAAACCATGCCATACTTTCCGATACCTGATTCCATTTCCACTCAGGCAGGATCGCTTTTATCATCAACAACGTCCAGGAGAGGAACAGGCAGATCTTTCCTGAAAGAAAATAGCGGTTTTCGATGGTGGGTTTCCCCCAGAAGCGGATGCCTTTACCACGATAACGTGCCCCATTGATCATCATCGCAATGCCAAGCAGGGTGAAAGTTGAAATAATGACAAGATTAGGAAGTGGCATTATAAAATTTTGCTGCAAAGGTAGAATATCGCAACGGATTTTATGTATTTTTGCAATCAACGCGGAAGTAGCTCAGTTGGTAGAGCATCAGCTTCCCAAGCTGAGGGTCGTGGGTTCGAATCCCATTTTCCGCTCTTTATTAATCCATCAAACACCTGACGTTGAATGCATTCGCCCGGAAGCTTGGGTAATACGACACGGAATAGTTGTATGCATTCATCCCATGTGCCCATGCTTTCCATTGTCCGTGAGAGGTTGATGACCAGAAGAGGGTGGCGAAGTCTGGAAAGAACCAGGCTGTGTTAAAAATTCCTGCACCGGAGAGCAACGCGTTAAAGCCCGAATAGCCGGAATAGAGGAGGGGACTTCCCGCAAACCCGTTCCCCAGATAAACTGCAAACAACTGATTCCAGTCGGTTTCGGAAGGCACATGCCAGCCGGGAGGACAAAGCCCTTGCATCTCTTCCACGTCAGAGTAATTCATAAGCTCATCCCACTGATAAAAGGAGGGGGTGGAGCCAAGGGACGAAGAAAGAATGTATTTTTCAGGTATACAATTGTCCCTTTGGGGATTCGTATAACTGATTTCATTGCCATAATTGAGGTTTGCGGCCATCCAGCACTGGGAACCAATCTGAACAGTGGGATAGACCTGATTGTCACGGATGTCTGTGAGCCATAAGCCACAAGCTATGACGGAGGTGGGTGAAACCTGGATCGTGCGGGTCTTTATCGCGGAGCACGAAGAAAAATTTAAATACGTATACGTAATCTGATGGATTCCTGGTCCGGCGATTGCAGGATAAAATGTCGAAGCGGTTACACCTGTCCCACTATATATTCCCCCCAGTGGAATGCCGCCTTTCAAACTGAGTGGCCTGGCATCTGTGGTTGTGATAGTATCAAAACAGGGAGAAAAAGTGACATCGGGAAGTGGTTTCACAACCATTGAAACCGGATTGCTTGTGGCTGTATTTCCGGACGTACAGCTTTCAGACGATGTAAGTGTGCATGTTACAACGTCGTTGTTCATTGGCAGATAGGTGTATACGGGGTTATTTGTTCCAACATCCGTTCCATTGACTTGCCATTGGTAAGCAGGTGCTGACCCGCCGTTTACTGCGGTTCCCGTATATGTCGCAGAAACACCATCACAGATGTCGTTTGCAGAAGCTGAAATGGCAATGGAGACCGGCACGGGAGGGATAACGGTCAGTTCAACAACATTCGATTCGGCGTTACCACTCCAGTCGGGCATACAATCCACACGGGCCAATCGTTTATACCAGGATGTTTGGGTGATTGGTCCGGGATCAAAAGAGGTCAGATTGCTTGAAGGGATGTCAGAGAAGCCGGCGGAACTGCCGGTTGTCGATACCTGCCATTTGTATTCCAGAGTTCCGGAGTAGCCAGCAGGCAACTCTGTACTCGTCAATGCAGCTGGCGCATAACTACCGCATCCCGACTGGTTATCTCCGACGCTGCCTCCTGTCGAAGGGTTGACACAAGGAGGTAAATAACTCCAGAAAACAGTGGCAGTATCTGACAGGAATCCGAAAATCTCAGCATAGATGTGATCGATTCCGGGGATGACTCCAGTTTGGGTGTAACAATATTGCGCATCCCCGAAGCTATTGGTATAGGCATTGCCAGTAATGGTAGCGATTCCGCTGACGTTGAATGTAACCAACACGCCTTCCACCGGATCACCAAGAGTGTTCAGAACATGCGCTGTTACGCAGATACTGGTCACGTTAAGTTCACCATAGAGTGTGTCGGGTGAAATTGATACAGAGTCGACCGTGCCAACCGGTGAAAGGGACCCGCCACCTGCATAGCCATACGAATCGACAAATGCCCAGCCATACGAGAACACGCCAAATGGGAACGTGCTTTCAAAGGTATGTGAGCCTTCCGTAACGGACCGCTGTGCCCCATAGAAGTTCGTGGTGCCGATTTGTGTAAATGCACCTGTGGGAATCAATATTCCATCCTGCAGGATGGTTCCCAGCGCGTAATCTGGTGCCACGATGTTTATCCAGTGCTCTGTAAATCCGGCGACAGTACTCACGGTATAGTTGGTAAGAAATTGTTCCCGTGGGGGAATTTGCATCATGAACGGATCTCCGATTATGTTCCCGCTGCAGAAGCTTCCTTTGGCAAATTGTGCCAGCAGGGTTGCCTTGCTTGTAACAAGAGAATTGTACCCCGTTAGATTGGTCTCGAAGACTTCTCCCGTATTTATCGTCGCAACCAGTGTCCCGTTAATCTCAATCCCGGTGGCGTCTTCTGCAGCAAGGACCCTGAAAACATCCCCACTCTCGTCCCTGCCTGCCAGTGGGACAGTGACAAAGTTTTTCCCCCAGGAGTAATAAGGGAACATCTGTTCAACGAGATGATCGGCTGCATTACAACCCAGCGGAACCTGTGCAATATCGGACGATCCGAACACTGCAACCGGGAAGTTGGATTGAATCCACGACCCACTCAGGTCTTCTCCTAGTGTGGTTGTCTCAACATGGTAGGTCTCGCCCATATTCAGGCTTACATTGGTTGTTCCGCCTGTCTGATGGTTGAAGGCAGAGAGCAAGGTTCCGTTCTGAGTGGCAACAATGCTGAAGCATGAACCCTGGCCATTGACGGTCACCGGATAGCTCAATGTCCGGTAATCTGTTCCCAGGGCTTCGACCGGCAGGGCCAGGAAGGCATCCGTGGAGGCCGTTATCCGGCTCAGACCATAAAGAGAAATGGGCTCATTGGCTACAATATGAATGCCTTTGTTTTCAATGCCGGGCTGGAGTGCAATGCCGCTAGGAATCGTCACCTCGGTCACGATACCGGGAACCACAGTGAAATTCTGATCCACTCCGGGAAACGCTGAGGTGATTGTCCCGCTTGTGGAATAGTTTGAAGAGATGAAAAGGAAATGGCTTACCGAAGAGGTGTAGTTGGGAGGAAATGCAATCCAGAATTCTGTGCCGACATTGGTGATGGATTGGCCGATACAAACCAATACTGAAAAGAGACAGCCCAGAAAAAGGAGAAAGTTCTTATTCACTTCCTGATGGTAAAAGTATCTCCAAAGATACGATTTATTCAGGCTTTCATCGGCTGAGTTTTCCCATCATCGACAGGAAAAGGTCTCTGTTGTTCCTTGATATCGGGATTTGGGACCCATCGGCCATGATAACAGAGTTGCCTTCGTGCCGGATGTATTTCTTAACATGTTCAAGGTTAATCAAGTGAGAGTTGTGAGGCCGGAAGAAATTCCGGTTGTTCAATAGCTCCTGGAACTCTTTCAGGTTTTTAGAAACCAATATCTTTCGTTTGTCCATAAGAAAAAACCAGCAATAACTCCGGTCGGCTTCAATGCGGATGATCTCTTCAGTATTCAGGAATTCCATTCCATCCGAAGTAGGGATCGCCAGCCTGGTTGGAGGGCTCTTCCGAAGGTTTTCAAGAAGCGTTTTATACCTGGCGTTCCGGTCAATATTCTCGTTTCGCTTCTCAAATACTTTATCTACTGACTGGATGAATTCGGTAATATTGATCGGCTTCAGGATATAATCCACTGCACTGAACTTGATCGCCTGGATGGCATAATGGTTGAATGCCGTGATGAAGATGACATCGAATTTCTTCTCCGGAAACTGCATTAACAGGTCAAACCCGCTTCCATGAGGCATCTCTACATCCAGGAAAAGAAGTTCAGGATTCTTCTCCCTGATGGCTTCTGCACCTTCCAATGCATTTCCGGCTGTTCCCACTATGAGAAGTTTCGGGCAATATTCTTCAATGATGGACCGGATAAAATTCACGGCATCCGGCTCATCATCAACGATCAGTGTAGTCAGCGTTTCGTTCATACCATGATAGGAATATGAATTTCCACCCGGGTTCCGATAGCGTCCCCATGTTCATCTTTCAGGTCATCGTATATCACTTTCAGCGAAGTTCCGTAAAGTGAATTCACCAGATCAAGTCTTGATTCTGTTATCCTCGTTCCCAATGAGTTGTGATTAGTTTCCCTGTGTTTTTTGATCTCCATGGCAGCTTCCCGGCCGATTCCGTTATCTTCAATGACACATCGAATATAGTCAAATTCCATAGAGAATGCGATATTGACATACCCCGATCCATCCTTTGTAACCAGTCCGTGGCAGATAGCGTTCTCCACATAGGGCTGGATCAGCATAGTTGGGATTTTGTACTGAAGGGTGTCAATCTCATCAGCGACATCAATGCGGTAACTGAATTTCTCCTTGAAACGGAGCTTCTCAAGTTCCAGATACAGTGTCAGGGCTTCCAGTTCGTCCTTGATCGGGATAGAGGTGTGCTGTGAGTTTTCAAGGATCTTCCTGATCAGGCTTGAGAATTTGGTCAGGTAGTTATTAGTCGCCACCTTATCATGCTGGTACATGTAGTACTGAATCGAGTTCAGCGTGTTGAAGATGAAGTGTGGGTTCATCTGCTGCCTCAGGTTTGCCTGGGTCATTTCTGCGATCCGTTGGTTCATCTCGCTGATGCGTTTTTTTGCGGAAAGTCTGAATTGCCTGATAACCAGAAGACCTACAATGACAAACAGGATGATAAAGGCAGCAAACCCGTAAGTCAGGTATCGTTGCTGAGAGAGTTTGATTGTAAGGACTTCGAGCTCTTTCTGCTGCTGGTCCACATCAAATTTCATCCGTGCTTCGGTCATCCCTTTCTTAAACTTGAGGCTGTTGAGAGAATCATTGTAGAGGTTGTATTGCTGATAATGGTAATAGGCATTTTTAAAATCTCCCAGCGAAAGGTACATGTCGCTCACATCCTTATGGATCCAGCGGAGGTTTTCCATATTTCGGGTGGAGAGGGCGAAATCGATACTTTTCTGGTAGTATTTTTCAGCCTTCTGGTACTCCTTTTTATCTCTGTATATTGTTCCGATATTTCCCAAAGAATTGGTAACCAGTCCGATTAATTTTGCCATGGTGGCAAGTTTTATCAGATTGTTGTAGCAGGCAAGGGCGCTGTCTTTTTCATCCATCAGGTAATAGTCCCAGGCCAGGTGATTCATGGTCCAGCAAATCCGGCTGGTGTCTTTCTGCTGTTCTGCAATTCTGATACAGTCACTAAAGTATTTTCTTGCCAGTTTGAAGTTGCTGTCGACCGACATAGAGATAATTCCCAGCCTGAAGAGGGCTTCTGTTAGCCAGAAAGTATCTTTTGCCACGACAGCTTCGGCAAACAGGGAGTTATAGAACTTCTTGCTTTCATCGATTTTCCCTACAGACCGGTAAATCTCAGCCAGCCGGTTAAGGGACTCCAGGTAGATATCCTCCATCCCATTATCCCTGGCCATTTTCATGTTCTTCTTATACATATCGATCGCCTTGCTGAATTCACCACCCTGTGTGAGAACACGGGCAAAGAAGTTTCTGGCAGTAATGATCTCCTTAATTTTACCGGACACTTCTATTTCCGGCAATGCTTTCTCCATGGAGACAGAAGCTTTATAAATATTCCCTTCCCTGAATGCTACCTCCGCATTTAGCCAGATTAGCTGGTATGGTATCTTGAGGTTGTTTTCCTTAGCAAAGTTGAAGGCAATTTCGACAAGGTCCTTTACCGTGTCGAACTTCGTTTTGTATTCAAACATCTGCCATCCCTTATTGATGATAGCATGCAGTTGCCCGGCCTTGTCATCCTTAACCGGTAAAGGATTGTGGATAGGCTTCTGGTCTCCGTCAGTTAACGGTGGAAGCTGGAATGGCAACACGTAAAAGAGGAGGCCGATTACGAGGATACTTGTTTTAAACATGACGGTTTGGTTTTCCCTTGATCAAATCCAATGTGAAGGTACAAAAATAGGGATCAGGAAAAATCGTTACCATTATTTTTCACCGGATGACATTGTTGGTTCACTGATGCCCGGTTTGGGCCAACGGATGAAAAATGACAGAAAGAGACCACTCACGGGGTTTTATGCAGACTGATACTCAGGATGGCAGGCTCGGCTCTCGAACTATCGGGGACGAAACGTATCTTTTGTGCATTGACAACCGGAAATTTCAAAAGCCGTTTGCAGCCAACCTTGGCGGCCTTCTTAATAACTTCATCCAACGGTTCATCAGGCAGAATTGTCGCGTAATTGTTCCCGATCGAATTTAAGGGAAGTTAAAGGATTTATTCAAGTCTCATGCAAGAGTGAAACTGAACGTCGTCCCCTTTCCCGGCTCGCTCTCAACGCTGATCGTACCTCCGTGCTTCACAATGATCCGTTTCACCGTAGCCAGCCCGATCCCGGTCCCCTTGAACTCCTCATCGCTGTGCAGCCGCTGAAACGGGGTAAAAAGCTTCCCCGCCTGGCTCATCTCAAACCCCACCCCGTTATCCCTCACTGATATTACCATCTTACCATTTTGAATCTTACCATCTTGCATCTGGCTCCGCCGAGCTCCGCTTCGCTCCGGTTCACCATCTTGCATCTCACTATCTTGCATCTCACATTTGACAATCACCTCCGGCCGCTCCACCTTGCTGCTGTACTTGAAGGCGTTGTCGATCAGGTTCTGCAATGCGATCTGCATCAAATGGGCGTCCGCCTCTACGATGATTCCTTCCTGGATCATGCAGGTCATCTCTTGCCCGGGGTAATTCTGCCTCACATCCTTACAGATGTTTTTAGCCATCTCACTGATATCGCATGGCGCTTTGCTGACCGATTGCCGGGTGATCCTGGAGAGTTTCAGCATATCATCGATCAGGGTGTTCATAAGCGCCGTTGAACCCGCGATGCGGGATAAGAGATCCCGGCCGGCATCGTCCAGCAGATTCTCGTAATCCTCGCTCAGCATTTCACACAACCCTTCGATTCGCCGTACCGGGGCTCTCAAATCATGAGAAACGGAGTAGGAGAATGCCTCCAGCTCCTGGTTGGCATCAGCCAGTTTCAGGTTTGAGGTTTCAAGTTCCAGGTTTGCATCCGCCAGTTTCAGGTTTGAGGTTTCAAGTTTCAGGTTTGTGGATTCCAACTCAGTGAGGACTTCGGTAATTCGTTCTTTCTGGCGGCTTACCAGATGATAAGCTTTGTTTAGTTTTCTGCGGCTGCGGATAACGAACAAGACAACCAGGATGAGAATTGCGAGAGAAGAGAAAGCTACAATCGTCAGGGTAAGTTGCTGCCGGTTTCTAAGTTTCAGCAACTCAACTTCCTTCTCCTTGAGTTGCTGCTCATATTTCCAGGTCAGGATCGATGCTTTGTTTATCTCTGCTGAACCATAAACAACTTGATTGTATGTATAAGCTGAATCAAGGAAGCGAAAAGCCAGGTCAAACTTTCCTTGCTGTTTGTATATCTCTGCCAATGCTTGAGAAGCCAATAGCATTTCATTCTTATACCCGATTTTCGTAGCTGTTTCGAACCCTTGAAGAGCATAGGTCTCCGCCTCTTTGAGGTATTTATCCCGCAGGGATGAATCCTCACGAATCTGATTCAATCGTGTATTGGCCAGGAAGTTCTGATCCTCGACCCAAAATTTGATTTGGCCAGCCTTCTTCATATAAGAAGCCGCCTGAAGTTTATAAAGATATGCAGAATCCCATTTGTTCAGGTCATAAAACAGCCAGCCAAGCCTGGATTTAGCCAGGTTGACCTCGCCGTTCATGCGATTTTCTACGCCAAGCCTTATTGCCAAATTAAGATATTTCCGGGATGAATCGACCTCCCCATACCAGCGGAATAAATTTCCAAGCCGACTCATAGCTTTCACTTTCCAGGCTGGATCTGTGGGCCCTTGCAACAGGCTGGATGCCGATTGAAGGTGCGATCTTCCTACGACAGGATCGATAAAAAAGAAAACGACCGAGAGGGAAAGGTGTGCTTCGCAAATTTTTTTCTCATTGTCAAGCGATTCGAAGATCATTTTTGCTTTTAGTGCATGGTCTATAGTTTCAGGTATTCTTGACAGATGGTAATTGCATCGGTCGAGTGCAAGATGTGCAATACCCATCCCGTACAGATCGTTTAACTTCTCAGCCAGCTTCAGGGCTTCCTGACCGTGTTTGAGCCCTTCCTCTGCATTGATGTTACTCATCTCATAAGAGAGGGTGGCAAGAAGCCTTACTTTGTTCGTATCCTCTTTTGAAACGGCCAGTTCTGTTGATAGGGAATCCACCAGTTGCTGCCCTTCTTTCTGGGCAAACGTTCCTCTGACCATTACCAGAACAAGAATGGTTATGATGAGCGTACGCATGGGATTGGAAATTATAGGGTAAATATATAGGATTTACCAAATCAAATCAATGTATTTCAGAACCTTGCCGGATGTTTTTTCTGAAACCCGGTCGCATCCTGGTATTTTTTGGCGATTGCAATCAGATCGCCTTCACCGAAAAGCTGCCCAATGAGCACGATGCTGACCGGAGTAACTGAATCTATGAAGCCATTTGGTAGCACCACCGCAGGATGGCCGGTGAGGTTTGTGGCAAGCAGGTTGTCTCCGGCATGGGAAGGTGCGACGATGACATCGTATTGACTGATCAGCTCGTCCATTTGCTGCACCATCAGATACCGAAGTCGGTTCGCCCGGATATATTCCGTTGCCGGGATAAAGTGTGCAGCACGGAAGAGGTTTGGCCAGCGGTCCTGATTCTGCTGAACCATCAAGTCATCGCGGTTGGATAGTGTCAGATCGTCAAAGGCTGAAGCAGCTTCGCACATCAGCAGAATCGACATATCCATGTAAGGGAATCCGGGGAGTTCAACAGGGACCAGGGTAGCGCCCATATCCTGCAATTTCTGAAGAGCGGCATCATTGAATGGTTTGTGAATCGAAGTATCCTGATCAAAATCCTGTGTAAGCACACCGATCCGTAACGAGTTGAAATCCACGTTGGGCGAATAGTTAAACGGGATGTCAAACACCGTCTGGTCTTTCCCGTCGGGACCATAAATGGCATTCAGAACGATGGAGCAATCTTCTGCATTCCGGCAGAGAGGACCGATCTTGTCCATTGTCCAACTCAGGGCCATCGCACCATTGCGACTAATTCTGCCATAGGTGGGGCGAAGTCCGGTCACGCCGCATACGGTAGAAGGGGAGACGATCGATCCCCAGGTTTCAGAGCCGATGGCAAAGGGGACTAATCCGGCTGAGACGGAACTGGCCGGTCCGGCCGAACTGCCGCTTGATCCTTTCGCCGTATCCCAGGGGTTACGGGTCTTTCCGCCGAACCACACATCATCCATTGCCAATTCGCCCAACGACAACTTCGCAACCAACACCGCTCCAGCTTCACGCAGTTTCTCCACCACGGTAGCGTCTTCATCCACCAGCTGGTTTTCAAAGGGAGGTGAACCGAAGGTGGTACGGTAATTTCGGGTGTAGAACATATCCTTGATGCCATAGGGGATGCCGTGCAGCAGTCCGCGGTCTTTCCCTGATGCCAGTTCAAGGTCGGCTTGTCTGGACTGTTCCAGGGCCAAAGAATCGGTGAAGGTCACCACGCAATGCAGCTCCGGGCTGTACTTTTTCAGTCGTTCTAAGAAGAATTGTGTCAGCTCTTCCGAAGAGACCTGTTTTGATTGGATCAGCCAGGCAAGTTGTCCGATCGAATAAAAGGCCAGATCATGCGGATCTTCAGGGAGTTTTGTTTGGCTGTAATCTGAAAATTCAGATGGTTTTTGAACGGTTTCAAATTTTTTCCCAACCGGGATGGGATTGAATTCATAAGCAGGCGGAACATTGTTGGGAAGTTCTACTTTCCGCATGTTCTCATAATTCTTCAATTGCTCGTTCAGTATGGCAAGCATGCTGTCGGTCTCAGCCCGGCTGAATTCCATGCCGATCAGTTTCTGTGCACGATTCACATCAGTGGCATCAACCTGCTTCCCCCCGTCACGGATGCATCCGGCCAGGAAGCAAAGGCTACCTACAAGGCCTGCAAAAATGAAATTTCTCACTTGTTTCATACCTAATGATTTACGCATTAAAAATAAGCAAAATAGTTCTCGTATTGATCACAGCGACAAATTTCTTGCCTGTCCCGTAAAATAGTTCTAATTTTGCCCCCGGAGAGATGGCAGAGCGGTCGATTGCGGCGGTCTTGAAAACCGTTGACCTGCGAGGGTCCGGGGGTTCGAATCCCTCTCTCTCCGCAAAATGGAAATGCCGCTTTGGAGCGGCATTTTTTACTACTCCCCATTCTTCAGGCCACGAAGTGGGACTGAAGTACCTCCTATACAAACTCCCCGTCAATCTCTTTCTCCCTGAAATCCTCCCTTACCGGAAGAAAGCAATCGATTACCAGACACGTTGTGAAGGCTTTGCCTGAATGAACAACTCCAGATGGAATGAAAGCGGTATTTCCCCTGGTAAGAACCATTGTTTCATCACCAACCGTGAATTCTAATTCTCCTTCTATTACATGGCTCCATTGTTCATGCGGATGGCTGTGAGCAGGAAGCGTCGTGCCGGCTTCGATTGTGAAATGTCCACACGTAACCTGATCGGAGTGGTAAACCGGCCCGGTAATCCCATCCCATACGCGAATCTTATTTCTGGTGTTGTAATTGATGAATGACATCGTTGAACGTTTAAATGTGCTAAACGGAATAATGGCTGAACGATTAGTTTAACCGAACAATCCCTCCAGGCTCTTTGCCCTCAATAACGCCGTTGTTGTAGTTCAGTTTCATGTTCCCATCACTGAAATACCTGATCCACTCTCCCTGTTTCAGGCCATTATTGAAATTCCCCTGAAAAGTAATTCTTCCTTCCGGGTTCCAGTAGGTCCATTCACCCTGCCGTTTTCCATAGGTATATTCACCGGAATATCTCCTCTGGCCATTTTCATAGTAGCCTGTTGCTGAAATGATAAACCCATTCGCGAAGCGCTCTGTATTCTTCAGCACTCCCTCTGCACTCCAGTAATTCCACTCTCCGCTTTTCTTATCCTTCGCATACATCCCTTCAGATGCCTTCTTCCCGTTCTCATAATAATAAGTGAAGAAGCCCTGCCGTATCTTAAGTTTCATTGACTTATAGAAACCGGTCATCTGGGTGGTGTCATTGATATAATAATCATGGACAACCCACTCTTTCTGGTTGTCTGAATATGCTTTTCTGTAATAGGCGGCTTCTGTTATATCCTTGATTTCATTCCACTTCAGGTCATAATAGATTGTGATGGTGTCCTGAGAAAAGACTGCATTGGAAAGGAGAGACAATAAAATAAAATACCTGGATTTGCATTTCATAAAGGGCCGTTGTTACTTGGTGAAATAGATGATTACGGGAAGGCCTTTGGAGATCTTATTCTGCTGAAGGCAGATCTCTTTGAAACTCTCTGCTGTAATGGATTTCGACTTTGTTTCCAGCGAATAATCGATTTGAAGGGTATTTCTACCGGTTTGTTCGACTTTTTCTGTAAAACGGTACGCTCTGTTGTCAACAACCTTAAAATCATCAAGAACCAGCAGGTCTTTGGGGAAATGAAAAATTACCCTGTATCTGAGGTTGGTAGGGTGGAATAGTAAAAAGTCTGATTTCCTTTCATCACACACCTTGACTTTCAGGTAATCGTATAGTAAAACAGGTTCGAACCGGAAAATCCAGTGACCTTTTGCAGCTTCGTTGGTCCCCTTGTCACCGTCTATCCAGAAATCTCCGACAGTATAGTGATAAGTAACCATAAACTGATTGTTTTCAATATCGTCCGAAATTTGAACTTCCTCTGTTTTCTCGATTTTGGGAAAGAGCGTCCCCAGATCTTTGGCTACGAATTCAGTGATATCCTTGGTTGTATAAAGTTCCATGACTGTCCGTCTCTGGTCTGCATCAAAACCAAACCGCGTGGATGTGATCGTAAGTGCAGCAGGCTCTGTAAACGACGTGATGGTAAACTCTTCTGTAATATCGGTCCCGGATTCAGTTCTCCTTGGTGACATAAGATTGAGAGTGTCAGCAGGTATTCCGATGATGAGGGCTTTGCCGTAATCAATGGAGTACAGATTCCTGAAGTCGCCTCCCTGCTGGGCAAAAGACGGATCCACCCAATAGGAGGAATCTGTGAAATCAAATCTGACAATACAATGGTTGAACACCTGATTGCTGGGAAAAAGGTTTTCAACTTCATGCTGGATATTGGTATTGACCAGGGCAGGATAGGATTGTTCAATTCCTATGCTCTTCAACAGGGAGACCAGCAACAGCGATTTATCCTTGCAATCGCCAAAGCGTTGTTTCACAACCTGTTCTGGCGGAAATGGCTGAATGCTTCCAATCCCTGACTCAATCCCCATATACCTGATGTCGTTTTGGACATAATCGATGATCTTGTTGATCTTCTCTTCCATGGTCTCCTCCCCGGAAAAAATTTCATTGAATACAGGATCCAGGATGGGTTCCTTGTCCAGGTGGAAAACCTTCTGCGCCCAGGTATTGACATCCACCCATGAGCTCATGCTGCTGAGAATAAAATGTTTATATGTGATGCACCAGCTTGGCGTAAAGTCCTCCATGTGAATCGGTTTTGCATTCTCATGGATCATTTCAATCAAATTGTAGTTGCCCTCAACCAGAGCTGTAAATCGGAGACTGTCACAATCAACACATTTGTAGATGTAATCCTTATCTTTTGAATAGAGAATGCGTACTGAGAAGAGGTCCACCGGATTCAACTGTTCCAATGGGATAAACAGGTATTTCTCACCTTCAAAGATCGGATTGTCTCCAACCAGCGTATAAGCAAAATCGATCATATCATCTTTTCTGATATCATTCAGGATATCGTAGGCAGTAATCTGCCCAGTATAGATTCCCTGATTGAGTAACTGCTCATGGTTCATGATCTCGAGGCTCAGGTCGCTGGTCCGGTCGATTTTCTTTCCTTTCCGCCAGATGTAGAGATAATGAATGTACAATTTCTGGTAATTAGTATCGTAGAGAATAGAAAGCTGGGATGCGTTGGTGATCCCGCCATAGGATGAAACATTGATCACCTCATGGTTGAATACAGCCTCTTCATCCAGATTAATCTGGTAGTCAGCCAGAGTCAAGTAGTATCCCGACAGCACATCATACTTGGAAACGGATGATTCGCTTGGGATGTCCATGTTCACAACCCATTCAGGGACCGGTGTGAACGTGTAGGTTTGTGCCCGGAGTTGTTGAGGAATCAGGGATGTCAGGGCAACAGTCAGACAGAGGATGGTTTTCATAGATCAAATCCATAACTTGGATGGGTCTCCAAATGTAACTATTTTATCATTCTATGTGCCTGATGGAGGTATTTTATGACCTTCAACAATTGTTGCATTGCACTGGCATTCCCACTCCAATTCTGCGAACAGAGGATTAATAAGTGAAATTAGCTGTCTGCGTATTGAAGGAAGATATATTGAGGACGAATCTATGATCCTCTTTCTCCCTGCCGGTCATAAAGTAGGAGAGAGCCTCCTCTCCGTTTTTATAGGCATCTCCAATCAATACAATGGCATCTCCCCAGCTTTTCTGCTTGGCGATCATCTCAACCTGTGTGATCTGATTCCCTGTTTCCATCGTAGCTGGGGCCTGGTTTGACGAATTCTGACTGGAGGTAGCAATCAGGCCTGAAAGTATGATAAAAAGCGCTATCACTGAATATTCTTTTTCAAAAATTTTTGCATTTAGTTTGGGCGATGGTTGGAAAACTAGTTTACTTTTAATGTCGGCATTTAGTAGTTATATTTACCCTCTTTCCGGTTTTCAATTCTTGGTTTGGTTTTTTCAATTTTAACCTTAATTTTGTTCATTGGGTTTCAACAATGAGAAAAAAGCGTCTGATCGGACTTCTGATCGTTGCTGCATCCGCCGGATGCAGTACACCCACGGATTCAAAAGACCCTGGCAACGAAGGCAGAGAGAATATCACGCTAACAGATAAAATTATGCAGGACACAACACCAAAAGTCACCGGGATCGGCGGCATCTTCTTTCGTTCAAAGAACCCGAAGGAGGCAAGGGAGTGGTACGGTAAAAACCTTGGGCTGGCTATCAACGAGTACGGATCCTCGTTCGAATTCAGGAATGCCAACCGGCCCGATGAGATCAATTACCTGAGTTGGAGTCCATTTGCTGAAGGAACAGATTACTTCGACCCTTCAAATAAAGAATTTATGATCAATTACCGGGTTCAGAACATCGAAGGACTTGTGGAGAATCTACGGAAGAATGGGGTCATTGTGGTGGATGAGATCGAAGCGTATGAATATGGCAAGTTCGTACATATCATGGATCCCGAGGGAAACAAGATTGAATTATGGGAGCCCATCGATTCAGTGTTCACCCGGATGGGCGGAGAAACAACCAAGTAACTGGAGGGGAATCTCCTTATTTTACAGGCAAAACAATAACACATTGAAAGATTTACACACCTGTGAGTGGCCGGGGAACGATCCTCTGATGATCCGGTACCATGATGAAGAGTGGGGAATCCCTGTTCATGACGACATGAGAAAACGCGGGTTCAAATTTGCAGGAACTACCATCTGCTACTCCTTTATGCAGGCAGCCGGGATGGTGAATGATCACCTGATCAACTGCTTCAGGTACCGGAACCTGAAGGGATAGGGGCCCTCTCGATCTATTTCTGTCAGCATCCATGAAGCGAAAATCAAAATCCAAAAACGAAAATCGAAAAGGAAATTAACCAGTAACCAGTGTACCTTTGTATTCATATGCAAACCCATCCAGCCAGAATTTTCAGATTCAACGATCTTCAATTTTCTCAAGGTCCGGTCATCTATTGGATGCAACGCGATCAGCGGCTGACTGACAACTGGGCGCTCATCTATGCACAGGAAAAGGCACAGGAGCTGAAACAGCCCCTCATGGTTATCTTTTGTCTTGTCACGGAATTTTTAGGGGCATCAGCGCCACATTACCAGTTCATGATGAAAGGGTTGGAGGGGGTTGATCAGTCGTTGAAGAGATTGGAAATACCTTTTCAAATTCTCATGGGTAATCCGGTTGAGATGATCCCTCGCTTTATTGATGATCATCAGGCCGGGTTCCTGGTAACTGACTTCAATCCCTTGCGGATCGCCATGGGGTGGAGGCGAAACGTAACCGAAAAAATCCGCATACCGTTTGTGGAGGTGGATGCACATAACATTCTGCCTTGTCGGGAGATGTCTGATAAACAGGAGTATAGCGCATTTACGCTCCGGAAGAAGATCACATGCAGACTAAACGAATTTCTCGAGGAGTACCCGGAATCAATGAATCCGGGATCTGGCATCCGGCATCCGGTAGCCACTCACAAGGTAATCAGTGACTTCATCCAAAACCGGCTTGACCGGTATGCAACGGACCGGAATGATCCCAACCTGGGTGGGCAATCCGGGTTGTCACCATACCTTCATTTTGGACAGATCTCAGCACAGCGGGTGGCACTTGAGGTTCAGAAGGCAGATGCTGATCCGGTGTCAAAACAGGCCTTCCTGGAGGAGTTGATCGTACGCAAAGAGCTTTCAGATAATTTCTGCCTGCATCACCCGAACTATGACTCCTATGGGGGATTGCCCGATTGGGGGAAACGGACACTGGAAAAGCACCGCGATGATGCCCGTCCGTTTCTATATTCCCTGGAGGAATTTGAGCAGGCAACGACCCATGACAGGTTGTGGAATGCAGCTCAGAAGGAGATGGTGGATACCGGGAAGATGCATGGATATCTTCGGATGTACTGGGCGAAAAAGATCCTTGAGTGGAGTCACTCTCCCGAGGAGGCGATGGAGATTGCCGTATATTTGAACGACCGGTATTCTCTCGATGGAAGGGATCCCAACGGTTATTCGGGTATTGCCTGGTCGATTGGCGGGTTGCATGACCGGCCCTGGACAGAACGACCTGTCTTCGGAATGATCAGGTATATGAACGAAGCTGGTTGTCGCAGGAAGTTCGATGTGGAGCAATATATCAGGAAGTTTGGGTAATAGCTTGCAGAGGGAATCATGATAAAAACACGATTGATTAAAATATAAATCGCATAAGTATCACTAATTCGATTTTTCTTTCTATCTTTGTGCTTCAAATTTATCAAGCATGGAAGCAACATTCATTATTCTTGGAGTCCTGGCAGTAGGGATGGGATTCCTGGTTTTTCGTTCCTATCTGAAAATGAAACATATTAAATCGGTGCCGGAGAGCGGGAAAATAAAAATTCTGACTGATCAGAATTTCAATAACCAGGTCAAAATCGGACTGGTTCTGGTTGACTTCTGGGCTGCCTGGTGCATGCCTTGCAAATTGATGGTCCCTGCGCTGAATGAATTGGCTGAAGATCCGGAAACCAAGGCTGTGATTGCGAAATTAAATGTGGATGAGCAGCGTGCCACCGCTTCAAAATTCGGAATCCGCAGTATTCCAACCTCAATCCTGTTCAAAAACGGCAAAGAGGTTGACCGCTTGGCAGGAGTGAAGAGTGCGGATCAGTTGAGAAGAGCGATCGGGAAACATATAAGAGGTGAGTCGTGAGACGTTGCATTGCAACTGCCAACTTAGAGTACTTTCTCCTTATCCAGGTATTCAAAAAACTCTTTCTTGTATTTATTCCCGATCGGGATCTTTTGACCGGATATCATGATCGTATTCCGTTCAATTCGTTCAATCTTGTCCAGAGATACGATATACGATTTATGGACCCTCATGAACCGATCCGCCGGAAGGACTTTCTCCATTTTCATGAAACTCATCAGGGTCATGATCCGTTCATTGGGTAAATGAAGTCTCAGGTAATCTTTCATCCCTTCTATATAAAGGATGTTTTCCAGCTTCACTTTATGCATGTGGTAATCGGCTTTGATGAAAATATAATCGGCAGGCGGTTTGACTACTCCTTCCGATTCGGTCGATTGTCGGGATGATCTGTCGGAGCAGATTTCCCCTCCAACCTTTGTCACAGCCTTCAGAAACCGTTCGAAGGAGATTGGTTTAAGGAGATAGTCAGTCACATCAAGTTCATACCCTTTGAGAGCATAACTTTCATAGGCTGAAGTGATGATAATTTTTGGAGGGTTTCTCAGAATTTCAAGCAGTTGTATCCCTGTGAATTTATCCATCTGAATATCAAGAAATACGAGATCTGTTTTTTTGTCCCTCAGGAATTCCAGGGCATCGATTGCATTATCGAACGAAGCCAATAGTTCGAGGTAAGGGACCCGTTGGATGTATTCGGTAATTTTTTCGATAGCCAATGGTTCGTCGTCGACCACGATGCATTTAATATTCATATCATTTTGATTTTTAGTGCAATCATATACTTCTCTTCATCCTCATTGATCGAGAGGGAGTATTGCCAGGGGTAGATAAGATCCAGCCTTCTGATAACATTTGCCAGGCCGATTCCTTTGCCGGCATCTTTGATATATTCGTGATGACGTTCCACGAAATTCACCACTTCAAACCGAATCTCCTTATGATCTATCCAGAGATCAACAGTGATGGCCGGGATCCGGTCCCCTTTTGTACCATGTTTGAATGCATTTTCAACGAAAGGGATAAATAACATCGGGGCAATGATCATGTTTCCAGGAGATCCGCTAACCCGAAAGCGAATAAATCCGGGGTCTTTGTGTCGGATACGCTGTAATTCAATAAAATTGCGAAGGTAATCCACCTCTTTCTCTAAGGGTACCTTATCGGATGTGGCCTCATAGATAAAATAACGCATGATCTCGGAGAGTTTCAACACAGAGTCGGATGCTTTGTCGGGATTCTTTCTGATCAGTGTATCGATATTGTTTAGCGTATTGAATAGAAAATGCGGATTTACCTGGCTGCGTAACAAAGCAAGTTCACTCTTTCTGTTCTGAATCTCCAACTGCGCTTTATCTTGTTGCGACTGCAACCAGTGGCGTGATAGTTTGATCGTGGATGCAAGAAGTATCACAAATCCGAGAGATACATATATCATAAGGCCTGCTCCCGAAAAATAACCGATATTTTCTTGCCAGCCTT